>RCUK01000381.1_pt1 | contig 42579 bp, 37 predicted proteins | sample 2166381 | NCBI WGS metagenome assembly RCUK01 (sample SAMN09932809, study PRJNA488358) | compost metagenome | isolation source: compost soil in an enriched community | place: Germany: Experimental Botanical Garden | reverse complement strand
AATTACAGGAGTTACAGCATCAACCTTCCCAATAACAAATCCGGGAACGACAGTTATTACTTGGGTATTTAATGATGGTAATGGTAATAGTGTAACGGCAAATCAAAATGTGATTATCAGCCAAATTGCTTTGGCGGGAGCAGAAACTACGGCTTGCTCTTCTGCACAACCCGGATATAATATTACTTTATCGGTAACAGGCCAGTCGCCTTATACAGCTACTGGAACCGGAGCACCGGGAACGTGGTCGGGAAATACATGGACATCAGGACTTATCAGTTCGGGAACCAATTATAATGTGAACTTTCGGGATGCAAGTGCTTGCAATACAGTAAATGTAGCCGGAATTTCGCCAAACTGCTGCCGTTTCACTGTGATCTGCCCAACTTTTCAGCCAACTTCAGTGCAATGTTATGAGGAGCTTCCTTCGACAGTAAGTCTGACAGAAGCGCAGTTCGAAGCCTTAGGAAACGGAGACGGACGCATTGCAGACACCCGATGCGGAGTGGTTGAAATTACGGCATCAAACAGCGCCGACGAAGGATGCAATACTAATGTGACCAGAACTTATGCGATAACTGAATATGCTGACACAAACAATAATGGGATCCGCGATGCAGGTGAAAATACGGTTTTAGATACAGCGATTTGCACACAAATTATTCAGATTCGTGATACAACAGCGCCCGTATTTGCAGAAGCACCGCCTGAAGCAGCAATAGCAGCGGACTGCGATACAATTCCTCCTGCACAAAGTTTTACAGCAACAGACAATTGCGGGGCAGCAACAATTGCATTTGACGAAAAGAAAATTGATGGGGACTGCGCCAGCCGATATTCACTGATCAGAACCTGGACGGCATCAGATAATTGCGGAAATCAGAATTCTTTTGTACAGACAGTAAATGTCTCTTGCGTAGAAGAAGTCTACAATGCTGTATCGGCCAACGGTGATGGATTAAACGACAGTTTCTTTATAAAAGGGATTGACTGCTATCCAAACAATGTTGTAAGAATCTATAACAGATACGGAGTGGTGGTCTATGAGAAAAACGGTTACGACAATGTTACCAATCCGTTTCAAGGGTTCTCAGATGGACGCGCAACAGTTGCCAAAGGTAACAAACTTCCAACCGGAACTTATTTCTACACATTAGAATATGATAGCAATGGAAAAAAAGTTGAGAAAACTGGGTATTTGTATGTGAATAGCCAGTAATAATGATTTTATTATATAAAAAAAGGCCTTAAATACTTTTGAGGCCTTTATCTTGAAATTAGATTTTCAATTATTTTTTAACACAGCAAGATTTTGTGTCTTTTTTGTCTGTTGTTTTTTTACAGCACGATTCTTTTTTGGTTTTGTCTTTTGTTGCTGGTTTTGTGTCCTGAGCCATTACGCCAATAGAAAAGAAAGCAACTGTTACTACGGTGATTACTTTTGTCATTTTGTTTAAATGTTTTTTGTGTTAGAGATTATAATTGGTAAATCAAATATAAACTGATTTGGTATTCGTAAGAATAGTTTGATTGTTAATGTTTTTATAAAAGTGATTCAGACACTAAAAGCCATAAGCAACTTTACGCTCTTTATATTGACCTTTTTCTATAACCCAAACCATTTCATAACTTCCAGCGCCATCGCTATTGCTTGAAGAAATATATAAAGTGTTAGAGTTTTTGTCATAATTTATTTGAGTTCTAAAAAGATTTGGTTCAAACAAATCCTCGAAAGCATTTTTAGGAAGTTCGATAGTTTGAGATTCTATGGTTATCGTTATGGATTTAAAAGCTGTTTTAGGAATCCCGCCGTCAGTTCCCCAAAAATGCTTTCCGTTAATCTTTTCTATGATCGATTTACAGTCTTTAAAATAGCTGAGTTTTGCAGTGTTTGATTGGAAATTTTTACTTTCAATACTAATAGTAATATCAGCTTTTTGGAAAACAACTTTCGTTTTAGTTTCCTTTACTAACGGAATTTTCTCGAAATCTGATAAATACTTAACTCTATCTTTGTATAAATAACCACTTAAATCTTTGTTGTTTTTAGAATAATCGATATTGATCCAATTATTTTGTGGCTCAAAGCAATACACAACAAAACCGTTGTTCAGCTTATCTGAAATGTTATTTCCTTTTGAAGCTTCTGTTCTAATATTTACATATCCGTCGTTATCTTTTATTACTGCAAATTGAGCAAAGGAATTGGAACTAATTAAAAGTGCGAAAGCGAGTTGTATGATTTTCATATGCAATTTTTTAGGCAATCCACCCATCTTCAATTTTATCAATAACCCATTTATTTTTTATTTTTTTAATATAAATGCGATAACCATAGCTACACATACCGCCACATTCAATTCCTGCAGTGAGAATGCCATATTTTTTTTCATCATCAAATTGAATTCTGCTCAGGACGAGAACTCCACGTATAGAATAACAGCAGTTATTGTAAATTTTAACTTCATTTCTACGATATATTTTAGAAACATAATGAAGCTTAAAAGCTTTATAAGAATCTAGTTTTTTTCGATCAAACTTATAATCGATAGTATCAAAAATCTTGTTTTCTGATATTTCAGCATCTTTGAAGTGTTCTAGAAGTTCTTTAGAATTGTCTCTTACAACTGTTTTATCTAGAAAAACAAGATCAACAGGAAATTTCTTTTTTTTAAATTCTGCCAGTTCTTTATTGAATCTTTTGTTCGATTCAGTTCGTCTATTCAGTTTATATTCTGAAGGATCTATTCCAGGTGGTGGTGGAGGGACATAAGTTAGCATAGCATTTACCCAAAGAGAATCAATCAGAGCAGGATAAACTTCATACATCACATTTTTCTCAAATTGTAAATCGGTTTTTTTCTTATTACAGCTTGTTAAGATTATTAGTGAAATAAAAAGTAACGCAAAATAGATTTTTCTCATATTTTAGTTAAAAAAATTGTCGTCAATTTCAATGTTTAAAGATTTCATAATTATGCCTTTATAATTTTCTTTTAGTAATTTATGCATTGCTTGTTGTGATTTGAAAACGATCTTATAGTTGTCATTTTCAATTTCAATGCTTTTAATAGATTTGCTAATTTTACTAATATTTTCATCGTTCCATCTTCCTCTTCCAAAATAAATATAACCTTCTTTTTCTTCTGGATTATGAGGAATTAAATTAAAAACAATCGAATCTCCTTTTTTCATTTCATCCAATTGATCGTTTTTCACTTGTGGATTTATTATCAATTTTACTTTGACATTACTTTCGCCTTTATTAGTAAACAAAATACCTTGTGATGGATCACAGCTTGTTAAAGTTATTCCAAGAATTAGGAGAAGTAAAAAAGATGTTTTCCTCATGATTATTGATTTTAAGAAAACTAAGATAAAATTTATTTCATTACTTAGAACTCTTTTCAATGAACTTAAATCACTTATATGGTTCAAAGAAAAATCAATAATTCAAATTAACCCCAAATCCAATTCCCATATCACTATCATAATGTGTTGTGATTCCGAAGTTTCTGGCAACGATATATTTCAATCCCGCCATGTATTCTTTATCAGTGTTCCACATTAAATTCATTCGAAGTCTTTGCGAAAGCGGAATATCTTTTCGTTCAAATTGTACTCTTACATTTCCGTCTGTATACACCTCAACTTGTGCTTTTATGAGCATTGGTAAAGTATATTCAAGACCCGCACTAAAAACCGAACGATTGTCTTTTGTATTACTTTGACCAAAAAGATTCTGTTCCTGTTCGTCCATTCCCATTTTTCGATAACGCCAGTCAAAACCAATGAATGGCATTAACCATTGATTTTTTCCAATATATCTTCCAATGTGAGTTTCGGTTTCATAACCGTGTTTGTCGTTATAACCCAATCTCCATTCAGTTCCAATGCTCCAGCGCGTGTTGCTGAACATGGCTTCACCATCATTTCCGTTGGTTGCAAAATCATTTTCAGCCATAAAATGAAACATACGATCGTCCATTTTCAACATTTTAAAAGCCATTTCTGGATGATGAATCAACGGATTTGGCGCTGAATTTTCATAAGTAAAAATCCTTCCCATTCCAGCCATCATGTGGTATAAAATATGACAGTGAAAAAACCAGTCGCCGTCGGCATTTGCCTGAAATTCGATTGTATCGGTTTCCATTGGCATAATATCAATGACATTTTTCAGCGGAGAATAATCGCCGTGTTCATTTAGAATTCTAAAATCATGTCCGTGTAAGTGCATTGGGTGGCGCATCATCGAACCGTTGTATAAAACAATACGAACGTTTTCTCCTTTTTTAATTAAGATTTTATCGGTTTCAGAAACCACTTTATTATCCAGACTCCAAACGTAACGATTCATATTTCCGGAAAGCGTAAAACGTAATTCTTTAACGGGAGCGTCTTTTGGAAGATTTGTCTTAAACGGCGATTTCAGCATTCCGTAATTCAAAGTCACAATTTCTGAAGTTTTAGTACTATCGCTTTCCATTTTCATGCCTTCCATATTATGATTTGAATGATCCATAGCAGGTTTTGCATTCTCATCTTCACCCGAAATTTCAGGATACATTACGGCATTCATGTCCATTTTGTTCAAAGACATATTCATGCCCATGTCGTTCATGTCGCCGTTCATTTTCATCATATCGTTCATCATTTTCATGCCTTCAAAATATTTTAATTTTGAAAGATGATGAACTGGCTGTTTTTCTCCGCTTCCTAAAAATAAAGAAGCAGATCCCGTTCTGTCTTCGGCTGTTGCCAAAAAAGCAAAAGATTTAGGGTCTTCGGGAACGGTAACGACAACATCATAAGTTTCAGAAACGGCAATAATCAAACGATCAACTTCTACGGGTTCAACATCATTTCCGTCACTAGCTACAACGGTGATTTTTCCTCCACCATAAGTCAGCCAGAAATAACTGGAAGCACCTCCGTTTGCAATTCGCAATCGGACTTTTGAACCTGGTTTAAGGTCTGAAAACTGTTGTTCATTTTTCCCATTAATGAGAAACTTTTCATAATAAACATCGCTAACGTCCATAGCATTCATTCGTTTCCATTCGTTGGTCACTTTGGTCGAAAAATGTCCTTGTTTGATGGCTTCGGAATAACTTTGAGTTGTTCCTTTTTTTATAGCAAACCAATCGTTGGCATTGTGCAGCATTCGCTGAATATTCTCTGGTTTCAAATCTGACCATTCGCTTAAAATAACTGGGATTGTTGGCAAATCGTCAATACCTTTTCTAATCGTCGAATCGTCTTTTTTCTTATTGATGATAAAGAGTCCATATAAACCAATTTGTTCCTGAAGACCAGAATGGCTGTGATACCAATACGTTCCATTCTGAATAATTGGAAAAGAATATTTATGAGTTGTTCCAGGTTCAATCGGCATTTGAGTTAAATACGGAACTCCGTCTTCTTTATTGGGCAGAAACAATCCGTGCCAGTGCATCGAAGTACTTTCCTTTTTTAATTCGTTATGCACATAAATTTCTGCAATATCGCCTTCGGTAAAAGTCAGCGTCGGCATCGGAATTTGTCCATTTACCGCAATTGCGCGTTTTTCTTTGCCCGAAAAATTGACGATTGTATCACGAACGTGAAGATCGTAACGCACTACTTTTTGAGCCTTTAGCTGAAAAGCAATTAAAAAAAGCACAAGTATATATTTTATTTTTGTCATCGATTATAATTTTAAATCGTTGGATTAAATTGAATACAGTTTATTTTAACACATAGAAACATAGATTTTTGTGTCTAAAAAAGAGCATAAAAGGAACAAGTTTCCACACATAGCTATGTGTATTGATGCAAGTGAAACGCCTTTACGCGCAATGCAAAACTATGTTTCTATGTGTTTAAAATAATTTCACTCCAATTTTATAGTTTTAAATTTCTCAATCGCAAAGCATTTATGATTACCGATACAGAACTCAAACTCATCGCCACTGCAGCCAACATTGGCGAAAGCAGAATTCCTAAAAATGGATATAATATTCCTGCCGCAATTGGAACGCCTAATGTATTATAGATAAAAGCAAAAAATAAATTCTGTTTGATATTTGACATTACAGCATGGCTGAGGTTTTTGGCTTTTACGATTCCATTTAAATCGCCTTTTACCAAAGTAATTTTAGCACTTTCAATCGCAACATCTGTTCCTGTTCCCATTGCAATTCCTATGTTGGATTGAGCCAACGCAGGCGCATCATTGATTCCGTCTCCAGCCATGGCAACGATTTTTCCTTGTGCTTGAAGACGTTGAATTTCTTTTAATTTATCTTCTGGAAGACAATCCGCTTTGAAAGAACTTAAATGTAAATGTTCAGCAACTGCTTTTGCAGTATTATGATTGTCGCCTGTCATCATGATAACCTCAACGCCCTGAGCGATTAATTCTTTAATGGCTTTTGCGCTGTTTTCTTTGATAGCATCAGTAATGGCAACGTAGCCTAAAACGCTTTTTTCAATGGCGATGTACGAAATAGTTTTTCCTAAATTCTGTTCAGAAATTACTTTTTGTTCTAAATCTTTAGAAACAGAAGCACCAATTTCATCCATTAGTTTTTTATTTCCTAAAGCAACGCTTACATTTTCTATAGTTCCTAAAACTCCTTTTCCTGCAATAGTTTCAAAACCATGAACTTCTTTAAAAGTAATATTTTTTGCTTTCGCGAAATTGACTACAGCTTGCGCCAAAGGATGTTCACTGTGCTGATTTAACGAAGCAATGTTTTGAAGCAGAAAATCTTCGTCATTATTTATGGCGTAGATTTTTTCTACAGATGGTTTCCCTTCGGTGATTGTTCCTGTTTTATCGGTAATCAAAACATCAATTTTATTCATGTTTTCCAACGCTTCGGCATTTTTAATCAAGATTCCGTTTTGAGCGCCTTTTCCAACTCCAACCATTACTGACATTGGAGTTGCGAGTCCGAGCGCACATGGACAAGCAATAATTAATACGGCAATGGCATTAATCAATCCATAGATATAAGCGGGTTCTGGACCAAATTTTGCCCAAACAAAAAAGGTTAGAATCGAAATGATAACTACAGTTGGTACAAAATATTTAGAAACGCGATCGGCTAATTTCTGAATTGGGGCACGAGATCTGCTGGCATCATTTACCATTTGGATAATCTGCGAAAGCATGGTTTCTGAACCTACTTTCTCTGCAATCATCACAAATGATTTTGTTCCGTTTATAGTTCCAGAAATCACTGCATCGCCTGTTTTTTTGTCTACAGGAATTGGTTCTCCAGTAATCATAGATTCGTCGATACTGCTTTCTCCAGTAGTTATTTTTCCGTCAACTGGAATTTTTTCTCCTGGTTTTACACGAAGCAAATCGCCTTTTTTGATATTATGAATAGAGATTACTTTATCTACACCGTTTTCAACCAAAGTTGCTTCTGTTGGAGCTAATTTTAATAATTCTTTTATGGCTCCATTGGTTTGTCCGTGGGCTTTTGCTTCTAATAATTGTCCCAATAAAACTAAAGTGATAATTACAGTTGCGGCTTCAAAATACAAATGTATAGTTCCGTGATGCGATTTGAATTCGGTTGGAAAAATATCTGGAAAAAACATTCCAACAATACTAAAAAGAAACGCAACGCTTGTCCCGATTCCTATTAAAGTAAACATGTTTAAATTCCAAGTCACAATTGATTTGTACGCACGCACGAAAAACATCCATCCTGCGTAAAATAAAACGGGAATTGAAAATAAAAGCTGAACCCAATTCCATTTTTCAATAGACATTATATTGTAAAGCAGATTATTCGGAATCATTTCTGACATGGAAATAATGAAAATAGGAAGTGTAAACAGAATCGCAATTTTCATCTTCTTCAATAAATCAGAATAGGTTTTGTTTTCTTCACTTTCAGAAGCCTGCATCGGAACTAAATCCATTCCGCAAATCGGACAATCGCCAGGTTCATTTGAAACGATTTCTGGATGCATTGGACAAGTAAATTGTGTTGCAGTTATAGCAACTTGTGGTACTAAATCCATTCCGCAGACTGGGCAGTCTCCGGGTTTGTTATACGTTTTGTCGCCTTCGCAATGCATTGGGCAATAATAAACGCCATTTGCACTGTGCTGGTGTACTTTTTTAGTTTCTGTTTTATGATGATTGTGATCGTGATGCTCTTTTTTGTGACTAGAACAGCAAGATTTAACGGCAGTTTCTCCATGGTTTTTAGGAGAATTCATTTCAATAGTATATTTTCCTGCAGCAGACAAAACTTCTTGAAATTTTTCTGTTGGAACATGTTTATCCATTGTAATCGTAGCCGTTGGTGGATTCAAAGTTACTTCTGCCTGAACGCCTTCAACTTCATTTAAAGTTTTTTCTACTTTAGTTCGGCATCCATTGCAAGACATTCCTGAAATTATATATTGATGAGTCATTGTATTGGTTTTTAAGTATTACAATGCAAATTTCCGAACTATCTGCGAGTTCGGTTTGTAGAATTTTGGGAATGATTTGTAAGATTTACGAAGATTTTTGTGTCACGCAGATTTGGCAGATTTAAGCAGATTTTTTTAAAAGTTGCTATTTAATCTCGCAAAGTCGCAGAGACGCTAAGTTTTTTAAATAAAGATAAGTCAACAAGTTTTTAAAGTTTTCACGTAGATTAAGCAGATTTGATTTGCAAATAAATATCTGCAGAATCTGCTTAAATCTTTTAAAATCTGCGTGAAATAAAACTTTGCGCCTCTGCGACTTTGCGAGAAATTGACTTTTTTACAAATTCTCAATCTGAATACGCATTTTATCTTTTGATTGCTTAAATGAAGTAGGAGTAAAGCCAGTAATTTTCTTGAATTGATTGCTTAAATGAGCTACATTGCTGTAGTTGAGAATATCGGCGATTTCGCTTAATGAAAGCTCATTGTAAATCAATAATTCTTTTACTTTTTCAATTTTCTGACTGATAAAATACTTTTCGATTGTAGTGTTTTCGATTTCAGAAAATAAGTTGCTTAACGAATTATAGTCCTGATTGAGGTTTTCTGCCAGATATTCTGATAAGTTGATTTTTAAATCGTTGTTTTTATGATGAACCAAATCGACAATCAGATTTTTTATTCTTTCGACGGTTTTTGTTTTTTTATCGTCAATTAAATCAAAACCTAAAACTTGAAGGTTTTCTAATAAAACTTCTTTTTGCTCGTCGCTGATTTCTTTTTCAAGTTCAACTTCACCCAATTCCACAGAAATAGGCTGAAGTCCGAGTTTTTCGAACTCAGACTTCACTACCATTTTGCATCGGCTGCACACCATATTTTTGATGTAAAGCTTCATATTTATTTGATTGTTTCTACCACGTTACCGCAAGTCAGCATAGATGATCCGTAGTATGGATTCTTAACTGCTTTTTCTTTGCTTAACCAATCAGCATCTGCCATTGGGCAATATTGTTTGTAGATTGGCTGTTCTGGATTAGAAACTTTTATAAGATCGTAAGTGCTTTTAGATAAAGATTTAAAAGTCTCACGCTGTTTTTTAAGATCTGTTGTCGCTGAAATACTTTTAGCATCGGCAGTTAATTTTTTAACCACTTTCATCCAAACGGTATGTTCGTTACTTTTTAGTTTGTCCATTTTTACTGCAGTAATCGCTGTCAGTAAGTCTTTGGCTTTCGCCGAAGTCAATTTGCTGTCACTTTTAATAAGCGCATCTTTTACAGTAAAATAAGCATCGTAAACAGATTGAAGCTGACTCGCATCAACGATTTCTGTTGTTCCCGATTCTACTTTTGCTGTATTTGCCTGAATGTTATTTGCACTAAATAATACTGTAAATACTGTTGCTAAAGCTATAATTGATTTTTTCATTGTATATAATATTTGTATAAAGGATTTATTTCCTTTAAAATTAATTAAAAATTTCGTTTTAAAAAAGACCCAATATGGGCTGTCATAAATACGATAATTATATTTTCGGCTTTAGCCAAATAGAAGTAAATCCAGAAGAAATGGTAGAATTACTGTAAGATGAAATAGTGTTTTTTAAAGAAAAATTAAAAACATCATTTTGTAAATCAAGATCATTTGAAGTTAAAATAACAAATTGCAATGCAGAAGTTGTGCAGCCAGAATGGCGGCATTTTCCGTCACAATTGTGTTTTTCCTGTTTTGAAGTTTTCTTTTCGCAGCATTTTTTAGAACAGCTGTTTTCTTCTTTAGAAGCAACTTCTTTGTGATGCCCCATATTGCATGCGTAAGTATAACTCGGATTCAAAAAGAAACTGAGTGTTATAAAAAGCAGTATTATATGGATTTTCTTTTTCAAAGAAATTGTTTTTTAGAAGTACAAATTTAGTTAAAAATGTTTGGGGAAATTATTTTTTAAGATTTCGATAACTACAGTTTTTTAAAATCAGTTGGTTTCATGTTTTTACGTTTTTTGAAATAATTTGTCAAATGACTCTCGTCTGTAAAACCAAATTCGTAGGCAATCTGTTTAATAGGCAATTGATTGTTATGAAATCTTTTTTCGATTAAAGTCATCCTTAAATTATGAATGTATTCGCGATAACTGATACTGAAAGTTCTTTTGAAATAAGCACTAAAATAGGTTTGAGCAATATTAAAATGATCTGCAATTACTTTTACCTGAACCAGTTTTGGCTGATAAATATTCTGATGAATGTAATTCGCAATTTGTTCGCTATCCAAATGAGTCGATTTCAGCTGTAAATTCATGCCTCGAATTGTTTCTTTAATTAAACCAAAAAGAGAAAGAATCTGATAGAAAACAATGGGAGAGGAGGTAACATCTATATAATGTCCGTATGTTACAATGTTTTCAACGGTATTTTTTAGAATCGTTTTGCAAGGTTCGTCAAACTTCAAAACAGTTTCTTTTAGGATTTTATCACGCATGAAACTTTCGGGAGTATTTACTAAAAATTCATCGCAAGTAAGATTCTGTTTGGAGTTGAAATAATTATCAGTGAATTTGATAAAAATGAATCGGGTACTTTTCTTTATATCAAAATAATGTTCGTCGTCTGGCGAAATAACAAATAGATCTCCTGCTTTATACGGAAGCAGATTATTGTTGAGGTGATGAACTCCGCTTCCTTTCTTTATATAGATGATTTCGTAATACGTATGAGTATGCGGAGGAAGATGAAATTTCTCTTCTTCAAATTCATCAAGAACAAGCGTTTTAAACTGATTTAATTTCGGCATAACCTAAATGTACAATTTTATGTCGCAAATTTACAACTTTTTTTAAGGTTAACGGTGTTAATTTTGCGTCGTAGAAATCTATTCCTTTCTACAATAATCAAAATGAAAAAAAGTCTTATTGCACTCTCTTTAGGAGGGTTAACTATTGGTATTACAGAATTTGTAATGATGGGATTACTCCCAGATATTGCTTCAGATATGAAAGTTTCAATTCCAGTTGCAGGATATTTAATTTCATCTTATGCACTAGGAGTTGTTATTGGAGCGCCTTTATTAGTAATCGCAGGAAGAAATTATGCACCGAAAAAAATGCTTTTAATTTTAGCTTTAATGTTGGCAGTTTTTAACGCATTATCAATTATTGCTCCCGATTATAATATTTTATTTGCTTCTCGATTTTTATCTGGATTACCTCACGGTGCATTCTTTGGAGTGGGAGCGGTAGTTGCAAGCCGTTTGGCAGATAAAGGAAAAGAGGCGCAGGCAATCTCTATCATGTTTGCAGGTTTAACAATTGCGAATTTAATAGGCGTGCCTATTGGAACCTATATTGGCCATCATTTTATTTGGCGTTATACTTTTGTGTTAATTGCTATTGTTGGATTATTGACTTTTTTGGCAATTTATTTATGGATGCCCAATCTTGAAAAAGGAGAAAGTGTCAATATGAAAACACAACTTCAGTTTTTTAAGAAAACAGAAGCCTGGCTAATTATCGGAATTACAGCAATTGGTTTCGGAGGTTTATTTGCTTGGATTAGTTATATCGCACCTCTTTTAATTAATGTATCTAAATTTTCGCCAGAAGATGTTTCTTCGATTTTGATTCTGGCAGGATTAGGAATGGTAGTAGGGAACTTTGTTGGAGGTAAATTGGCAGATCGTTTTTCGCCAGCACCAACCACTTTAGCTTTGTTGCTGGTTATGTCTGCCGATTTGATTTTGGTTTACTTTTTCTCGTTCAACCAATATGTGTCGTTGTTTCTAACTTTCTTAACTGGAGCTATTTCATTTTCGGTTATTGCACCAATTCAGATGCTAATGATTCGTACGGCAAAAGGAGCAGAGATGATTGCTTCTGCATCACTTCAAGGAAGCTTTAATATTGGTAATGCTTTAGGAGCTTTTCTTGGTGGATTGCCTTTAGCGGCGGGATTCAGTTATTCTTCTCCTAATCTTATCGGAGTTGTGATGTCGGTTATCGGAATGCTTATTACATTTATATTGATGAGGTTACATCAAAAGCAATTGCAGTTGCAGCGCATTTAAACACTTAGAATTTAATTTTTTAAGCCCTTAACTTTTGTTTAAGGGCTTTTTTTGTGCTTAGAAGGATATAAACTTATAGTCAAAATTACTTTTTCTGCTGCTTTGTTGGTTTTATTTATAGGTAAAATCATTGTAAATTTTAAAATATAAAGGAAATCTCTTGATTTTTTTTAGCATGAGTTCAATTTTTTAAGTGTAAAAATAACACCTAATAATTTCGTAATAGTTAATGATGTAATCGATTGTTTTTTTTATAAAAATCGAATCAAACGCACGATTAATAAAAATATATTTAATATTTTAAATCGAGATAAATTATATATGTAATAGAAAAAACCAATATATTTTTTAATATCTAATTTTTTTTATGAAATTTTTATGAAATTTTATTTTTCGTTTTAAAAAAATATCTATGTTTGTGTAATCGATTACAACTTTATTTTTAACCTTCGAAATCGATTAAGTTACAAGATGGAAAACAGAGCAGGAATAAAGCTTTGAGGGAGAGGTAAATAAATTACTGTTAAATAAAAACCACAAATATTAACTATAAAATGAATTGAAAGTAACCACAAAAAACCACTTAAACCAAAAAGAAAAAACTTTTAATAACTTAAACAATCAACCATGAACTTTAAAGAACTATTAAACAAAGGAGCAAATTTTTGCTTTAAACTTGTTTTCTTACTGTGCTTATTGATCGGTAGTCAAGTACACGCGCAGGGCACAACGATAGAGGGAACCGTGAAGGATGCTGCGGGACTTTCTCTTCCTGGGGTAAACGTCTTAGAAAAAGGAACTAAGAACGGAACTTCTACCGATTTTGACGGACATTATAAACTAAAGCTTACCAATCCGAAAGCCGTATTGACCTTTTCTTTTATAGGATTTCAAAGCATTAATGTTTCTACAGAAGGAAAGACTAAAGTAAATGCAACATTGATTGAAGATGCTAATAACTTAAATGAAGTTGTTGTAATCGGATACGGAACAGCTAAAAAATCTGATTTAACAGGTGCTGTGTCAACTATTTCAGGATCTGATTTGAAAAAAGTTCCAGTGGCAAATGTCGCTGAAGCTTTGACGGGTAGAATTGCCGGTGTACAGGTAACTGCAGCAGAGGGTTCTCCAGATGCAGATATTAAAATTAGAGTTCGTGGAGGAGGTTCGCTTACTCAAGACTCTTCGCCTTTAATTATTGTGGATGGATTTCCAATCAATAATATGAATGACATTTCTTCATCTGATATTGAAACAATGACCGTTTTAAAAGACGCTGCTTCAACTGCAATCTACGGATCACGTGGTGCAAATGGGGTAATTCTTATTACGACAAAAAGCGGAAAAGATGGAAAAATGGCAGTAAACTTCAATATGTTTTACGGTATGAAAACGATGGCAAATAAAATTGATGTTTTATCTCCAGAGGATTATACTAAATGGCAATATGAATATGCCTTGCTTTCGCAAAGCGGAACTAAAGTAGCTTCTAATCCAGAGAGCTATACAAAGTATTTTGGAAATTGGCAAGATCAAGATATGTACAAAGGCTTAAAAGGTGATGATTGGCAAGAGCAAATTTTTGGACGTACGGGCGAAGTTCAAAGCCGTGATTTAGGAATTAGAGGAGGAACGGATAAGCTTAATTATAACTTTAATTATGCTCACTATGATGAAAAAGCTATCATGGTAGGCTCAAACTACAAAAGAAATAACTTAGCATTAGCTTTAAAAAGTAAACTAAATGATAAAATTGATGTTGCTTTTACAATGCGTTATTCAGATACAGAGATTGATGGTGGCGGGGTAAATGAGCAAAATGAGAAATCTTCGTCAGATTCTCGTATGCGTACTGTTGTGGGCTATGCGCCACTTCCAGTTGCAGGGCTAACCTCAGAAGATGTAAATGGAGACGGAACAGATGTGTTGATAAATCCTTTTACAGCGATATCAGATAATAATGCTCAGCAGTTTCGTAAAAACTTTAATATGTTAGGAAGTTTTGGATGGGAGATTGTAGATAATTTAAAACTGAAAGTAGATTTAGGTCTAGATAATTCTAATATCTCAGATTATCGTTTTTATGGGCAATCAACTTATTACGTAAATAATGCGCCAACAGCTGTATTGCAAGGTTTGCCTGCAATGATTATGTCAGATGGTAAACAGAAACGTTTTAGAAATGCTAATACGCTAAATTACGACTTCAAAAAAATAATAGGAGAAGATCATCATTTGACTGCTCTTATTGGGGAGGAAAGTATTACATATAGCACAAATACTGTAACAAGTACAATACATGGATATCCTAGTTTTTTTGATTTTGAAAAAGCAAAAACTCTAACCACACAAGGTACTCCTCAAGCAGTAGATAATTATTATAGCCCTGATGACAGATTATTGTCTTTCTTCGGACGAGCAAATTATGATTACAAAAACCGTTATATCCTATCGGCTACATTTCGTGCAGATGGATCTAGTAAATTTTTAGGGACGAACCGTTGGGGATATTTCCCGGCTTTTGCAGCAGGATGGAAAATCTCAGAAGAAAGTTGGATGAAGGATAAAAGCTGGTTAAGCCTTTTAAAATTAAGAGCAAGTTATGGTGAGGCAGGTAATAACAATATCCCTGTTGGACAGCAAGTTCAAATTTTTCAGTCTACATCAACAACATGGATTAACGGAGTCACTAGTGTTTGGGCACCTTCTAAAACAATGCCTAATCCTGACTTGAAATGGGAAACAACAGTTACTCAGAATATTGGTTTAGATTTTGCATTTTTCAAAAATCGCTTAAGTGGTAATTTCGATATCTATAAAAATCTAACGAACGATTTATTGCTTAATTTCCCAGTTTCAGGAGTTGGATATGATTTTCAATATCGTAACATGGGACAAAATCAAAATAAAGGTTTCGAGGCTACTATAAACGTTGTTGCAATTGAAAAAGCTAAATATGGATTGAATTTTTCATTCAATATGTCAGTAAACAAAAATCGCATTAACTCATTGGGTATTATGAGTGACTTTGGGCAAGCTACAGGATGGGCTTCTTCGCAAATTGGAGACGATTATCTTATCGCAGTTGGTTCTTCGTTAGGAAGTATGTATGGATATAGAAATGATGGAAGATACGAAGTATCAGACTTTGATTATGTTGGAGGAAAATATGTTTTAAAAAGTGACGTAGTTAATACTTCTACTTCTTTAGTGGGAGACGGAAGCAGTCTTAAGCCTGGAGATATGAAATTAAAAGATATTAACGGAGATGGTAAAGTAGATATTAATGATAAAACAGTTATTGGTCACTATAACCCTAAAAGTTCAGGAGGTTTTGTGATTAACGGTAATGCTTATGGTTTTGATTTAATGGCTGCTTTTAACTGGAGTATTGGTAATGACGTATACAACGCTGATAAAATTGAGTTTTCGACAGCTACAGCTTCAGGAGAATATAAAAATTTAAATTCTACTATGGCTGACGGAAAAAGATGGACCAATTTGGATTCAAATACAGGTGAACTAGTAACAGATCCTACCGCTTTGGCAGCTCTTAATGCTAATACAACTATGTGGTCTCCATACATGAGACAAGCTATCTTTACTGATTGGGCAGTTGAAGACGCATCGTTTTTAAGATTAAATACTTTGACATTAGGGTATTCAATGCCTGAGATGTTTACATCTAAACTTGGAGTTTCTAAATTGAGATTCTACTTGACAGGAAGCAACATTTTTGTTTGGACTAATTATTCGGGTTCAGACCCAGAAGTTTCAACAAAAAGAAAAACTCCACTTACTCCGGGAGTTGATTCGAGTCCTTATCCAAGAAGCAGACAAATGATTTTTGGAATGAATCTTAATTTCTAATTTTAAACGATCACAAAATGAAACATAAAATAATAATAGCGGGATTGATTATTGCGGCTTTATTTAGTTCTTGCCAGCAATTTGAAGATGACTATTTAGAAACAGAAGCAAAATCATCATTAGAACCATCTTTGATATTTTCTGAAGTTGCACTTGCAAAAGGAGCTATTGATGGAATAAAAGTGCCATTTGCAGAGACCAATTCTTATAGAGGTAGATTTTTACCATATTATGGATTAAATACAGACGTAGAATGGTACAATACTTCGCAAACAGCAGGAGATAAAGCAGATTTGTGTGTATATGATGCGAAGCCAACCAATACGGAGATGAATACTACCAACAATGCTTATTCGATGATGTATTCGGGTATTGAGCGTGCGAATATCTGTATTAAGGGTCTGCGTCAATATGGAAATCCTACACCAGGCTCAGAAATGGGGCAGCTGCTAGGAGAAGCTTTAACATTAAGAGCGATCTATTATGCCGATTTGCTGAAGTCTTGGGGTGATGTTCCAGCTCGTTTTGAGCCTATCACTACTGCAACATTATATTTGCCGAAAGCGAGTAGAGATATTATTTACAAACAATTAATTGCAGATTTAAGCGAAGCATCAACATTGGTGGCATGGCCTAACGAAACTGCTTATACAAGTACAGTAGAACATGTAAATAAAGCTTTTGTGAAAGCATTTAGAGCACGTTTGGCTTTGGCGGCAAGCGGTTATCAGCAATATCCTGATGGAGTAAGAAGAAGTAGCGATCCAGAACTTTCAGTTGCCAACATGTATGCATTGGCATTAAAAGAATCTCGCGAAGTGATCCAAAGTGGTTCTGCTCGTTTAGAATCTACTTTTGAAGGATTATGGAGAAAATACAATGAAGAAAATACTGCTGCTGGAGGAGAATCTCTTTGGGAACTTCCTTTTTCTGATGGGCGTGGTAGAATGTTATTCACTTTTGCAGTAAAACATACTGCAGCTGCTGATCAATTTCAAGCTAATGGAGCGAACCGTGGAGGTGTAGCTGGACCATTGCCATTTGTTTTCTATGACTATGATCAAGCAGATGCACGTAGAAATGTTACTTGTGTGCCGTACAAATATGGTGCTGCAGTAAATGGTATTGCAAAACAAGAATTAGGTACTCTAGATACATGGTATTTTGGTAAATACCGTTACGAATGGATGAAACGTTATGTAACTTCAACTAATGATGATGGGGTTAATAAAATGTACATGCGTTATGCTGAGGTGCTTTTAATTGCTGCTGAAACAGCAAACGAATTAGAAGGTCCAAGTGCAGCAATGCCTTATTTGAAAGAAGTTCGCAGAAGATCATTTTCTACAGCAGATCAAGCGGCTAAAGTTGAAACTTATGTAAATGGCTTAACTAGCAAAGAAGCTATGTTTAATGCCCTTGTTGAAGAAAATAAGTATGAGTTTACTGGAGAAATGGAACGTAAGCAAGCGCTTATCCGTTGGAATTTGCTTAAAGCAAACTTAGATAAAGCAAAACAAAAAATGGCAGAATTATCTACTCGTACAGGTGATTATGCTAATGTACCGTCAACTTTGTACTATAAATATCAGTCAGATAATGTTAGTTTAGATATCTATGGACTTAATCGTGGAGAAACTACAAATCCAGGAGCATTGTATTCTTCTACTGCTTGGACATGGACAGGAACAGCGGCAGATGCTAAGATAGCTTCACTGTATAAAGCAGGAGTAAATCCTGATCAGAGACAATTCTGGCCAATATGGCAAGTATTTCTTGATGCAAGTAATGGTCAGTTAAAAAATGATTACGGTTATTAAAATCTTTCAAAAAACTAATAATAAATTATAAGTTATTATGATGAAAACAATAAATATATTTAAAGGATTAATAACCGTATTACTTCTTTCGGCTGCAGTTTCTAGCTGCGAAAGTTATAATGAAGCGTTATTAGACGGTATAGGAAATACAAGAGAATTTTCTCCCATTGGACTTAAAGCTACCATCAGAAACTCGACCACAGTTGAGTTAGATTGGACGGCTAAAGCAGATGAAAATGCAGATCATTATGTAGTTGAATTTAGTGCCGATGATTCTAGCTTCGCTACAATTTATAAAACGATAAATGTTGCGCCTTCAGAACTACCTGTAAAAGTAGCATTAGAAGGAGAAACGGTTTATTCTATTAGGGTAAAAGCAGTTACTTCTGGCTTGGCAGATTCTAAATGGTCTGTAATAACAGCAACAACATTATCAGAACAGATCATGTTTCCAGTTCAAGATGCAGATATTCAAGCAACTCAAGTTACATTGAGATGGACTCCAAATAGTGCTGTAACACAAATTACGGCTATGCCTGGGAATATTGTGCACAACATTACAGCAGCTGAAAAAACAGCTGGGGTAGCCACACTTACGGGGTTAACGCCAGAAACGGCTTACACTGCAATTTTATTAAACGGAACAAAGAAAAGGGGTAATGCAACTTTTACTACCGGAATTGACATTGGAACTGGAATATTAATTAAAGAGGGAGATAATTTCCTTCAAAAAATTATTGATGCGCCTTCGGGATCTGTTTTAGTTTTCATGCCAGGAGATTATACAGCTCAAACGGGAACAATTGCAATAAATAAAACAATAACGTTAAGAGGTCTAAGACCAGAAAACAAACCAAAACTAAAAGTTAATTTCACGTTGGCTAATAATCCGGCTAATGCAAGTGAAGTGGTTAACCTTTCTTTAATCGATTTAGACTTAAACGGAACCGGTACAACTGGCGGAGCAATAGCAATTGGTACAGCAGCTGCTACAGGTTTGGGAGATGTTTTAATAAGCGGATGTTATATTCATGATTATCCTTCTCAATTAATCTATGGAAATGCGTCAGCAAAATTGAAATCATTCTCTGTGGATAATAGTATTGTAGAAAATGTAAACGTTAATGCAGGTGCTGATTTTATTGACTTCAGAACTACTTATGTGGCAAGTGTTTCTTTAACAAAAAGTACATTTGACACTTGTTCATCACGCGATTTCATCCGTTTAGATGCTGCTGCAGGATTAACAGGAACAGGCTTAACAAGTACTGTGCTAATTGATGGATGTACAATCTATGCGCCTACATTACCAGCAGCAAGTAGAATTTTGTATATACGTTTTGTTTCTAATTTACCAACAGTGCGTAATACATTGTTAGCAGTTGGATCTGCGGTTTACACAAACTCTACGGCAACGGCTGTTCCAGGGTTTGCGAATAATAATAATTTCAATTCGCCTAATTTACAGATAACAACAGGTAACAATAGACCAGATGCTTCTGCAACTGTACTAGATCCTCAATTTACTAATGCACCAGGCGGTGATTTTACAGTTAAAAATCAAACATTAATTGATAGAAAAGTGGGAGATCCTCGTTGGTTAAAATAAAAAATCGTGGTTGATTAAATAGAAAAAGCGGGATACAATTTATTTTGTAATCCCGCTTTTTTATTTTTCAGTTATGGGGGTAACTGAAATTGTACTGAAAACTAAAAAATTATTCTATAGATAAATCAAATTTTTCTAGTAAACCTGCAAGCGCCGTATGAGAAACCTTTGTTCCTTTAATTTTATTTTCTGACGGATCAAAAGCATAATTTCTGGAAGTTCTAAAATCGGTTTTCTCCAGAATGCTTTCCACGAAAGTGGCACCAGAAAGATCACAGTTTTTAAAAACTGCAAGAGACAAATCGGTATTAGAAAAATCTGTTTCTTTTAGAGAGCAATCTGTAAAATTGGTTTTCTTTAATTTTTTATAAATGAAAGTCGAATAGTCCAAAATAGAATCGTCAAAATTCATGGAAAATAAAAAACTATTGCAAGCGCTAAAGTCCAATCCCATTAATTTACAGCCTATAAATTTGATGTTTTTTAATCCCGTATTTCGCAAAGTAGCCAAAGAAAGATTGCAGTTTTTAAAAGTAGAATCCATAAAATCATTATGGCTCAAATCGCTTTTAGAAAAGTTGCAGTTAATGAATTCGCAGTTTACAAATTCGACATTGGCTAAACTCTGATCCGAATAATCAATCGTTTCAAAAGTTCGGTTTTGGTATAATTTTGATTCCATATAAATTTAAAAGGCTTGTAAAGTTTTTATTCTAATTCGATGCAATCGAAAATACTATTATTTTGAAGTAATGCGGTTACATTCAACTCGCTGTCAATTCTCAGAATGTTGTCGCAATCTTCAAGGTCGAAATTCCATTGAGATTCTGGTAATAATTGATTTAGTAATGCAGAAGCCGATTCGAATTTGGTCTGATTATCAACGGAAGTTTTAAAAACATAAATCATAGTTTGCATTTTTGAGGAAGCAAATTTCTGAAAAACGGCTACATATTTGTTAGGATTCTCTAATCAATAATTAGGACTTATCAATCATTTTTCGATATCGTATTGGAGAAATTCCTTCTGTTTTTTTGAAAAAACGGCTAAAATAAGATTGGTCTTCAAAGCCTACTTGCGTTGCAATTTCACCTACAGAAAGCGTAGTTTGAAACAATAAATATTTTGCTTCGAGTAATATGTTTTCGTCAATCCATTTAACAGCTGATTTTCCTGTTACAGTTTTGACACATTTGTTCAAATGATTAGGAGTAACATTTAATAGAGAAGAATAATAATTAACCTGATGCTGGGTTTTGATATGGTCGTGAATTAATTCTTTAAATTTTCCTGTAATAGCTTCTGCCGCCGAAATGCTTTTAGAAGTTTTTACAGCATTTTTATTCATCTCATAAAATAGCGTAATCAGATAGGATTGTACAATATTCAAATCTGCAATTGTAGTTTCTGAATATTCCTTTTTCAATCGTTCTAAGATATTTGTAATCGGGTCAATATCTTCGGGAGCCAGTTTGATTTTCGGATTTCCAGAAATCTTTAAAAAATCAAAATCATTTAGTAATTCCCGACTGCCATATTTCCGAATCAAAATATCAGGGTGAAACTGGCAGATGTAACCTTTATGAATATTATTGACATTATCAAGCGAAAAAATCTGACCCGCTGGCACCATAATCATTTCGTTGTCGGTCGTGACATATTCCTGATACCCCAATTTCATAACATGCTGACCAGAAGAAATAAAAATTAAAGTGTGGCAAGAATGTTTAGAAGGAGGAACAGGATGCTGCATCTGCATTATTTCTTCAATTTCCAAACAGAAAAAATGATCAGAATTCGATTTGAAAAGTAAATGAATAGGATTGTCTTCTCCTAAAAATTGCTCCCGAAAGCCTTTTGGTCCATAGGTTTTTATTTTCTCTGCCTGTTTCTTCATTTTAATAGTATAATCTAAAATCAAGGAGTTTGCAAAGATTGTAATGTTTGGCATACAGATCTTCTACAACTTCAATCAAATTGTCGTTTTCCTGATACAAACTAAAAAAAGCTTTGTCGATGGTACTGCAGCTGGCAATTTTATTATAGGTAGAACCGTAGCCAGAAATTGCTCTGGCTCCAGTTATGTCTAAGAAATATTGTGCTTCTTCTTCGTTTAAATCTAAAACTTTCAGATTCGCAAAATGAATAATTTTACCTTTCATTTTACCTTCAAACAATTCGGCAATTTCTTCAATACTGTAATAATAATCGTGAAGGCAGATATTATTTTCCTGACCCGGCATGGCTAAATAAATGATCTCATAATCTTTGAAATTATGGTCTTCGTAAAGCAGAATATTCAGACTTTCTTCTAAACCTTCGATCGTGTCGCAAGTTTTATGAATGCTCGAAATGCCTTGGTCTATAGCCAATTCTTCCAAACATTTTACCACATTGGTCTGGGTATGATCGTCTATATCTTTAACGCCTTCAAGGCAGAAAATAAATTTTTCACTATCCATGCAGTTATTCTTTCTGGTTTTAAACTTTTTTAGTGGTTTTAGCAAATGTATTTTTTAAATCATAAAATCCAATAGCGAAAACAGACTTTAACGTCTTTTTTGGATTTTAAATTTAGGTTAGAGCATCGTAAATTTTTAAACGTATTTTTGTAAACTGAAAATAAGTTACACATGATACAAATTAACCAAACGGCATCATTTGCTCTTGAAGATATATTATTCTGTTTTGCACTAGAATCTGAAGCTGCAGAAGTTTTTAAAGGTCACAATGTATTATTTACTGGAATCGGAAAAGTAAATGCGGCCTATGAATTGACAAAAGCCATTCAAAAGAAAAAGCCATCCATAATTATAAATCTCGGTTCAGCGGGAAGCAGTTGTTTTCAAAAAGGCGACGTAATCTGCTGCAACAAATTTGTTCAAAGAGATATGGACGTTCGCGGTTTAGGTTTTGCATTATACGAAACGCCACTTTCTGGTTTGCCTCCAGTTTTAGAATATGGTTTATTAATGGATAATCTCCCAGAAGGAATCTGCGGAACAGGCGATAATTTCGAAATGGAACATTGCTCTGACGCCTATAATGTAGTTGATATGGAAGCTTATGCTCTAGCCATGATTGCTATGAAGGAAAACATTCCGTTTTTAAGTTTAAAATATATTTCCGATGGAGCCGATGATAATGCAGCAGAAGATTGGACGGTTCAAGTTCATAAAGCAGCGATTGCTTATGGTAAAATTTTGGGATTGATAAAAGAATCAGAAGCCATTTCTTAATTGAAATGGCTTTTTGATTTGCTGATAATTTTATTAAATCAAATTGATGTTTTGGATCATTTCTTTAATTAATTTTAAAGCCTCAGTAGACGTTTTACGAATAATGATTTTATTCTTTTTATCTTTTATCAAAGTTGTAAACTGATTGTTTTCAATGTTGATATCAACAATAGTTCCACCATATTTTAAAGTGGTTTCTGCAATTACAACGGGTAAGTTTGTTGCACCAGAAGTTCCTAGAATAAAAAGTATTCCAGAATTTTTGGCAATTTTCAAAGAACTGAATTTTTTATTTGTTTGTTCATCATAGTATTCGTCAAACCATAAAATATTTGGTCTCATCCAACTTCCACAACTTTTACATTTTAAAAGTTCTATTTCTTTTTCAGTTAAATCTTCATCGATGTCTTTTCCTTTTATTTCTTCGGGCAGATTTATAATTTCTCTGCAAGCGTTTGAGCACTTTATTTCCCTATTATTTCCATGAATTTCGAAAATTCTTTCTGTTCCGCTTAATCGGTGTAAGTTGTCTATATTTTGAGTAATAAGATGAAATCTGTCTTTTAAAATGTTTTCAATTTCGACCAATTCGTAATGGCTTTCGTTTGGTTTTGCATTTTCAAACATTTTTTTTCTAAACAATGAATATTGCCAAACTTCCTCGGGATTTTCTTTGAAGTATTTAAAAGTTCCAAACTCTTCAGGTTTATGAAATTTTGTTCCCTTGATCCAAATGCCATCTACACCTCTATAGGTCGGAATTCCACTTTCAGAAGAAATTCCAGCACCTGTTAAAAATGTAAAAAGGTTTCTTTTATTTTTAGTTGAAACGTGTTTTATTATGTTTTCTAATTGTTCCATGTTTAATGAAAAAGGGATATATCTTTTTTTGATTAAATATAGACTAAAAATTTCTATCTAGAAATTCTGAGTCTTTTATGAAACTGCTCCAGCGGAGCAAAATATTTATAGAAAATAAATCACAAAATCAAAAAGCTCCAGCGGAGCGACATATAAAACCTTATTGATAATACATCGTTTTAAGACAAAAAAAGGAAATACACCTCATAACATAAAATTGATAAGTATTTGATGGGTTATTTTTAACTAATACGGAATGTTTGTTTACCAGTGAATTTGAGAAACTTTTTAACTTTATAATCTTCATATTTTACTAACTAAAGACCTTTCAAAACCAAAATGATTTTAACTATGAAAAAAATAATAATGCTGTGCTGTGCTTTTCTGTTAATGGGAAAAACAATAGCACAGGAAATTCCGTTGGTATCTAACATTTCAGCTCGAAACAATATTGCTTTAAACGGAAAATGGAGTTATATCGTAGATCCGCTGGAAAACGGATATTTTAATTACCGTTTAGAGCCTTTTAAAGACAACGGATTTTTTGAAAATAAAAAATGGAACACTACAGAGTTGAGCGAATACAATTTCGCAACCTCAGCAGTAATGGATATTCCGTCTGATTGGAATTCGAAAGACGAAAGATTGTTTTTTTACGAAGGAACAGTTTGGTTTCAGAAAGATTTCAATTATAAAAAAGACGCCAAAACCAAAGGAATTCTTCATTTTGGAGCAGTTAACTATGATGCAAAAGTGTATGTAAACGGAAAATTGGCAGGAACACATATTGGCGGTTACACGCCTTTCAATTTTGATGTAACCAATTTATTAGTTGACGGAAATAATTTTGTAGTAGTAAAAGTCGACAACAAACGCCATAAAGACAATGTTCCAACGGTAAATATGGATTGGTGGAATTATGGCGGAATCACAAGGGATGTAACTCTGGCTCAAGTTCCGAATACTTTTATCGAAGATTATTTGGTTCAATTGGATAAAAAGGAAAAAGGAAAAATTTCGGGCTGGATAAAACTAAACAGCGAATCGGCAAATCAAACTGTTTCAGTTTCCATTCCAGAGCTGAAAATTAAAAAAAGCGTTATCACCGATGCCAAAGGAATCGCCTATTTTGAAATTAAAGCCAATCCGGTTTTATGGACACCTGAAAAACCAAAATTATATGATGTAACCATTTCTAAAGCAGATGAAAATATCGCGGATCAAATTGGTTTTAGAACTATTGAAACTAAAGGCAAAGAAATTCTGTTAAACGGAAAAAAAGCTTTTTTACGAGGTATCAGTATTCACGAAGAAGCGCCTTTTAGATCTGGAAGAGCTTGGTCTCAAGAAGATGCCATTACGTTATTGACTTGGGCAAAAGAATTAGGTTGCAATTATGTTCGTCTGGCACATTATCCACACAACGAGAATATGGTGAAAGAAGCCGAAAAAATGGGATTAATGATTTGGTCTGAAGTTCCGGTTTATTGGACGATTTCGTGGACAAATCCAAATACATATGCCAATGCCGAACGCCAATTGCATGATATGATTTATCGAGATAAAAACCGTTGCGGAATCGTGATTTGGTCAATTGCCAATGAAACGCCACACGGAGACGATCGAGATGCTTTCTTAAGTAAATTGGCAAAATACGCACGCACACAAGATAATTCTCGTTTGATTAGCATGGCAATGGAAGTTACTTCGAGTTCAAATAACATCAATACGCTTCATGATAATATGAATGAATATGTTGATATTGTAAGTTTCAACCAGTATTTGGGCTGGTACAGAGGAACAAACGAATCTTGCAAAGAGATGCAATGGGTAATTCCGTACAACAAACCGGTTATTATCAGCGAATTTGGAGGTGAAGCTTTGCAAGGTCGTCATGGCGATAAAAAAGAACGTTGGAACGAAGAATATCAGGAAGAATTGTACATTCAGAATACACAAATGTTTAATCGAATTGAAGGTTTGGCTGGAGTTTCGCCTTGGATTTTGGTTGATTTTAGATCACCAAGAAGACAGTTGCCAAACATTCAGGATTTCTTTAACCGTAAAGGTTTAATCTCAGATCAGGGAATTAAAAAGAAAGCTTTTTATGTAATGAAAGATTGGTACAAACAAAAAGAAGAAGAATATAAGTAAGTTAAAAGTTTAGATAAATAGAAAAACCTTCAAAGTTTAATTTTGAAGGTTTTTTTGTGTTTTTTATGTAATTTTATTTGAAAAAATATAAAGCTTAAATGGAACTAGAAATTGTCATAAGATTGCTTTTAGCAGCATTTTGGGGAGCTTTAATTGGTGCCGAAAGAGAATACAGCGGAAAAGCGGCGGGTCTTCGCACCACTATAATGATTTCTGTTGGAGCTTGTTTCTTTACGTTTATGTCCGAGTGGATTGGCGGAGCAGGAAATCCAGACCGAATAGCTTCTAATATCGTAACCGGTTTAGGTTTTCTTTGCGCAGGAGTGATTTTTAGATCAGATAATCATGTTAGCGGCATTACGACGGCTGCAACAATATGGTCTGTTGCAGCAGTTAGTATGGGAGTAGGAGCGGGTTATTATTTTGCATCGGCTTGTGCGGCCTTGATGATTCTTTCCATTCTTACGGTGCTTACTTTTCTTCAGAATAAAATAGACCTCATCAACGCGCATAAAACCCTTCAAATAACTTTTAAACGTTCTGATAGCGGATACGCAAGATGCAATGAGCTTTTTTCAGTCTATGGCGTAAAATCAAAACTGATTACACAGCGTCGTAATCTGGATCATATAGTTTTAGAATGGCAAATACATGGTCCAAAAAAATCTATTGAATCTTTGTATACAGCACTTTTGCAAGAGCCTATTTTTGAGGAATTAGTATTATAATAACAAAAAATATGAATTTTAATTTACAGCCCGTTTTAGAAAATGATCTTTGCATTTTATCTCCTTTAGAAGAGAAAGATTTTGGGGCTTTGTACAAAGTAGCTTCCGATCCTAAAATTTGGGAACAGCATCCAAACAAAGACCGATGGAAAAAAGAAGTCTTTGAAAATTTTTTTGAAGGAGCCATGAAAAGTAAAGGCGCTTTTAAAATTATAAGTAAAGATACAGGAGAGTTTATCGGGAGCACAAGATTTTACGACTTTAATCAAGAAGACGATAGTATTTTTATTGGCTATACTTTTTATGCTGTTTCGTGTTGGGGAAAAGGTGTGAATCAAAGTGTAAAAAAGACGATGCTGGATTATCTTTTTCAATATGTTTCGAAAGTGAAATTTCACATTGGCTCAGAAAATATCCGATCGCAAATTGCAATTTCGAGAGTAGGTGCAGAAAAAGTGGCCGAAGAAGAAGTGGCTTATTTTGGAGAAAAACCAAAATTAAATTTTGTGTATCAAATAAATAAAGAAGATTGGAAAAGATAAAAGCCTTAAACGAGATGTTTAAGGCTTTTGTCTTTTTATAAAATGGATTTTTTATTTCACCAAATAATCAATTTGATCTGCTTCGCAAAGTCTGAAATAACCAAAAGCGAAATTATTAGCATCAGAAGTATTTACAATATTTCCTCTAATATTTCCAGGTGGAACAGAAAAAGGATTTGAACTGGAAGCTTCCAAAATTAATTTCCAGTAATTGAAGAAGTTTTTAGAAACACCTCTATGAGTAATCGTAACCGTGTTTCCAGATTTCATTTTGTCTTCATTAGAATATCTCGTACTGATTTCGTTTCCATTATAAAATTCATCATTTGTGATTTCATATTCTGGATAAATTAAAAATGAACTTTGATAATCGGTTACATAAAAATTGGTTTGATCTGCTGGATCGTTGTAATAAAAAGTCAGCTCGATTATATCTTTACCGTCAAAATCAGGAACAATCTTCTGTTCGATTTTATTAATAGGAGTTACAGAAGTCAGTTTTTCAACAGCAGTGAAACTTTGCCCCTCAGCATCAATAAATAATTTATATTCGGCATCAATTACAGGAACAAAATTGGTGCATTTGTAAACTCCAGCTTCGGTTTCGTTAAAGGTAAAAACATCTCCATTACTGTTTTCTACTCGTACTTGCGCACCTGATACTTTTGGTGTAGAGCCACTGTAATATGGAGCCGTTTTACTGATTTTTATAGTTTGTTCCTTTCCGTCAGTTCCTTTTTTCCAGATAATTTCGGCATCGATAACCAATTTGGTTTCGCCAGTTTCCAGATCCAGATTGACCACATCTTCGCAAGAAGCAAAAGAAAAAACAAAAAGAAGACTTATTAATGCCAGCGCTTTATTCATTATCGTATATTTTTTCAATTTATTCATAGCATTAAAATTTAAAATTATAAGAAACCCCAGGTACAATTCCGAAAATAGAAAGTCTTCTGGTTTCATTTGCTCCTGTATCTTCATTGGTTGTAAAACTCATAGAAGCAGCATTTTTTCTGTTGTAAATATTGTAAAGGCTAAATACCCAATAGCTCTGCCAACCTTTCTTTTTGTCTGGTTTTGGGGTATAAGTTGCCGCAACATCTAAGTGATGGAAAAGCGGCAAACGGTTTTCATTTCTCAAAGAATAATTCGGAATATGAATGCCTCCCATTTCATAGTATCCATTGGCATAAGTAACCGGCTGTCCAGATTGTAAAGTGAAATTTCCGTTAAAAGACCATTTAGGGTTCAATTCATAACTTCCTACAATGCTCAAATTATGCAATTTGTCGTAACCAGATAAATACCAGTCACCGTTGGCAATTCCAGGTTCTTCGGGAGTTCTACCTGGAGTTTTTTGTTCAGCTCTAGATAAAGTATAAGAAACCCATCCTGTGAAAACGCCAGTATTTTTTCTGAACAACAACTCCATTCCATACGATCTGGCTTTTCCGTTTAAAATAACCTGCTCAATATTATTGTTAGCCAAAACATCAGCGCCGTCAATATAATCAATACGATTTTGTACATTTTTATAGAATAACTCGGTTTCTAGAGAGTAATCGCCATCTTTGAAATTTCTGAAATACCCCATCGCATACTGATCCAAAAGCTGAGGTTTTGTAAAAGGGCCGCTCGGTGTCCAGATGCTCATTGGCAGAGGAGACTGTGTGTTTGATAATATATGAATGTACTGCGCCATTCTGTTGTAGCTTGCTTTTATAGAAGTTTCGTCATTAAAAGCATAAGACAAGGCAGCTCGAGGTTCAAAATTATTAAACTTGCTGATGGTTTTTCCTTTTCCGTACGAAATGCTTCCGTTTGGCGTTCCTTCTTCATAAATTTTATACAACGGATTGTAGACCACCGCTTGACCATTTTCGTAAGTGCTGATAGTTTCGTCTCCTAAACGATAAAACATACTGTAACGAAGTCCGTAGCGGAAAGTCAGTTTTTCTGTAAGCTGATTTTCAAAATCAACAAAAGCAGAAGCTTCTAAAGCATATTTTTTGTCCAACTGCATATAATTAAATTGCGAATCAGAACTAGTTGGCTGTACAACTCCAGGATTGAAATTGTAATATAATCCATCAATACCGTAATTGATTTTGAACTTTTCAGATTGCTGGAAATTCCAATTGTATTTCAATCCGTAGCTCGCAATATTGCTGTCCCATTTAAAACTTTCAATTGGAATTTCTAGATTGAATCTATAATCACTGTAGAAAGTAGATAAATTGCTGTTTAAGCGATCAGAAAATTTATGTTTCCAGCTTAAAATACCCATTGTACTTCCGTAAGTACTTGCAAAACGATCGTTAATGTCGAATAAATCATTTCCGAAGTAACCAGAAAACGATAATGTGTTTTTGGCATTAAAACGATAATTTAATTTAGCATTCAAATCATAAAACATGGCAGAATTATTATTATCTGCCAGTTTCATGAACAAATGCGCGTACGAAGCTCGTCCGGAAAGGATAAACGAACCTTTTTCTTTTTGTAAAGGACCTTGAACCAATAATCGGCTTGAGATAATTCCGATTCCTCCATTTACTTTATATTCTTCAAAATCTCCCGTTTGCTGCGTAACATCTAGAACAGAAGAAACGCGTCCTCCAAATTTTGACGGAATTCCTCCTTTATATAAGTCTAAACCGTTAACTATGTCTGCGTTGAAAATAGAAAAGAACCCAAACATGTGCGAATCTGCGTAAACAGGCGCACCGTCCAAAAGAATTAAATTCTGATCGGCTGCACCCCCACGAACATTAAAACCAGAAGAGGCTTCTCCAGCATTGGTAACTCCTGGCAAAGTTAAAATTGATTTTAACGGATCTGGCTCTCCCATTGCAACAGGAATTTTTTTGATTTCCTGCATAGAAAGCTTATTCACACTCATTTGAGTTGCTTTTATATCAGCAGCTTTATTGTTTGTTACAATCACTTCGCCTAATTGCTGGCTATCAGAATCGATATTGAAATTGACTTTGGTATCGTCAGAAACAGAAACGCGTTTTTCTTCATTTTTAAATCCAACATAACTCACCTGTACAGTATAAGTTCCGTTTGGGACATCAATACTATATTTTCCATTAACATCTGTTACAACGCCTGTTTCCAATTCTTTGATGAAAATATTGGCACCAATTACGGGCTGTCTTTCATCGTCATAAACTTGACCCGTTAGCTTGCTTTTTTTTTTGGCAGGCTTCGGGGTTTGAAATTTCTGCTTCACAAAAATATTGTTGCCTACTATAGAAAATTGTACAATAGAAGTTTGGTTCAATTCCGTAATTAGTTTGCTGATTTCGATATTTTTATAAGTGTTTTTTTGTGTAAAATATTTTTTGCTGGTATCGATCTGGTCTGTAAAAGCAAATTTAAAATCGGTTTGATTTTCAATCTGTTTGAAGAATTCTTTTAAAGTTACATTTTGATCTACAGTTACTGTAACGGTCTGTGCCGACATACCTAAACTGAATAAAAAAAAGCACGCTGAAATTATATGCTTCATGAAATTTTGTATTTTTGAATATTATTAAATGGATTAACCTCGTGTTATCCTGAAAATTAGGAGGATGTGTAGTTTCGCGGCTTACATCCTTTTTTGTTTTTTATTGAAAAGTGATCTGTTTTAAATCTTCATTTATTTCAAAATTTAGGTTATACATTTCGGATATTAGCTGTAAAATTGTTTTTATATCTTCTCTTTTATTGATTCGGATAGTGATTTTCTGATCGAGATTCTCTTTCGGAATATTGACTTTATAGCCGTAGTTTTCTTCAATATATTGGCTGATAACAGAAAGTTTTTCGTTGTCAAAATCTACAAATCGGCTGAATTCTGTTACTGAAGCAGTTTGATTTCCGTAGGTAAATTTATCACCAGGTTTCAAAATCCATTTTTGGCTTTGGCCTTTTACATTCATTTGGACGCTTCCTTCAAAAAGTTCAACTGTCACTTGTTCGTTTTCAGATTCTTTAACTGTAAAAGAAGTTCCTAAAACAGTCGTTGTGGTTTCGTCACAAAAAACTTGAAAAGGATGTTGCTTGTCTTTTTTTACATTAAAATAGGCTTCGCCATCAATTTCAATTTTTCTGTTTAAAGCAAAATTTGCCCCATAAGAAATTTTAGAATTTGGACTCAATTCTACTTTCGAACTGTCTGGTAAAACGACATATTTTATTTTTGCTGTTAGGTTTTCAATTACGGTCTCGGCAACAACAGCATTTTCATTGGTAGATTCGTTATTGAAATAAATTCCAGTCCCAATAAGCACAAAAAGTAAAACCGAAGCCGCAGCGTAAAGGCGCCAAGGCCTAAACTTTCTTTTCTTCTCAGAAAATGTTTTGGCATGAAATTGTTCCCACGAAGCTTCTTTTTCGCTGTCAGAGTGAGAAAGGGGAGACTCTTCCCATAACTTTTTAAATTCCTCGTCAAATTTTTCCTGATCCATCTTTTCTAGATATTAAATGATTTGACAATGAAAACCTTGTTTATTAAAAACACCGTAAACCATTTCTTTAATATCTCGGTTAGTTTCGATTTTAAGGATATTTTCTTGTCCTTGACGATCAAAATTTATGATACAATCAGAAATGATAAACTGTAAATAAGCCACAAGTAAACTTGCGTCTTTCTTTGTTTTTACATTAGTTTTATACGCTTCGATATGCATTTTTAGTTCTTGTTTTTTAGTATAACAAACGAGAACTAAAAAGTTCCTAATGGTTTTCGATTTTTTTTCGAATAAATTTACTGGCGAGATAAATATGATTGGCAATGGTCTTTTCAGAAAGATCCGTTAATTCTGCAATCTCCTTATAACTAAGGTTTTCCAGTTTGTGTAAAGTGAATATTTTTTGTTGCTGTTCTGGAAGCTGATTAATAAAATTTTGAAGTTTTTCTTGTCTTTCTTCAAAAATCCCTGAGTCAGTTTCTTCATCATCTAGCATTTCAACTTGAGAAGGATCAAGCTGTACTACTTTGTTTTCTCGGTTAACGTGATTGAGAATGATGTTCTTGCAGATAACAAATATCTGTTTGTCGAATAGCACTTCTTCGTTAAGCAGTTCCCTTTTATTGTATAGTCTTATGAAGGTTTCCTGAACAAAATCTTCGGTAGTAAATACAGAAGAATGAAATCGTTTGGCAATATTTATAAGTTTATCGTAATAGCTGAAGTAAACTTCTTTAAAAGCTGCTTCATTACCTTTTTTTAAACTTAAAATAAATTTTTTATTGTCCATAACGAAAAATATCGTGATTAGCTTCCTAGTTCTAAACTCTTTGGAGTCAATATTATTGTATTCAGAAATTGAGTAATCTTAATCAGGAATGTAATAAGTTACAAAGAACCGTAATTTAATTTTAGATTTGACGCTTTTGTATAATAAATGTTACAATTTGTGCACTTCTTTTTTTATTTATAAAGCCAATTGGTAAATGAAAAACAACGCAAGTATTGGTGTTTTTTTGAGGCATTACAGTGATAAACCAATTTTTATCCTTAAATTGTTGGTTATAAAATTCAACTGCTATGACTTTGCAAAGACTTTTAGTTTTAATCCTTATTTTTCTTTTGATTTCCTGTGATAATAAAAAAGAACAAGAACTTAGAGAAAGAGAAAATACGCTTCTAGAACGCGAGCAGAAATTTGCCGATAAAGAAGCCGAATACGAATTATTATTGAAGATGAAAGATAGTCTTCAATTGGCTGTCCAAACAAAAGATACTGTGCCCAAAATTCAAACTTGGCCAGATAGCCTAAAGATTAAATGGAACAGTAAAATGATTTGCAGAGAATCTAATTGCACCAATTATGTTATTGGAGACCAGCGCACAGAAGTCTGGGATTTTGCCTCAGATTCTACAGGGATGTACGCCAATGTATTAAGCAATAATGAAATTAAGAGGGTTTTTAGAGGACAGTATTTAGTCAATAAAATAGTACTCGATTCAGCCAAAGAAAGTTCTGCTAAAAGCAATATTAAAATTAATGTCGTATTGGACGATATCAAAAAGAATATCATTAAAGGCACGCAGACGATAACTGGACAAGACAATTGCACCGCAAAATTCTCGGTTGAACTTACGCCATCTAAAAAATAATTTATGTTTTTGAGTATACATCATATAACTCTCCCAATAGAAGATCCACTTTTAAAATTTCTTATCGAAATTGTCATCATATTGTGCATTCCTCTTTTGTTGAATAAGATTAAAGTGCCGCATTTGCTTGGGCTTATCATTGCTGGAGCTGTTGTTGGCCCTAACGGTTTCGGATTGCTTTCAAGAGATAGCAGCGTTGTGGTGACGGGTACGACAGGATTATTGTATATTATGTTTTTGGCTGGATTGGAAATAGATATGGCCGATTTCAAAAAAAATAAATGGAAGAGCATCACCTTTTCTCTTTACACTTTTGCTGTTCCTTTTATTTTGGGGCTTCTTGGTGGTTATTATATTTTAGGTTTTTCGTTACTGACTTCGGTGCTTTTTGCCAGTTTGTTTTCATCGCATACTTTAATTGTGTATCCAATGATCAGCAGTTTAGGAATTGCTAAAAATCTTGCGGTCAATGTAACGGTAGGCGGAACCATGATTACAGATGTTCTGTCTCTTCTTGTTTTGGCTGTTGTAGTCGGAATGTCGCAAGGAGAAGTTGGAACAGCGTTTTGGCTGAAACTTTCCATTTCGATGGTTCTTTTTACTTTGATTGTTTTATTAGTGTTTCCCATAATTGCCCGCTGGTTTTTTAAGAATGTAGAAGACAAAATTTCGCAGTATCTTTTTGTTATTGTAATGATTTACCTTGCCGCGCTTCTAGCTGAACTTGCAGGAATTGAATCTATAATCGGAGCTTTTTTTGCCGGATTGGCATTAAACAGACTGATTCCGCATACTTCTTCTTTAATGAATAGGGTAGAGTTTGTGGGGAATGCTATTTTTATTCCTTTCTTCTTAATAAGTGTGGGAATGCTTATTGATTTTAGTGCTTTTATACAAAGTTGGGAAACTTTATGGGTAGCCGCAATTATGTTGGTTGCTTCAATTGGCGGAAAATATTTTGCCGCAATCTTAACTCAGAAAACATTTAAACTGACCAATGATGAAGGCAAACTAATTTTTGGAATGAGTTCTGCTTCTGCTGCGGCAACTTTAGCATCAGTGATGGTTGGTTATAATATTATTATTGGAGAAAATGATGCAGGCGAACCAATAAGACTTTTAAACGATCATGTTTTAAATGGCAGCATACTTTTGATATTAATCTCCTGTACAGTTTCTTCTTTCGTTTCTATGGCAACTGCCCAGCGCATAGCAGATGCAGATAAAGACAATAAAGTATCCGGAAATAGTGAAGAAAAAGAAAATATACTTTTGGCGCTTAACCATGAAGATACCGTAGATAAAATGGTCAATCTGGGACTTATGGTAAAAACCTCCACCAACACAGATCGTATTTTTGCTGTAAATGTTATTAATGAAGAAGAAAACGAATCGTCGGTAAAAAATGCCGAAAGAATTCTAGAATCGGCAGTTAAGGCAGCTTCGGCGGCCGATGTTAAACTGAATCCGATTACACGCCATGATAATGATACCGCCAGCGGAATAAGTAATGTTATTAAAGAAAAAGAAATTACCGATCTTATTGTAGGATTACAAGGCGGAAAAGGTTTTTCGGCTTCTTTTGTATACAATTTGTACAACGGATACCTTCGAAATAAGAATATAAATCTCATGGTTTATCATGCAGTTCAGCCTGTATCGACAATTAAAAAATATGCTGTGCTGATACCTGAAAATGCAGAAATGGACGCTGGTTTTTTTCATTCGATGTTAAGAATCTGGAACATTGGGCGCAATTCTGGAGCAAAAATGAGTTTCTATGGAAAAGACAAAACCATGCTCATTTTGAAAAGAATTGTAAAAAAAGCCTCAATTGAAGCTACATTTGAAACAATTGGCTCTTGGCAAGAAGCAGAAGAAATTGCTTTCGATCTAGGAGAAGATGTTGGATTAATAATTATGATGGCCGATAAAGGAATGCATTCTTATGTACCGCGAATGCAGGATGTGCCAGATCTGCTAAACAACAGAGTGAGCAATAATAATTATATACTCATTTATCCTTTTACTAAAACAGAAATAAATACTACCGAAAAAAGAGCCGTAAGCAGTCACGACGATTTTGTGGAAATAGGTAAAGTCATTCGAAATATTTTTAAATAATGATAAAAAACAAAAAAACTTAAACAGAGATTTGCTTAAGGTTTTTTGTTTTTTGGATATTTAAGAATTCAGCTTAAGCATCATTTGAATGTCTACTCTATCGTAAGACGACGAAATGCCTGTTATTTCTTTAAAACCTAATTTTTCGTACAGTTTAATAGCTGGTTTCAGTTTGGTATTGCTTTCCAAATAAATTTTAGAAGCGCCTTTGTCTGCAGCCCATTTTATTGCCGATTCGGCCAATAGTAATCCGATGCCTTTTCCTTGTGCTTTCGGACTTACAGCCATTTTAGCCAATTCGTAATCGTAATCTTTTCCGTTACTTTTTATTAGAGCGCAAACGCCCAAAACTTCATCATTTAAAATGGCAGAAAAAATTTCTCCACCTTTATTTATAATATAATCTTCGGCGTGATCTAACGCTTTCACATCATTAGGTTCAACCACAAAATAATTCGAAATCCACTCTATATTTAAATCCTTAAAACTTTTTTGATGTTTCGGATTATAAGTTGCTATTTCTACTTGGTCTTTATTTTTCATAACGTTATTAAATACTATTTTTTATAATTCTGCCTAATTTTTCTAAATCAGACTCCACACGTTCATTCCATTCCAAAGCATAATTAAGTCGCATGCAATTGTTGTATTGATTGTACTGCGAAAAAATTCTTCCAGGGGCAAAATTAACTTTCTGAGTTAAGGCAGTATTGAATAATTCTGTCGTAGATATTCTTTGATCTAATTCTAGCCATAACATAAAGCCGCCTTTTGGCTGTGCAATTTTGGTGTTGTCTGGGAAATAAGTTTCAACCGCACGATTCATCTGTAGATAATTGGCATAAAGCTTATTTCTAAAGGTTCTTAGATGATGATCATAACGACCGTGTTCTAAGAAATCTGTAATAACATCTGAATACAACGAAGAATTACAAACCGTTTGAACCAATTTCTGACGAATAATTTTATCCTTAAATTTTCCGGGAGCAATCCATCCAACCCGATAACCCGGAACAAGGGTTTTAGAAACTGATCCGAGCCATAAAACCAAACCAGCTTCATCATAAAATTTGCAAGGTTTTGGGCGTTCTGAGCCAAAGTAAACATTGCCATAAATATCATCTTCAATTAGCGGAACGTTATATTGCGTGATCAGTTTAACCAACTCTTTTTTGTTGTCGTCAGGCATTTGAAATCCCATTGGATTATTGAAATTGGTGATAAAACAGCATGCTTTAATTTCGGGAAGTACTTTTTTCAAAGCTTCAAGATCTAATCCGAACAAAGGATGCGTCGGAATTTCAACTGCTTTTAAACCTAATTCTTTTATAGCCTGAAGTATTCCAAAATAAGCTGGACTTTCAACCGCAACACTATCACCAGGAGATGTCACTGCCATAAGTGCGTTGTAAATTGCATGCATTGCGCCAGAAGTAATGACAATATCATCTTCTGTAATTTTTCCTTCCATAACTAACGCCCATTTTGCAATGGCGCGACGAAGACTTTCTTGTCCTTGAACTGGTTCGTAAGCAGTGCCTGCATCGTCTCTGTTGCGAACGGCATTGATAATTCCTTTATTTAGTTTTGCAACAGGCAGAAAATTCTTTCCCGGTATCCCGAGTGCAAATTGTGTTACATCGACTTGGGTGATGGTGCCAAAAACTTTATCAATAAGCTCTTCGGGAGTATTTTTAGTTTCCTGATTGTCTATACTTGCAATTGTTGGAAGTGCGGTTGCGCGCTGCGAACTTTTACTTACATAATAACCCATTTTTGGACGCGATTCTATAAGCGAACGGCTTTCCAATTCTAAGTAGGCCTGTTTAATGGTGTTCAAGCTAACATTATACAATTTTTGTGCGCTTCGTACAGAAGGCAATTTGTCGCCAAGTGCTAAAGTTTCACTGTGAATTTGATCTTCAATAATTTTGGCAATTTTTAAGTATAATGTTTCTCGATTTTTCATTTTTGCTTTTTCTTTAAGCGTTTAAAAGGACAGGCAGTGAATAAACTGGTAGGTGCTTTGTTTGAGTTGTGCAGCATTATTGAAATTGGCGCTTTTTTTCTTCTTCAGAAAATTTTTGATATGATCATTAAATGCCGCTTTATCTTCGTTTGTTAAGCTTCCATTATCATAAATTTTAAATTCGATTTGATTGTTTTGGTTTAGAATCAAACTAGCAAACGAATTTATTTTATTGTCTTTTTCGCAGAGAAGAAAGGGCATTCCAAAAAGCATTTTGTCTTCGGCTTTCTCACGCATATTTTGGATGAAGATGTTTTGCAAAACCTCCATATCAAATATATAAACTTCTCTAAATATTGTTTTTTTCTGTGTTACTGCTTTAGATTCCATATCTTTTTTTAGCAAAATTATTGCTATTGCATATTCGGGTACAGATACAGAAAATGATTTTTTTATGGATACAGATTAAAAGTAATGTTTTTATTCGAGTCGGTAAAAACTCTCTGCGGTCTTTTTATGGTAGGAGGAATTAATTGGGAATTACAGTTGGATTTGAAGTTATTTTATCCATCCTGTTTTTCTTCTCCATTCAAGTGCTTTTTGTTTTCGTTTTTCGAAATCTTCGGGAGGTAATTGATTTTCTTGTATTATTCGATTTCGAATAATTTCGGTTTGTTCCTCCAGAGAGTTGAGTCCGATAGATTGCCTTCTTTGATTTACCATTTGTAAGTCATCGAATAAATTTGGACTTAAATTTCCTTTTTCATCCCAATCAAATTGGGTTCCGTAAAGTTGTGGATTTCCTTCTAAGGTGGCTATTCTATCTGTTAAATAGGCAAGATTAATAGGGTCTGCTTGGTTTTCTTTGACTGCATTTTGCAATTGCTCCACACACCGTTTCATAAAATCTGGAGATCCAATAGAATGCTGTATGATTAGCCAAGCAGCTTCGCTTGCTTCTTTCCCAACTTTATCAATCGTCGGATAACCGATTGTGTTTATAATTTCATTTAAGATTATTGCATTTTGTTTATGCAGCTTTTCCATTTCTTCGTTATATCCTTCAAAAAGTTTTTTGCTTTGAATAAGCTTGTTTCTCAATTTGAGATCGGCATTTTTCAACTCAATTATTCTTTCGGAAATGATTTTGTTATCCATTTGATATTGGTTAAAAGAATTAACTGGAAATGGTTTTTAATTTGAAAAAAAAGGTTCTTCGAATAAAATTAATTATCCTCCTTTTCCAAATCTGCAGCAGAAATCTGATCTAATATATTGGTTTGATTTGGCGAAATGTAATTTTTGTTTTCGGTAATCTGTTCTTTCTTAAAAAGAAGATCTAATGCATTGTAAAGTTTTAATAAAACATCTTTGTCTTCTTTGGCAATATCTAAAGCAGTATTGAAATTAAAAACATAATTATTCGAATTGCGTACTTCGACTTTGATTGTTTTAGATGTGATCTTAAATTTTACTATGTCCATATGTTATAAAATTACCTCTGCAAAATAACTATTTTAATAGTAGTTATCAATGGTTATTTTCTTGTTTTTTTAGCGTTAAAAAAAGATTTTTTAACTAAAGTATTCTTGTTCAAAAGAATAATTAAAATAAAAAACCCTTAAACATTTCTGTTTAAGGGTTTTATCTTACTTGTAGCGAGGACGGGAGTTAAACCCGTGACCTCAGGGTTATGAAAATTGAAATTTTAAGATTTCAATTTTTTTTAAAACATTGATTTTTAAATGTATAAGTATTTTGTAGGAATTGTTTTTTTGCTGATTTTGGTGTTTCTCTCACTTGAGTTTCTAAGATTATCAGATTAGTTTAAATTTTAACTTTTTTTGCGAACATGACATTTATAACGTGTTAACTTTTTTGACTTTTTCTAACATGAGAATTTTAACATGTTAAGTTTTTGTGTTTTTTTTTACATGACACTAAAACCTGAGCAAAAAATTATTTGAACTTAAACTGTTGTGATGCATTATGTAAAAAGTCAAACAAAGCTGTATTGATATAAAAATTTTCTTTTCCTATTTTATGTAATGTCACTAATTTAAGTTCTATAAGTTGATCCAAATATTTTGAAGCTGTTTGTCTCGTAATATCCAAATCTTGCACTAGAAAATCAATCTTGGTATATGGATGTTTAAATAAATTATTAATTAGATCTTGAGAATATATTTTAGGTAAATTAGTTCGAATTTTCTGTTTATAATCCATCATTAGCTTTTTAATTCCCCTAATTATTCCAGTAGTTTGGATAGATGTTTGTTCTACAGCTTCAAGTATAAATAAAATCCAGGGTTCCCAATTTTGCGTAATTCTGGTTTCTTGCAACAAGTTATAGTAACTTCCTTTGTTTTGATTTATATACCTGCTTAAATAAAGAATAGGTAAGTGGAGTAAATCTTCTTTTACTAGATATAAAATATTAATTATTCTTCCAGTTCTACCATTTCCATCATAGAATGGATGAATACTTTCAAACTGATGATGAATAATTGCCATTTTTACAAGTGCATCAATATCAGTCAAAGTATCATCATTCATAAATGTTTCTAGATTGCTCATTAAAGTAACAATCTCATCATGGTTTTGTGGTGGAGTATAAACAGTTTCGCCTGTTTCACCATTTTTAAGTGCAGTACCAGGAAGTTTTCTAAAACCTGACTTAGTTTCTTCAAGTATACTCTGAATCTCTATAATTTGGTTACATGTAATAAGATGCTTTTCACGAACTATACTAAATCCTTCCTTTAGAGCAGAAGCGTAATTATAAACCTCTTTGGCAGATGAACTAGCAAATTGCTGTGCTATGTTGTCGCTACTAAATAGTTCGTCATGTGTTGTAATAATGTTTTCAATTGCCGAACTGTCTTTTGCTTCTTGAAGAGAAAGAGTGTTTAAGATAATAATTTCATTTGGAATAGTTTCGGCAACTCCATTGAGTTCAGCTAGTGCCTTGTGAGCCAATGCTAATTTTTTAAGCACTACTTTACTTTCTACTTCATGTTGTAAAGGCAGTAATGAAAGGGGATATTGGCTCATTTATTTTGATATTTTTGAAATCAATTTTTAAAACACATTTCTTTGGAGTTGTAAATCTAAGTAATTTTTGTAATATCTGCTTTGCTGTTTAAGATCTTCCAAATTAAATGCTATAAGAAATTAAGTAAGCCTTTCCTCAAGCAAATTTTTCCAAATTATAAAACCTTTTTTCTTATCTGAATAATCGTGAAGGATTCGACTAAAGTTTTCAGAGGGATTTCCAATAAAAGCCTGTCGTCCATTATTTCTAATGAAATTTAAGTAATTATCGACTTGTTTTAATTTATCCGGAAGAGATTTTTTATCATTATCAAAATGCCAAATATAAGTCGCTTCCTCTGTATTTAATGTTTCTAAAACAATATGGAAACCTGTTTTTCCGGCTAGAAGAAAAACAAATGAAAAAGGAGTTAAGACGAATCTAATTTTTAGAATAGTCCGTTGGTGATTATTTGCTAAATATTGTAAATGTTTCTGATGTTTGTATTTTTTATTTTGCAAAAAATTATCTAATAACTCTTCTCCAGAATCGTAGAGGTTTATATTGCTTTTATTTTGTAATTGGTTTATATCTAATAAGGGTTCTTCTTTATAAGAGTGTGATTTAATCAGGAACGTTTTTGAAACAAATTTGAATTTTACACTTTCAATCAATTCTTTATTTAATTTTTGTAAATCGTTGGAAAATGCTAATTGCGAAATTAGTTTTCCATTTTCGAATTCCGCTTGAATTGTAATCGTTATGTTTTTAATTTTAAGCGCTTTCGAAAAGTAAGATTTCAAAACTTCAAATTCTGGTCTCATTTCAATGTTTTCGATATCAAATTCAAGCTCGGTTTTCATCTCTGAAACATTATATTTAAAAACGATGCTTCCATATCGGAATTCAAGATTTTCAAACCCAACTTTTATTTTTCTATCAATACTAAAATTATCTTTTGAAAGATTTTCCTCTTCTTCGGGTTCATCAAATAACGTTGCTTGCTTGTCAATTTTTCTATAGTAGGTGTTTCTTTTTAGAAACATTTTATTTAGATAATCGATTTTGATATCCCGGTAATCATAAATCGTCGGAGTAATTTCAGAACGTTGCACTCTGCCAATATATTGAATTAATTTTCCTTCAAATGAAAAGGGGTAAACTAAAAAGAGACAATTGACATTTTGTAAATCAGTTCCTTCGCCAAAGAATTGTCCGGTTGTAATTAGTATTTGATAATTTTCCTCTTTTAACAATTTCCATTTTGAATTTCTACTACTTTCAGAATCTTCTCCACTTAATGTAATTACTTTGTAAGATTGTTTTAAATATTGGTAAAGAGATTCAATGTGTTCTTTGCGCTCTGTAATAATAACAACTTTCTTGTCTGATTTTAATTCATTTGTAATATCATTAAGAATTGCTTTGTTTCGAGAAGAATCGTGAATTAAAATTTTTGATAATGTTTCAAATTTGTCTGTTTTTGAATTAAACGGAACTTCAAGTTCTGTACTTCGAATAATGATTTTTGGTTTTTTTGCAGTACTTATTTCATTCGGTTTTATTTCAGCAATGATTTCTCCCAAATAAACAGAAATTAGCTTACTGTCATTGTATTTTCTAAAAGGAATTGCTGTTAAGCCATAAAGATAAAATGTGTGAAATTTTGAAATAACATTTCTAAAAGTTTCAGCAGGAACATGATGACACTCATCTATTATAATAGTTCCAAAAGAATGTAGAAGTTTTTCATAATCAGGTTTTTCTAATTCTTTCGATAAACTTTGAATAAGGGCGACTGTTATTTGTTTGCCAATTTTTGTTTTTCCCTGTCCAATTTTGCCGATTTCATTTTTTGGAATTCCTAAAAAAGTCTCGATTCTCTCTGTCCACTGATCTGCAATTTGTTTCCGATGTGTAATGATTAAAGCGGATTGCTTTTTATCTGCAATAATTTTTAGTCCAAGAATTGGATCAACACATATTGTTGTGGGGAAATATTAAAAAGACGATTTTTGTATTTT
>RCUK01000379.1_pt1 | contig 42641 bp, 33 predicted proteins | sample 2166381 | NCBI WGS metagenome assembly RCUK01 (sample SAMN09932809, study PRJNA488358) | compost metagenome | isolation source: compost soil in an enriched community | place: Germany: Experimental Botanical Garden | reverse complement strand
GTGGGGAGCTGGGGAGGCGGAGAGGTGGGGAGTTGGGGGAGTGGCGAATGCTGTTGGGGTGGGAGAGGTGCGACGTGCGGGAGGGGGGAGGTGCAGGGGCGTGTCTGGGGTGCGTTTCGGTCGGCGGTTTGGCTGCCTGCCATCGGAAGGCGTTCAGCGCTCCGCTTCAGGCTGCTCAGCTCTTCAGCGAGTCCGCTTCAGCGCTCCGATGCCGAAGTCCGTAGAGTCGAGCCAGGGAGCAACGAACATCCACACCGATGGCGGAACACGCGCGTCGGTGCATCTGGATTGTTCAGGGGGGTACGAAACATCGCCGCTCATGTTCACTTTCACGGGGAAGTATCCATGCGTTCGTACAAGTTGCAGCCGTTGGCCCGCGCCATCCGTGGGGGCCTGGTGGTGTCGGTGCTGGGCATGGTCACGCCCGCGCTGGCCCAGCAGGCCAGTTTCGATATCGCCGGGGGGCGTATCGAGGAAGCATTGCCGGAGTTCGCCCGCCAGGCGGGGATCCAGATCATCAGTCCCGCCGTCGGTGACCGCGAGAGTACCGTCGCCGTGGCCGCGCTGAAGGGCCAGATGGATGCGCGCCAGGCTCTGGCGCAACTGCTGGCCGGGACCGGGCTCAGTGTCTCCTCCGATGATGGCCGTACCATTACACTGCGCGCCAACCGCCCGCTGTTGGCCGCACTCGGCAGCGGCGGCCTGCTCGGCGCGCAGGTGTCCGCACCGGTGGCCGTGCCGGAAACCCAGGCGCCCGCGCCGGTCCGCGATGCGCCGGTCACACTCGACTCGGTCACCGTGGTCGGTACCCAGATCAAGGGCGCCCGCAGCGCCGCGCTGCTGCCGGTGGCCACGCTGCAGGCCGAACAGATCGAGGCCACCGGCGCGGTCTCCGGCGACGAGCTCTACCGCTCCATCCCGCAGATGGGCGATGTCTCCTTCAGCGGCACCAATGGCGGCAACAGTTCCAACTATGCACGCGGTGACATCGCCTCGGTGAACCTGCGTGGGCTCGGCGTCGGCAACACGCTGCTGCTGATCAACGGGCGTCGCACGGTGGTCCATCCCACCAGCCAGGCCGACGGCAACCTGGTTCCGGTGCTCACCTACAACGCCAACACCGTTCCGGTGGCCAACCTGCGCCGGGTCGAGGTGCTGCTTGATGGCGCCGCCGCCATCTACGGTACCGACGCGGTGGCTGGCGTGGTCAACAATGTGCTGCGCGATGACGTGGATGGCGGCACCCTCAGCGTGCAGCGCGGCATCGGGGAAGGTACCAACCTGCGCGATGTGGGCATCAACGGCCTGGTCGGAAAGAACTCCGAAGACCTGCGCAGCAATGTCACCCTGGCCTTCAACTACTACAGCACCACCGGCCTGAACTCGCTCGACCAGGACTGGACCGGCAGCGCCGATCGCGCCCCGGACTTCGTCGGTACCGCGTTCGAAGGCCTCAGCGGCACCGACAACCGCAACAGCAACAGCCCCTGGGGCAACTTCACCGCGATCGGCCCACGCGTGCGTCAGGGCACCACGTTCCTGACCACTGCCGCCGGCGCGTTCCACGTGCAGCCCAGCACCAATGAAGGCTGCAACGCCGCCCTGGGGCAGGGCCTGTGCGTGCAGTCCGGCAGCAAGGCCACCGCCGGCGCCGACCGCAACCTGCTGGACGACCAGCAGGCACGGTTCCCGCTGTCGATCACCCCCGATGTGCGCCGGGTGAACCTGTTCCTCACCGGCAAGCACGACTTCGACAACGGCATCACTGCCTTCGGCGAAGCTGGCTGGTACCAGTCCCAGGCGCGCAGCCTGCAATCGGGCGTCAACACCATCACCGCGTTGCCGATGACCGTGGCGGCGAGCAACTACTGGAACCCCTTCGGTGCGACCCGCCTGCCCGACGGCAGCGTCAACCCGAACCGCCTGGCCAACCTCAACGTCGCCGCCGGCGGCATCCCGGTCAGCATCACCAGCTACCGCTTCGAGCGCCCCACCCAGATCGAGGTCAAGAACACCCAGCTGCGCGCGCTCGGCGGCCTGCGCGGGTTCCACGTCGGCTTCGACTGGGAAACCGCCGCGCTGTACTCGCGGGCCAAGGTGGTGGACACCCAGGACGCGGTCAGCATGACCTTGTTCCAGCAGGCGCTGGCCGATTCCACGTCGGCGGCCTACAACCCGTTCTGCGGCGGCTGCAACTACTACGCCAAGCTCGACAGCTTCTTCTACAAGGCCACCCGCCGCAGCGAAACCGAGCTGTACCTGTGGGACTTCAAGGCCTCGCGACCGGACCTCTTCCGCACCTGGGCCGGCGACGTGGGCATGGCCACCGGGCTGGAAGTGCGCCGCGAAACCCAGCGCGACGACCGCGATGCGCGCGTGGACGGCAGCCTCACCTACACCGACAGCATCACCGGGATCGCCTATCCCAGCGACATGTACGGGGTGAGTCCCACGCCCGATACCGAGGGCGCGCGTACCGTGGCCGGCCTGTTCGCCGAGTTCTCGGTGCCGCTGGTGTCGCCTGGGATGGGGATCCCGCTGGTGCGCGCGCTGGACCTGCAGGTGGCCGGACGCGCCGAGCACTACAGCGATTTCGGCAATGTCACCAAACCCAAGCTGGCCCTGGGCTGGACCGTGGTCGATGGGCTGACCCTGCGCGCCTCGTGGGCCAAGGGCTTCCGTGCGCCGAACCTGGAGCAGGTCAACGCCACCGTGGTGAGCCGCTCCAACACGCGCACCGACTACATCCAGTGCGAAGCCGACGTGCGCTCTGGCGCGCTGGCCTCGATCAATGCCTGCGGCACCACCTACCGTTCGTCCACCACCGCGCGGCGCTCGGGCAATGCCGACCTCAAGCCGGAAACCTCCACCAACACCAGTGCCGGCATCGTGTTCCAGCCGCGGTTCATTCCAGAAGACTTCGGCCGCTTCACCGTCGCGGTGGATTACTACAAATACGCCCAGGAAGGCATCATCGGTCTGTTCGGCGAGGGCAACGGCCTGATCCTGGACTACCTGCTGCGCCAGCAGGGCGGCAGCAATGCCAACGTGGTGCGCGCGGCGCCCACGGCCGATGACATCGCGCGCTTTGCAGGCACCGGTCTGGACCCGGCCGGCAAGGTGCTCTATGTCACCGACCAGTACGTCAACATGCAGCCGCAGACCGTGCGCGGGGTGGATTACAGCCTGGCCTGGAGCTCGCCGGAGACCGCCCTGGGCCGCTTCGACGTGGGCATCAACGGCACCCGCCTGATCGAGTTCTACCGCGATCGCTCGCCGGCCCTGCAGGCGCTGGAAGACGCCAAGGCCACCGGCCTGGTCGATCCGTCCATCGCGATCACCGGCGGCGGTGACCTGATCGGCGATGGCGGCAACCCCAAGTGGAAGTGGAGCGGCAATCTGACCTGGCGGTACCAGAACGTCACCGTGGGGGCGAGCGCGCGCTATGCCAGCAGCTACCACGAGACCAGCCTGACCCTGGCCGATGGCACGCCGTGGACGGTGAAGTCGCAGACCCTGGCCAACGCCTTCGTCAAATACGACTTCAACCGCGAAGGGCTGTTCAACGGCGTGTCGCTCAAGCTGGGCGCCAACAACCTGGCCAACAAGCGCCCGCCGGTCTCCGATGACAGCTATGGTTATTCTTCGGCGGTCTACCAGGCCTATCCACGTTACTGGTATGCCAGCGTGAGCAAGGCCTTCTGACCGGCGGTTCCTTCCTTTTCCCGCTGCCCGGTCGTGCCGGGCAGCGCAGCAGGAGTTTGAATGGGCGCAACATTGGCAGCAGAGCGGGCGTTGTGGTTGGCCGAGCATGTCCTGCCGTGCGAGCGGGGCCTGCGCGACTGGCTGCGGCGACGCATGGCCCAGCCGCAGGACGTGGACGACGTGGTGCAGGAGACCTACGCGATCCTCGCCGCGCTGGCCGACGTGTCGCACGTGCGCCAGCCGCGCGCCTATGTCTACCAGGTGGCGCAGTCGGTGGTGCTGCAGCAGCTGCGCCGTGCGCAGGTGGTCTCGATGGAAATGGTGGCCGAGTTCGACCGGCTGCCGATCACCGGTGAGGACGCCTCACCGGAACGGCTGGCGTCTTCGCGCCAGGAACTCAACACAGTCACCGCGCTGATCGCGCAGTTGCCGGACAAGTGCCGCCAGGCCTTCATCCTGCGACGGGTGGAGGGCTTCTCGCAGCGCGAGATCGCCGAACGCATGCAGATCAGCGAAAACACGGTGGAAAAGCACGTTTGCAAGGGTATCCGGTTGTTGATGGAGTCGATGAAACAGGAAGCAGGTCAGGCAGGGTCCACAGGGAAACCGGACACCACGGAGGCAGTCCATGCACGGCGCCGTTGAGAACCGCATCGATGATGAGGCCGCGCGCTGGGTGGCGCGCGAGGACCGTGGCCCGCTGCCGCCGGACGAACGGGCCGAGCGCGACCGCTGGCTGGAGGCCGATCGTCGCCATTTCGGTGCCTACGCACGCGCGCATGCGGTGTACGCGCGGACCGGGCGCGCACGGGCGCTGGGCAATGCCGAGCGCATGCCGGCCGCGCGCGCCACGCCCGGCCCGCACCCGCGCCTGCAGTGGGTGATGGGGCTGGCCGCCTCGTTGTGCCTGCTCGCCCTGGGCGTGCACCAGCATACCGATGCCGGTGACTACCACCTTGCAGGCAAGGGCGAGATCCGCCGTGTGCCGCTGGCTGACGGCTCTGCGGTGACGCTGGATTCGGGCGCGGCGGTGCGCGTGCATTACACCGGCGCGCGCCGCGAAATTACCCTGCTGCGCGGCGAAGCCCTGTTCGACGTGGCCAAGAACCGCGCGCGCCCGTTCGTGGTGGTGGCACGCGATACCGCGGTGACCGCCGTGGGCACCAGCTTCTCGGTAAGCCTCAACGAGCAGCGGACCCGCGGGGTGGAAGTGCTGGTCCGCGAGGGCATCGTGGATGTGGCCAATGCCAGCGGCGCGATCGCGCCGACCCGGTTGCAGGCCAACCATCGCGCGCTGTCCAACCGCAACCACGGCATCCGCATCGAAAGCGTGGACCACGACGACCTGGACCAGCAACTGGCCTGGCGCGAGGGCATGCTCTCCTTCAATGGCGACACGCTTTCGGTGGCTGCCGCGCAGTTCCTGCGCTACAGCGATGTGCGCATCATGATCGATGACCCGCTGGTCGGCAGCCGCCGCATCGTCGGGCTGTACTCGGCCAACGACCCGATCGGCTTTGCCCGCAGCGTCGCGCTCAGCCTGGGGCTGGAGGTGGAGCAGCAGGGCAACGATGTCTGGCTGCGAACCCCGCACAACGCCTCCTACAGCGCGCCGCGCTCACTGCAATGAACCAGGACGCCCGAATGAATTCGACTGTGTTGCATGCGCGCCGGCTGGCGCGGTTGACCGGGATGCTGCTGGCCGGTGCCGTCGTGGTGGCCAGCGCGGCCGACACGGACGTGCTGATCCGCAATGCGATGGTGTTCGACGGCACCGGCCGCGCGCCGTTCGCGGCCAGCGTGCTGGTGCAGGACGGGCGCATCGCCGCGATTGGAGACGGGCTCAAGGCGCCGGCGCATACCCGCCAGGTGGACGCCAAAGGCCACGCATTGCTGCCCGGCCTGTTCGACCTGCACACGCACTGGACGCCGAACGCGCAGCCGGCCACGCTGCCGCAGATCGCCACCCGCTACCTGGCCGCCGGGGTCACCACGGTCAGCGACTTCCACCAGCCGCCGGAGGCCTATGCGCCGCGCCGGGCCTGGCTGCACAGCATCGCCGCGCCGGATGTGAAGTTTGCCGCGCGCATGAGCACGCCGCTGGGCCACGGCGCCGACTGGGGCGATGAGAGCACCACCCGCTGGGTCAACTCGCCCGAGGCGGCGACCGCGGCGGTCAAGGCGGTGGCCGCCTACCAGCCGGACTTCATCAAGGCGTTCACCGATGGCTGGCGCTACTCCAATGCCGCCGACAACAGCAGCATGGATGAGGAGACGCTCGCGGCGCTGGTCGCCCAAGCCCATCGCCAGCAGCTGCGCGTGTTCACCCACACGGTGATGGTCAAGCGCGGCAAGACGGCCGCGCGGGCCGGCGTGGATGCGCTGGCGCACAGCGTGCAGGACGGCCCGGCCGACGCCGAGTTGATCGCGCTGATGAAGCAGCACGGCACCCGCTACGCACCGTCGCTGGCGGTCTACCTGCCCGAACGCGTGGATGGCAGCGGCAAGGCCCGCGCCGGCACCGAGGCGTACCGGCAGCGCGAGGCCAACTTCGCCAACGCGCTGCACAACGTCAAGACCCTGCACGATGCCGGCATTCCGATCGTGCTCGGCACCGACGCGGGCATGACCGGCACCCCGCATGGCGAGTCCACCCTGCGCGAGCTGGAACTGTTCGTGCAGGCCGGGCTGACCCCGACCGAGGCGCTGCTGGCCGGCACCCGTGACAGCGCCGAGGCGCTGGCGCTGGACGACCGCGGCCGCATCGAGGTCGGCAAACGTGCCGACCTGCTGCTGGTCCGGGGGCGGCCGTGGGAACGCATCAGCGACGTGCGCAACACCGAGCAGGTCTACGTGGCCGGGCGCCAGGTAGTGGGCAAGGGCGTGCGCCTGCCGGCGGGCAACCGTGCCACCGCGCTGCCGCCGCGGGCCATCGATGCGCTCGTCGATGATTTCGAACGCGGCGACCAGCGCACCGCGCTGGATACGCTGCGCAATGACGATGCCGACGGCGGCAACGATCGCACCGTGCAGGTCACTGCCGTGATCGACCGCGAGCAGGGCGGCAAGGCGCTGTCGATGCAGGCCCGGTTGTCCAGCAAGGACGATGCCCATGCGGCGGTGATCCTGCCATTGACGCGCGGCTCGGTGGCACCGGCCGACCTGCGCCGCTGGCACGGCGTGCGCGTGGACGTGCGTGCCGATGCCACGCTGCGGCTGGAGGCGCGCGGCCTGGAGGGGCGCCGTTGGAGTGCGCCGCTGGCCGCCAGCGGCAGCTGGCAGACGCTGGAGATTCCGTTCACCGCGTTGCAGGGCCAGCCGCCGTACCGCACCAAGGGGCCGCTGCCGGCCTGGCGCGGCGACGACGTGCAGCAGTTGTTGTTCTCCGGCACCGGTACGCCGGGGAAAACGATCTGGTTCGAGATCGACAATGTGCGGTTCTACTGAGATGGCATGGCCCCTGCGTATCGCCGTGGGCGTGCTGGTCGCTGCGCTGGCGTTGCCGGCGTCCGCCGCCGATGCGCCAGACAGCGTGCTGGCGGCAGTGGATGCCTACGCTGGCCGCCAGGCCGAGGTCGGCCAGGCGCTGTGGGCGCGGCCCGAGCTGGGTTACCAGGAAGTGCAGGCCTCGGCGCTGCTGCAACAGGAGCTGCGCAAGGCCGGGTTCCGCATCGAGGCAGGGGTGGCCGGCATGCCGACCGCGTTCGTGGCCCGGTATGGCACCCGTGGCAACGGCCCGGTGATCGCGCTGCTGGCCGAGATGGACGCGCTGCCGGGCATGGCGCAGGCGGCCGTGCCGGTCCGCAGCCCGCTGCCCGGGCAGGACGCGGGGCAGGCATGCGGCCACAACCTGTTCGGCGCCGCCGTGGTCGGCGCGGCGCAGGCAGTGGCGCAGTGGCTGAAGGCCAGCGGCAGCGACGGCGAGATACGCGTGTATGGCACCCCGGCCGAGGAAGGCGGCAGTGGCAAGGTCTACATGGCCCGCGCCGGCCTGTTCGCCGATGTGGATGTGGCGCTGCACTGGCACCCCGCCGATGGCAACTCCGCCGCGCAGGGCACCAGCCTGGCCAACATCAGCGGCAAGTTCCGCTTCAAGGGCACCGCCGCGCACGCTGCCATCGCCCCCGAGCGCGGCCGTTCCGCGCTGGATGGGGTGGAAGCGCTCAACCACATGGCCAACATGATGCGCGAGCACGTGCCCGACGGCACCCGCATCCATTACGTGATCAGCAACGGTGGCGCTGCGCCGAACGTGGTGCCCGATGCCGCCGAAGCCTATTACTACGTGCGTCATGTCGATCCGGCGGTGGTCCGCGATGTGATCCAACGGCTGCAGCTGGCCGCGCGCGGCGCGGCGATGGGCACCGGCACCGAGGCCAGCTTCGAGGCCACCGGCGGCGTGTATTCGCTGCTGCCCAACGACACGCTGGGGCAGGTGATGCAGCAGGCGCTGCAGCGGGTGGGCGGGGTGGTGTATGACGCGGCCGACACCGCGTTCGCGCAGCAGCTCCAGCAGAGCCTCACCCAGCGACCGCCGCTGTCCACGGCAGCCACGCTGGCACCGTACACAGCCGATCGCGCCGGCGGTGCCTCCACCGATGTCGGCGATGTCAGCTGGAACGTGCCTACGGTCGGCCTGGGTACCGCCACCTGGGTGCCGGGTACGCCGGCGCACAGTTGGCAGGCGGTGGCCGCCTCCGGCGCGCCGATCGGCGCCAAGGGCGCACTCAACGCCGCGCGCGTGCTGGCCTTGACCAGCGTAAGCCTGTTGCAGTCGCCGCAGACGGTGGCGGCGGCGAAGCACGAGTTCGCGCAGCGGCGTGGCGCGCAGTTCCACTATGTACCCCTGCTGGATCGCGCCCATCCGCCACTGGACTATCGCCAGCGCGCAAAAGAGTAAGCGTGCCAGGCACCGCTCAGTCGAGCGGTGCCATCACCTTCAGCGGCGCCAGGTCGTAGCCCATGGCCTCGGCGCGTGCCTTGAGCCGGGCGAACAGGGCGCTGTCCATGCTCGGCGAGCGCGACAGGATCCACAGGTAGTTGTGGGCCGGGTCGCCGACCACGGCCCACTGGTAGTCCGGATCGAGCGCGATCACCCAGTAGTCGGCCCAGACCAGCGGCACCCACGCCAGCCAGTCCGGCACGAAGCGCACCTGCAGGCGACCGGGATGGCCCTCGACCGGGCGCGCCACGCCTTCGGCGGCGATGCGCCCGCCATCGGCGATGCGGCAGGCGTTGTGCACGCTGATCCGGCCATCACTGCGCAGCGCATAGGTGGCGGTGATCTCGCCCACGCACTTCTTCTGGAATGACACCGGCAGGTGTGCGATCTCATGCCACTGGCCGGCGTAGCGGCCCATGTCCAGGGCGGGCACCGAGCGCACGGGTTCGGCCGCCCACAGCGAGGTGGCTGCAGGCAGGAGAAGCAGGGCAAGCCACGGGCTGAGCAGGCGCATCGACGGCACTCCGGAACGGTCGACCGAGCTTAGGGGCAGGGCAGGGGCGAGGTGTGAAGTTTCTGTCATTTGCAGGCGCGCCCCGCCCGGCGCCTTGAGAGACGCGACGGCCATCTGCCACTCGATTTCGTTGCGGACGATCTCGAACAGCTCGACCGTGTTGCCTACGGTCCAGCCGGCATCGTGCATCTGCGTCCGCGCGGGAAAGGGATCCGTGCAGATTCCATACAACCGCACAAAGAAAAAGAGCCCGCATTTCTGCGAGCTCTTTTTGAATCATGGTGGCCGAGGACGGAATCGAACCGCCGACACGGGGATTTTCAATCCCCTGCTCTACCAACTGAGCTACTCGGCCACTTCATCGCTGCGTTGCCGCTGGCGAGGACGCGAATAATACGGAGGTATGCAGGGTTCGGCAAGCGTTTCGCGAAAAAAATTTCACATTTGTTGCCAGGCCTCGCGCGAAGGCCTGCAAGTGCTTGATCCGGCGTGCCCATGCGCGGCTGCCGTGTGCATGAACATCGGTTCAGTCCGCACCTCGCGCGCTGCGCGCAGTCAGTGCGTGTCCTCGGGCATGCACCACAACAGCACGACGCCGATGGCCATGATCACCGCGGCCAGCAGCAGCGATGCGTGGTAGGAGCCACTGTCGCGGGCGAGGGTGCCGGCCAGCGCCGGGGCCAGGATCTGCGCCACGCCGTAGCTCAAGGTCAGGTTGGCCATCGCCCTGGCGGGGTTGTGTGGGTAGTGGCGGCCGACCACGGTGAGGGTGAGGCTGACGATGCCGGCGAACGTGAGGCCGAACAGCACCGCGCTGCCCAGCCCGGCCAGCAGCCCGTCATCCAGCAGCGGCAGCACGAAGGAGACGGCCTGCAGCGCGAAGGCCAGCATCAGCGCGCGGATCAGCCCCAGCCGCGCCGCCAGCCGGTCCCAGCCGAAGGTGGACGGCACCGCGGCCAGCCCGACCAGCACCCATGCCGCGCTGCCATGGCCGGCAAACGCAGCGGTCTGTTCGAGGATGGCCACGATGAAGGTGGCACTGACCACGAAGCCGAACCCGGCGCAGAAGTAGGCGGCCACCAGCAGATGGCGCCAGCGCCGGCCGGGCGGGGCAGGGGCGGCAGCCGTCGCCTGGGTCGATGCCGTGCCCGGGGCAGGCATCCACGCCCAGGCCGGCACCAGGAACAGCAGCCCCAGGGCCGCCAGCCACATCCATTGGCCACTGGAACCGGCATGCCCGGCCAGCGCGGCGGTGGCCAGCCCGGACACCGCGATGCCCAGCCCCAGCCCGGCAAAATGCAGGCCCAGTCGCGGGCGCAGGCCCTGTGCCAGCAACCAGTTCAGGACCAGTCCCGAGGCGAGCAACAGCCCGGCCGTGCTGGACAGGCCGGCAACGAAACGCAGCACGCTCCACAGCCACGGCGTGGTGGTGAGCCCCATCAGCCCGGTGGCCAGCACCGCCAGCACCAGGCCCACCCGGTAGAACTGGAATTTCTGCCGCATGTCGCCCACCCGCGCCACCAGCAGCGTGCCCAGCAGGTAGCCCAGGTAGTTGAAGGTGGCCAGCCAGCCGCCCTGGGCGGCGCTCAATCCGGCGTCCACCCGCATCAACGGCAGCAACGGGGTGTAGGCGAAGCGGGCCAGGCCCACGGTGAGCACCAGCGCGCAGATGCCGGCACCGATGACCTGCCAGGGACGGCGTGCGGGCGAAGCGGGGGTGAGGACAGACATGGCGGCAGACCGTGGGGGATGGCCCATCCTCGGCGCACCGGGCCTGACTGTCTTTCGATAGAATGACCCATCATGTCGACCAAGCGACAAACCCGGCCGCGGACGCGGGCGGCGCCCTGGCGCGAAGTGCCGGTGCCGGCGCTGCGGCGGCTGCCGTGGCCGGTGCTGGCGCGCAGCCAGCAGCTGGCCGCCGGCGAGCGCTTCCCACCGCACGCACATCCCTGGAACCAGCTGGTGTTTGCCACCGACGGCGTGCTGCAGGTCAGCGCCGCGAACGCGCGCCACGTGATCACCCCGCAGCAGGCGCTGTGGGTGCCCACCGGCACGCTGCACCACACCGGCGCACTGGGCGCGGCGTCCTTCCGCAACCTCTACGTGGCCGACGACGCGGCGCTGGGCATGCCCGACCATTGCGTGGTGCTGGAGGTGTCGGCATTGCTGCGTGAGCTGATCGTGGAACTGGACCGCACCCCGGCCGAGCACGATCCGGACTATTACCTCACGCTGTGCCGTCTGATCACCACCCAGTTGCGCCGCCAGCCGCGCCACATGCTGCACCTGCCGTGGCCGCAGGATGCACGGCTGCAACGCTGGTGCCAGACCCTGCACGACCACCCCGGCGACGAGCGCGAGATGGCGTACTGGGCCACCCGGCTGGGCGCATCGGCGCGCACGCTGGCGCGGCATTTCGAGCGCGAGACCGGCATGACCCTGCGCGCGTGGCGTACGCGGCTGCGGCTGCTGCGTGCGATCGAATGGCTGGCACAAGGCCGTTCGCCCACCCTGATCGCGCACGAGCTGGGCTATGCGTCGGCGTCTGCGTTCAATTACATGTTCCGGGTGGAAATGGGGATCAGCCCGTTGCAGTGGCGGCGAACCCGCTGACCGACGCACACTGTCGGGCTACACCTGCACACGCTGGAGCACGGCAATGCCCGATTGGAACGCACTGGATGATGCCTACGGCAGCGCCGACACCGTCGGCGCGATGCTGGAGGAACTGGATGCGGGCACCGGCGAGGTGGACTGGGAGGTGCTGTGGTCACACCTGTGCCACCAATCCACGGTGTATTCGGCCAGCCTGCAGGCGCTTCCCTATCTGCTGCGTGCCGCGCTGAAGGCGGTGCCGGCGCAGCGGATCGAGCCCTTGGTGCTGGCCGGCGCCATCGTCAGCCATGCCGATGGCGTGCCGGTGCAGGTGCCAGGCCACCCGCAGCTGCTGTCGCTGCTGCAGGACTGCACCGCGCAGACCCTGCGCGAGCTTGCCCGGGATGACCTGTCCGAGGCGTCGTTCCTGCACCTGCTGCAGGCCCGGCTGGCCTTCGGGGGTGAACGGGTCTGGTCGCGCGCGCTGGCCGGGGTGCTGGAAGGCGAACTGTCGGGCGTGTGCCCGGCATGCCAGGTCGATCTGTACATCGTCATCGACCCGCCGCAGGCCTTCGTCACGCACCAGGAGTGGATCGGGGGCGGGGCGGTGCGCACGGCGGCGATCGAAGCGGGCGCCGGTGATCCAGCCTCCGAGTCGGAGCGCTGGCTGCTGGAGATGGCACGCGCGCACCGCGCCGGGTTCATCGCCACGCTGGCGTTGCTGTTGGGCACCTCACGCTGTACCCGGTGCGAGACAGCGTTCGAGCTGCGTGAGGCGGTACGCTTGACCGACTGAGCCCGGTCGCCTGTTCGCGCGACAGCGCATCGGCTGCCGCCACTGTGTCGGCTACGGCGCCAGGGGGCAGGCCAGGCTGACCAGCCGATCACCGTCGAAGCGCGCCTCGATGATGCGGTCGCTCTCCTTGGCGGCCGGCCAGCGTGCCCGTGCCGGCGCACCCGGCAGCGGATTGCCCAGGTGGAAGTACACCTTGCCGCGTGAATCGCCGGGCCGAACCTGCGCGCACCCGACCATTGGCGTCGCACGCTGCCCGCAGTCACCCTGCAGCAGGCACAGCCGCGTATGGCACAGGCCACTGCCCGACCAATGGCCCTGCGCGGCCAGGCAGCCCGGCTCGGTGGCCAGTACTGCCCACAGCACCAGGCCGAGCCCGGTGGTGGCCGACATCGACAGCAGCAGATAGCGCGCGGCATTGGCGCGAACGTGGCGGGCAGGGGTGTTCATCGCGCCATGATGCGCCACGCGGCCTCCCGGTGGCCATGGCGAGCCCGGCACGCGGCGGCCCATGGAATGCTGTCGTCGTGTCGGTATCGCCGATGCAGGCAGCGCAGGGCCTGGCGATGCCGCCCGGCCAGCGCACCGATGGAACGCTGTTTTACCCCTGCGCCGGGCGTATCGCCAGCGACTACCGTGGGGCACACCCTTCATGGAGTTGCCATCGATGAACGACTTGACCAACACCCGCATCGTCCTCGCCTCGCGGCCGCAGGGCGAGCCGGTCGCCGCCAACTTCCGCCTGGAGCAGGTGGCCGTGCCTGCGCCGGGTCCGGGTCAGGTGCTGCTGCGCAACCGCTGGCTCTCGCTGGATCCGTACATGCGCGGTCGCATGGAAGAGGGCCCCTCGTATGCCGCGCCGGTGGCTGTGGATGCGGTGATGGAAGGGCGCACGGTGTCCGACGTGATCGCCTCCAACCATCCCGGCATTGCGGTCGGCGCGCGGGTGGTGGCCACGGGCAACTGGCAGACCCACGCGGTAGTGGAAGGGGGCAGCATCACGCGCACGCTGGCCGACACCGGCTTGCCGGCCAGCACCGCGCTGGGTGTGCATGGCATGCCTGGCTTCACCGCCTATGCCGGCCTGCAGGAGATCGGCAGGCTGCAGCCCGGCGAGACCCTGGTGGTGGCCGCCGCCAGCGGCCCGGTCGGCGCCACGGTCGGGCAGATCGCCAGGCTGCAGGGCGCGCGCACGGTGGGCATTGCCGGCGGCGAGCAGAAGCGCCGCTACCTGGAAACGTTGGGGTTCGACGTGGCCCTGGACCATCGTGCCGACGACTTCGCCGTCCAACTGCGCGCGGCGGTGCCCAACGGCATCGATGTGTACTTCGAAAATGTCGGCGGGCATGTCTTCGAGGCAGTGCTGCCGCTGCTGAATGACTTCGCGCGCATTCCGGTGTGCGGCACCATCGCCACCTACAACGCACGTGGCGCGGTGCTGCCCGGGCCGGACCGGCTGCCGGGCTTCATGAGCCAGGTGCTGCGCCAGCGGCTCACCGTGCGCGGTTTCATCCAGTCCGATTTCAACGCGCTGTTCCCGCAGTTCCTGCAGGACATGGCGCAGTGGCTGCAGGACGGCCGGGTGCAGTACCGCGAAGACATCGTCGAGGGCCTGGCGCAGGCCCCGGAGGCGTTCTTCGGCCTGCTCAAGGGGCGCAATTTCGGCAAGCTGGTGGTCAGCCTGGCCTGATGCGCACGCGACACCGACGCGGCCCTGACCTGCAGCTCACCGCCGCCCCGCTAGCGTGGCGGTACACCCTCCACGAGTACAGCGCATGAGCACCTCCGACAAACAGCCCGGCCAGCAGGAAGGCGTCAAGGAAGCCCAGCAGGACCGCAAACAGGACCAGGCGGCCAGGCAGCGTCCGGCTCAGACCGACCAGGCGATCCACGATGCGGAAACCCGCCGGCCGCCGCGCAAGGATGGAAGCGAGGCGTAAGGTGATCGCGGCGGCGACGGCCAGGTGTCGCCGCCGACGCGCGGCCCCGTCAGTCGACCTGTTCGATCAACGCCAGGCGGTCGTTGCACTTCTGCTGCGGACCGTGGATCGGGCAGCGGTGGTCCATGGTGTTGGCCACCACCTCGGCCTGCCGGGCTTCGGTCACCCGTTGCGCGTACATGTCCATGCCGAAATGCATCAGGTCCAGGCGGCCGAGCAGGGCGCGGTTGCCGCTGGCGGGCGCTTCCAGGGACATCAGCAGGACCACGCCGGCGCGCGTGGCCATCATGCCCCTGTAATCCAGCACATAGCGCTCGGGATGGGCGGCGCGCTGCTGCGCGCCCCAGGCTGTCGCGGCACCGAGGTAGGCGTCCCTGGGCATCGGGGCGCTGGGGTTGAACACCTCCAGCTGGACGTCGAAGCCTTGCGTCTTCAGCGCCTGCGCAACGGTGAGCGGGAAACCCATGCAGCGATCGATGAGGGCAATGCCCGCTTCGCGCCTGTCCTTTCGGGCGGTTTCCGGGTGGCTGCAATCGCCGACCTCATAGTGGGCCAGCAACAGGATCGGCTCGACCCGCGTGTCCACCGGCAGGCTGACGTTGATGGCTTGTCCGGCCAGGGCGGTGCTGGAAAGGGGCAGCAGGCTGGCCAGCAGCAGGGTCTTCCATGACGGGTACATCAGGCGGTCTCGCAAGATTGTAAGCGGGCGCCATGATATCGGCCGCACCGCGCTCACCGCCAACAGGCCGCGTGGCCGTGCGCCCGGCCGCGCAGGCAAAGAAAAAGCCCCGGCCGACGCCGAGGCTTTTTCGTATCTGAATAGTGGTGGAGCCAAGGAGGATCGAACTCCTGACCTCGTCGATGCGAACGACGCGCTCTCCCAGCTGAGCTATGGCCCCACGGATGCTGCAACAACCCCGCAGGCACTGCCTCGCGTTGCGCCTAGTCTAGCGCCGTGAATGGGGCGCTGCCAAGAGCTGCTTCATTCCGCCGCGCGCGTTGGACTGGCGCAGGTGCTCAAGCCGACGCGGGTGGCTCCGTCCTCGGCCGCGTGCGGGGAATCTGAACATGCGAACGGATTTGTGAAGAGAAATTTCACATGCTCGCCATACGAAACAATGACTTACATGGCGAATCTAGTAGGAAAGGACTAGGCACGAAAACGTAAAGAGGACCAGAAAGGGTGCCGATAAGAAGTGTGACGAACATCCCACACTTTTTCTCCTCGAGTACCAACGATGACGACCCGTGCCGCCACCGTTTTCTCCTCGTCCATCGGCGCGCGCCTTGCGTTGCTGATGGGCATCATCACCGCCGTCGCCTTCGTCGTGCTGGCGGTGCTTATCTATCGCCAGGCCGCGACCAGCTACCAGCAGCGCGTGCAGGCCGGCCTGCAATCGTCCACCGCGCTGATGCGTGATTCGGTCGAACTCTACGACCGCAGCCTGAGCGACAGCACCGAGCGCATGGCCGGCACCTTCCGCGCGATGCTGCCCGAGGGCGATGCCAGCCTGGATCAAGCCCATCCGGTCAGCGTCGGCGAACGCCAGGTGCCCACGCTGCGCCTGGGGGCACAAAGCATCAACCTGCAGGAGGCAGCGGTGGACCGCTTCGCCAGCGCCACCGGTGGCGTGGCCACGGTGTTCGTGCGCCAGGGCGAGGACTTCGTGCGCGTGTCCACCTCGCTGCGCAATGCCGAGGGCGCCCGTGCGCTGGGCACCGTACTGGACCACGCGCACCCGGCCTACCGCACGCTGATGCAGGGGGGGCGCTACACCGGCCCGGCGCGCCTGTTCGGGGTGGATTACATGACCCACTACATGCCGATCACCGACGCGGCGGGCGAGGTGGTGGGCATTGCCTTCGTTGGCCAGAACTACTCCGATGGCCTGGCCGCGCTCAAGGAGCGCCTGCGTACCGCGCAGCTCGGCAAGCAGGGCCACTTCCTGGCCGTCGATACCCGGCCCGGCGAGCGCTTCGGCCAGCTGATCGCCGCGCCCGCCGATGAAGGCCAGGCCCTCACCGCCCACGTGGAGGCCGCCGACCTGCCGGCGCTGGAAGCGCTGCTGGCCGGCACCCGCGAGCAGGCCACCGTGCATCTGCGTGAGCGCGCCGATGGCCCGGCCCAGGCCTATTTCGTCTCCGCCCAGGCCTACGGCCCCTGGCAGTGGACGGTGCTGGGGCTGGAGCCGGTATCGGTGCTGGAGGGCGTGCTGCACACGCTGATGCTGCGCATCGCGCTGGTCGCCGGACTGGGCCTGCTGGTGGTGATCGTGGCGCTGCTGGTGGTGGTCAAGCGCCTGCTCAGCACGCCGCTGGCCCAGGCCGGGCAGGTGGCGCGCGACGTCGCCGCCGGCCGCCTGGATCGGCAGATCGTGGTGGCGCGGCAGGACGAAGTCGGCCAGCTGATGGGCGCGCTGCAGCAGATGCAGGCCAAGCTGCGCGAGATCATCCACGCGCAGAACGAAATGAGCCAGCGTCACGCCGAAGGGGCGATCAGCCACCGCATCGATGCCAGCCGCTTCGAAGGCGAGTTCGGCACCATGGTGACCGGCACCAATGAACTGGTGGCCGCGCATATCCAGACCAAGATGCGCATGGTCGCCCTGGTGCGCGCCTATGCCGATGGCGACCTGTCGGCCTCGATGGAAGACCTGCCGGGCGAAAAGGCGCTGATCACCGAGGCGGTCAACGGGGTGCGCGGTCGCCTGCTGGCCATCAATGGCGAGATCAAGCGGCTGGTCGCGGCCGCCGCCGCCGGCGACTTCAGCGAGCGCGGCGATGCCGAGGCCTTTGCCTACGACTTCCGCGACATGATCGAAGGCCTCAACACCCTGATGGTCACCGCCGACCGCAACCTGGCGGCCCTGTCCGGGTTGCTGCGCGCGCTGGCCGCCGGCGACCTGCGTGCGCGCATCGACGGGCAGTTCCAGGGCGTGTTCGCCACCATGCGCGACGATGCCAACGCCACCGTGGCGCAGCTGACCGCGATCGTGGGGGACATCCAGCAGGCGGCGGTGTCGGTCTCCAGCGCCTCGGCTGAAATCGCGGCCGGCAACGAAGACCTGTCGCGGCGCACCGAGCAGCAGGCGGCCAGCCTGGAGGAATCGGCGGCGTCGCTGGAAGAACTCACCGCGGCGGTCAAGCAGAACGCCGACCACGCCCGTCGTGCCGACCGCCTGGCCACCGAAGCGGCCGACGTGGCCGCGCAGGGCGGGGCGGCAGTGGCCCAGGTGGTCCAGACCATGGCCGGAATCGAGGCGTCCTCGCACCGCATCGCCGACATCACCACGGTGATCGACGGCATCGCCTTCCAGACCAACATCCTGGCGCTCAACGCCGCGGTTGAAGCCGCGCGTGCGGGTGAGGAAGGCCGCGGCTTCGCAGTGGTCGCCTCGGAGGTGCGCGCGCTTGCGCAACGCTCGGCGCAGGCCGCGCGCGAGATCAAGGGCCTGATCGAGGCCTCCAGCAGCCAGGTCGCCGACGGCAGCGCATTGGCCCACCAGGCCGGGCAGACCCTGCAGCGCGTGGTGGCCTCTGTGGGCGAGTTGAATGGACTGATCGAGGAAATCGCCAGCGCCAGCCAGGAGCAGGCGGCGGGCATCGAGCAGGTCAACCAGGGCATCGTGCAGATGGACGGAGTGACCCAGCAGAACGCGGCGCTGGTGGAAGAGGCCTCGGCAGCGGCACGCGCATTGAACGCGCAATCGGTCGATCTGCAGCAGACGGTGGGGCGTTTCCGCCTGGCCGACAGCACCCCGGCGGTGCGCCGGGCCGCGGCGGCCTGAGCCTGCGCGACGGCGCCTGCGGTGGTTGCCGCAGGCGCCGTCAGCCACATCCGGCACAGCGTCAAGCCTACCGGGCGCTGCGCCAAGCGGGCATAATCCGCGCCAGAATCCCGGCGGCTCAGCCAGCAGACCAGGGGAGGGGATGGACGGCCGTCCCCCGCATCGCCCTGCAACCAGCCTGCAACATCCACGCAATAACGTGCCCCATCGCTGCGCAAGCAGCGGTGTCGATGTTGTTCATCCGCGTGCGCCGCACGCCACCCAAGTTCTGTAATCCCCGAGACCCCTGCATGCCTGCCAACCGCAACACCTCCGTGTCGATGCCGTCCCGCCGTTCCGCCGCGCTGCCGCGCCGCCATGCACTGGCGCTGGCCTGTGCCACCACCGCGTTGCTCGGCCTTGCCGGCACTGCGATGGCGCAGGACGCCACGCCGACCTCGCTGGATGCCATCACCGTCAACGCCGACCACCGCGAGCGCAACCTGCAGGAAGTGCCGGTCTCGGTCGGCGTGGTCCAGGGCGAGAAGATCCGCGATTACACCGCCGGTGGCGATGACACCCTGCTGGCGCTGTCGGGCAAGGTGCCCAGCTTCTACGCCGAGACCACCACCGGGCGCATCTTCCCGCGCTTCTACATCCGTGGTCTGGGCAATATCGATTTCTACCTGGGTGCTTCGCAGCCGGTCTCGATCATCCAGGACGACGTGGTCCTCGAGCACGTGGTGCTCAAGTCCAACCCGGTCTACGACGTGGACCAGATCGAAGTGCTGCGCGGTCCGCAGGGCACGCTGTTCGGTCGCAACACCACCGCCGGCATCGTCAAGTTCGACACCATCAAGCCCAGCCAGGAGGCCAGTGGCCGCGTGCAGGCCAGCTATGGCAGCTACGGCAGCGTGGCCATCGACGGCGGCGTGGGCGGGGCGATCAACGACATCGCCTCCTTCCGCGTGTCGGCGCTGTACCAGCACCGCGATGACTACGTGGACAACACCTACACCGGCCCCAGCGCCGATGGCACCGTGGCCCCGCGCAAGAACGCCATGGGCGGCTTCGACGACCGCAACGTGCGCGCCCAGCTGCTGCTGCAGCCGACCGAAAACTTCTCGCTGCTGGCCTCGGCACACGCCCGCGACTACGACGGTACCTCCACGCTGTTCCTGCGTGGCGCGGTGACCAAGGGCTCCAACAAGACCGACGTGGCGCGCGACCGCGTGGCCTACGACGAAGCCGACAACAACCCGCAGGCCTACAAGACCTACGGTGGCTCGGTGAAGGCCGTGTACGACTTCGGCGACCTCTCGCTGACCTCGATCACCGCCTATGAAACCACCTCCGGCTACAGCCGTGGCGACACCGACGGCGGCGCGGCAGCCAACTTCCCGGTCAACGGCGTGGCCAACGGTTATGGCCAGTCGATGGGCCAGATCCGCGACCTGGACCAGTGGACCCAGGAGATCCGCCTGGCCAACGGCGACGACAACCGCCTGAAGTGGCAGGTCGGCGCGTTCTACTTCGACGGCCGCGACACTACCGATTTCTACCAGCGCGCCTGGTTCCTGCAGGGCAACGCACGCAACCCCAACAACTGGGTGCGCCTGCGCAACGTCAACACCTCCTGGGCCGGGTTCGGCCAGGTCAGCTATGAGGTGACCGACAAGTTCACCCTGACCGCCGGCCTGCGCCAGACCCGCGACGAGAAGCACACCCGCCTGCTCAAGACCGCCGACACCGCCGCCGGCGTGGTGACCTACAAGGGTCGTACCGACGTGGAAATGGCCGACACCACCCCGAGCTGGGACGTGAGCGCGATGTACGCGTTCAACCCGCAGTTCAGCGTGTATGCGCGCGTGGCCCGCGGCTTCCGTGGCCCGACCATCCAGGGCCGTTCGGCGGTGTTCAACGCCGACTTCACCACCGCCGACTCGGAAACCATCCTGTCCTGGGAAGCGGGCATCAAGAGCAGCCTGTGGGACAACCGCCTGCGCGTGAATGCCGCCGCGTTCACCTACGTGGTCAACGACATCCAGCTCAACGGCAATGATTCGGACGGCAACGGCGTGCTGTTCAATGCCGACAAGGCCAAGGCCTACGGCCTGGAAGCGGACATGGAGCTGCGCCCGATCCCGAACCTGAGCCTGAGCGCCGGCGTGAGCCTGCTGCACAGCGAGATCCAGGACGACCGCGTCTACGCCCAGGTCTGCGCGCTCAACGGCGCGGTGGTGTGCACGGTGAACGATCCGACCATCAAGGTCGGTGCCAACACCTTCGCCCAGATCAACGGCAACCCGCTGCCGAATGCGCCGAAGTACAACATCAACCTGGCCGCGCGCTACGACGTGCCGGTCAATGACAGCGATGTGTTCTTCGTGTCCACCGACTGGAACAAGCAGGGTTACACCAGCTTCGTGCTGTACGACTCGGCCGAGTTCAACTCCAAGGGCAGCTTCGAAGGCGGCCTGAAGCTGGGCTACTCCGGCAACTACGGTGCCTGGGAAGTGGCCCTGTTCGCGCGCAACATCACCAATGAGAAGAATCTCAAGGGCGTGATCGAAAACTACATGGCGGCGGTGTACAACGAACCGCGCACCGTGGGCGTTTCGCTCAACATGAACTGGTAAGCGCCCCTGCGTCGGCAGCGTGTTCGCGCGCTGCCGACGCTGACGCTGGGCTATCCCCACAACGCCCTGCTTATGCAGGGCGTTGTGCGTTGCATGCTATGGTCCCCGGCCCGCATCGGACGCGCGGTTGCACCGATGCCACAGCTTGAAAGGATCTCGACGATGCTCCGGCAGCTGTATACGACCTATTCCGATCCGGTCGCTGCGAAGACGCTGGTGGCCGATTGCCGGGCCGCGGTGGTGCAGTGGCGCTGGGCGACCGAGTCGATGGCGTTCGCCACCCCGTTCCTGCAGGAGAAGCAGGGCGGCCCCAAGCCGCGGTGGGTCGCCGATGACAAGGCGGATCCGGCCAGGCATGTGCGGCATGGTTTCGATGCGCAGGGGCGGGTGGTGATCGAATGCGACAAGCGCAGCAGCACGGCGTGGCTGCATGCGCCGGGGGTGCGTCACCGCCTGACGTTTGGCGAGGGCGACATTGAATCGGCGTGGGAATGGCGCGAGCACGACGGCACGCTGCAGGGTCTGGACCTGGTCACCGACGATCGCGGTTTCAACGAGACCTACCAGTGGGAGGGCGACCGGCTGCAGCGGGTGGTGATCGAAAACTGGTCCAGGCGCGCGCCCACCTGGTGGTGCCAGAACGTCTACAGCTACAACGACGCCGGCCAGCTGGACACGATCGTGCTGGAGTACCTGGATGACCGGGGCCGCCGCAGCGGCGAACGCCGCCTGGAGTACCAGCGCCCGCGTCCAGGCGAAACCCTGGCCACGGTGAGCGCCGAGGTGGAGCGGCTGTTGATCCAGGCAATCAGCGCGCAGTTGCCGCGCATTCCGGCCGGCCCGCCGCTGTACTGCCTGTTGCTGTGCTTCACCGATGAAGACGTGCCCGCGGCCTGGCCGCCCTTCCTGGTGTGGGGCCGGCAGCCGTACCGGCAGGCGGTGCTGGACCGTGATGACGACGAGGCGCGCTACTACCTGTGGGCGCCCGATGAGATCCGCGCGGTGCAGGGTGACGGCGAGGAGCACTGGTTCACCGAGCCGGCACTGACCGAGGCCTGCACGCGCCACAGCCAGTACATGGAGCTGCGCCAAAGCAGCGCATCGGCCACGCGCGTGCTCAAGAACGTGGCGGCGTGGCTGGATGCACCCGAGCGTCGCGCCCTGCTCACCACCACCGACGATTTCGTGGTGGCGGTGGCCGACAACACCGGCAGCGTCGATCCGTTGCCGGGCCTGCGCAAGGCGATCGGCCCGGAGCGCTGGGCGGTGTTGAAAGCGCGCGGCTGCGTCTGACCCCTCGCGCGCCCATGTAGCGCCGCGCGTTGGTCGGCTGCCGCGGCTCAGACCGGCTGGACGTCCTGCCGGTCCGGCACGGCATGCTGGCCGAAGGTGAGCTGCCAGCTGCGCAGGTCCACCTTCTCGCGGTCGCGGGCCTGTTGGCGCGCGGCCCGGCTGGCCCCAAACAGCTTGCCCTGGCCGTCGATCAGCGGACGCAGGCGCAACACCTCGGCATTGTCCGGCTCGGCTTCAGCGGCGCGCTCGAGCCATACTTTGGCCAGGAACGCATTGGCAGGCACGCCGTCGCCGGTGTGGAAGACATCGGCCAGGAACCCGGCCGCCCATGCCCGGGTCGCGCTGTCGCCACGCCACCACAGCGGCCCGAGCAGGTCGAACACCGCCTCCTGTTTGTCGGCGGTATCGTCGCCCTGGTACAGCAGCACGGCCAGGTTCTTGTGCGCCGGGCGCCAGACCCGGTCGTGCGGCGCGGCCTCATCCACGCAGCGGCGGTACAGCAGGCGCGACTGCTGCTGCAGGTGCGGGTCGGCCTGGTGGTCGAACGCCTGGCCCAGCTGCCAGGCGCGGTTGTAGATCACCACCAGGTCGCCGGCGGCGATGGCGCGGTCGGTCCACAGTGCTTCCTGCGCCGCATCGACGAAGGCGGGGTAGTCCTGGCCGGCCACGCGGCCGCGGTACAGGTCCACCAGCGTTGCCATCGCGCGCGGGTCACCGGCAGCGCCCAGCTCCAGCAGCATCTGCAGGCCGGCCGGGGGAGACACCGCACAGAACAGGTTGGCCGCCACCGTGGACAGGTCGACCTCTTCTTCGCGCGCCATCGCCAGCGCCCCGCGCAGGTGCTGGGTGGCCAGCGCGGCGTCGATGCTGAAACCGAACAGGCCCGAGCGGCGGCCGGCGGCCAGCCATGCCAGCGCATGCGCGCTGTCGGTCCAGTCTTCGACACTGGCCAGCAGCTGCGAAAACAGCCTGTCGGCGCCATCGACGTGTGCAAACAGGGCGCAGGCTTCCAGCACGGTCAAGCCTTCATCGACCACGCACGCCGGGTCCAGCGCGAACGCTTCGGCCAGGCAGTGGTGCGCATGCGCCATCCGCACCGGGTCCCAGTGCACCTGGTTTTCCTGCGGTTCGTCACGGCCCAGCTGGTAGTCCAGCGTCGCCCACCAGCACAGCACCTGGGCCCGCGTGGACGCATCCAGGTGCAGGTCGAGCAGCGCGGCATAGGCCTGGTCGTGCCGGGCAACGTCTTCGGCATCCTCGGCATCGGGTTGGAACCAGAGCCAGTCGCGCTCCTTGACCACCCGCAGGCGGTTGCGCTGCGGCAGCATCAGGCGCGAGGCCTCGGGGCCGTCGATGAAGTGCTGCATCAGCGCATGGCTGCCGCCCCAGCGCGGGTACAGGTAGTACAGGTAGGTTTCCAGCGTATCGGCGTTGTCGGCGCAGATGGCCAGTGCCTGCTGCAGCCAGTAATCGGCGGCGTACTCGAACGCTTCTTCGCTGCGCCCGGCCAGCAGCGGCGGCAGGGCGGGCAGGGCGTCCAGGGGGCGGCCATACGGCGCCAGCAGGGCCTGCGCGGCGGCAAATCCGTGCGGATCCTGCTGTTGCTGGGCGCTGTACAGTTCGGCACGTCCCCCGCGCTGCAGCTGCTGCAGCCAGCGCGGCTCGCCGAGGTAGCAGGACATCCGCAGCATCCGGCCGAGCACGAAGGCCGGGCGCGGGTGCCGCGCAATGGTGTGCAGCCAGGCGGCCAGTGCGTGGTCGCGGGCCAGGCCGGCGGCGTCCCATTGCACCTGGCGGATGGTTTCGATGGTTTCGCTGGAACGGATGCGCCCGGCAACGCGGTCCCACAACGCACCGAGCACGGCCCACGGATGCGGGCTGTGCGGCTGTTGCGCACACCACTGCCGGGCCTGTTCCAGGCGGGCGGGCAGGTCCTGCACGGGGTCGAGCAGGGTGGCCAGCAGCCAACCGTAGCCAAAGCGCGTGGTACCACCGTCGAGCCACTGCTGCTCCACTTCGCCGAGCAGCCGGTCCAGCGCATCGAAGCGTTGTTGGTGCAGGGCATCGCGGGCGCTGCGGCGAAGCGCCAGCGCGTCGTGGGGTGAATGCGCCATGGAGAACAGCGTCCTTGCAGAAGATTGGACGCGCATTCTAGGCAATCTGTCACCTGCCGTGACGGTGCGGGCGTCCGCTGCGCAGGCGCACCGGCGGGCTCAGCCGGACAACGGTGACGCTCGCGGCACAGGGCCGCCGCCGCGCCGAGTGCGCGACGACGATGCGGTGCTCAGGCCGCAGGCAACAACGGGGCCAGCACCGGCTCGAGCTGCTGGCGGCGCCAGCCGGCCAGCGCGACCGGCCAGGTGCGGCTTTCCAGGTAGCTTTCCAGATGCTTGCGCGAGGCCAGCACGCCATCGGGCAAACCCAGTGCGGCGGTATGTGCGCTGACCGCATCCTGCAGCTTCTTCAGGGCCTGCTTGTTGCCGTCGTTGGCCGGCAGCGCCAACGGTGCGTCGGCCTCGTCGTCCAGCGGCGTGTTCAGCGCCTCCCAGACCGGGGTGAGCAGCTTGCGTGGGGCCTTGGGGAAGCCTTCCATCAGTTTGTCCAGCGCGCCCACGTCGGCCGGCGGGGTACGCGCCAGCAGCGCGGCCAGTTCGTTGTCCAGGATCCAGCTGCGCGGCTTGTCGCTGCTGCGTGCCTGTACATCGCGCCAGCGCAGCAGGCGCAGCAGGCGCCTCTGCGCGGCGGCATCCATGAACTGCGCCGAGCGCATGGCCACGTGCGGCCAGCGCTCTTCGTCATGCTCCACGCTGCCCAGCAGGCGCTCGGCGTCGTCCTGCAGCCACTGCCGACGGCCCAGCTCACCGAGCTTGGCATCGATCGCATCGTGCAGGGCGAACAGGTATTCCACGTCGTCGGCGGCGTACTCCAGCTGCGCGTCCGAGAGCGGGCGGCGCATCCAGTCCGAGCGGGTCTCGCCCTTGGCCAGGGTCACCCCGGTGATGGCATTGACCAGTTTCTGGTAGCCCATGCCGCCGCCGATGCCGGCCAGCGCCGCGCCGATCTGGGTGTCGAACAGCGGCCGCGGCAGCACGCCGCAGGCGACCTTGAAGGTGACCAGGTCTTCGCTGGCGCTGTGCATGATCTTGAGGATGCCGGTATCGGCCAGCCACGGCGCCAGCGCCTCGGTCATGCCGGGGATGAGCGGGTCGATCAGCAGGATTTCATCGCCGACCGCCATCTGCACCAGGGCCAGCTGCGGCCAGTAGGTGCGCTCGCGGATGAATTCGGTGTCCAGCCCGATGCGGGTGGGGCGCTGGCGGTAGCGCTCGTCCAGCTCCGCCGGGGTTTTGATCCAATAAGCCACGTGGGTTCCGTCTACTGCAAGGGATGCACAGGGTAGGCAGGATAACGCGCCGTGCCCGGCACGCGCGCCGGTATCATGAACCGGTCGCCGCCCGGCTTGCCTGGCCTGTGCCGGTTCGGCGATGCTCGGCCCTGGCTGCAAGGAACCTGAAGTTGCGCATACCTGCTCCCGTCCCGTCGCTGTTGCTGCTGCTCACGCTGGCGGCCTGCTCGGCCGATGCGCCCGCGCCGGCCGCCGCGCCCAAGGCTGCCGACAGGGCGGTGCTGAAGACGCCAGCGGCGGCGCCTGCACAGGTGACCATCGGCGGCGAGGATGCCGCAGAAACCGTACAGCGCTGGCAGCCGCCGGTGGTGCAGATCGCCGACGATGCCGTCGACGCGGCCCGCCGCCAGGCCGCGCAGGCGTTCGAGCAGGACCACCTGTATGCCGACGCACAGGCCGCCATCCCGATCTGGCTGGCGCTGCTGCAACGCGATGGCCAGGACCGCCAGGCGAAGGCCGGGCTCACGCGTGCGCGGCAACGGCTGCTGGACCAGGCCGATGCCCTGCTGGCACGCCCGCTGAAACAGCGCCAGGCGCTTGCCCAGGCCGGCGAGCGGGCGCTGGTGCTGCTGGCCATCGCCCCCGACGATACGCGGGTGCGCCGGCTGCAGTCGCGGGTGGAGATCGCCCAGCGGGTGATCGCCTACAACCGCGCCGGTGAAGACGACCTGCGTGCCGATCGCATCGGCGAGGACGGGGACGGCGCCATCCCCGGGTTCCGCGAGGCGTTGGCGCTGGATCCCGGCGACGTGCGCGCGCGGCAGGGCCTGGCCGCCGCGGAGAGCGCGCTGATCCGGCGCGCGGAGACCGCCGCGCGCGCCGGCGATTTCGCCAGCGCCGGCACCTGGCTGGCCGAGGCGGCCAAGGTCCGCGACTCGTCCATCACCATCGCCGATGCCTTCGAGCGCATCGAACGGATCCGCGCCGATACGCTTACCCGGCTGCGCGATGAAGGGTTGCGCGACCTGACCACCCCGCAGGGCCTCAAGCCGGCCCGCGAGAAGCTTGAAGACGCGCTGCGCATCGCACTGCCCGGCGACCCGGTGGTGGGCCAGCTGCGCGAGCGCATCGACCTGGTGACCCATTACGGCAGCTTCCGTCCACGCCAGGTGTTCAGCGATGCGCTGCGCGACGGCGGCCGCGGCCCGCAGATGATCGTGGTGCCGCATGGCGGCTTCCAGATGGGCGCCGGGGACAACGAGCGTGGGGCCAGCGATGCGGAGAAGCCTTCGCACTATGTGCGCTTCGAGCGTGGCTTTGCGATGTCGATCACCGAGGTCACCGTGGCCGACTTCCGCCGTTACGTGCAGGCCAGCAACGCCCGCCCGCGAGCCACCCGTCGCGGTCACTCGATCGTGTACGACGAGCGCAGCGGCAACTTCGTGCGCCACAGCGGGGTGGACTGGCAGTCCGATTACAACGGTGCGCCGGCCATCGCCAACTCGCCGGTGATGCATGTGAGCGTGCGCGACGCGGAAAACTACGCCACCTGGTTGTCCGAGCAGACCGGGCGCTCCTACCGGCTGCCCAGCGAGGCCGAGTTCGAATACGTGCTGCGCGCCGGCAGCAGCGGTCGCTACCCGTGGGGCGATGCCGGCACGCCACCGGCGTTGTCGGGCAACTTCACCGGTGCCGAGGATGTGTCCCCGTCCGGGCGGCACTGGTACAACGCGTTCGTCGGCTATGGCGATGGCTGGTGGGGGCCGGCGCCGGTGGGCAGTTTCGAGGCCAACGCCTGGGGCGTGCACGATGTGGCCGGCAACCTCAGCGAGTGGGTGGCCGACTGCTGGCATGCCAGCTACCGGCGGGCGCCGGCCGATGGCGCGGCCTGGTTCAACCCGGGCTGCCGGCAACGGGTGATCCGCGGTGGCAACTGGGCCAATGCCCCCGACCAGACCCGCGCGGCCTGGCGCCAGTCACAGGACTCGGACACCACCAGCGCCCGCATCGGCTTCCGCCTGGTCCGCGGTATCTGAGGCGCGGCCGGGGGGCCGGCCGACACTCACGTCACATCCCACCGCAGCCACTAAGATGACGCCGTGCCGGCCAGGGTGCGCCGGTCCCGCCAGGAATCTGCAACATGCGCAACGATCCATTCGCTGGTCAGCAACAGGGCCGGGCCCGACGCCCGGGGATGTTCGGCAACATCCGCTGGTGGGTGCTGCTGGCCTTCGCCGGCTACGCGGCCTACTACTGGTTCGCCAACCGCGCGGTGGATCCCTATACCGGGGAGAGCGTGCTGATCGACAGCTCGCTCGATGCCACCCAGGAAAAGGCGCTGGGCCTGCAGGCCTACCAGGAGATCCTGGCCCAGGAGCGGCCGCTGGCGCCCAACGCGCCGCAGTCGCGCGAGATCCAGTCCATCGCCCGGCGCCTGATCGCCAAGGTGGACGTGGTGGAGACCGCACTGGCCCAGGAACATGGGCTCAAGCCGGCGCATTTTTCCCGCGACTTCGAATGGGAAGTCAACGTGATCCCCTCCGAGCAGGCCAATGCGTTCTGCCTGCCCGGCGGCAAGATGGCCGTCTACACCGGCCTGATCCCGGTGGCGCGCACCGAAGATGCGATGGCGGTGGTGATGGGCCATGAGATCGCCCATGCCCTGCTGCGCCACGGCGCCCAGCGCATGGCCCAGCAGAAGCTCACCCAGATCGGGCAGATGGCCGGTGCGGCCAGCGGCATGGACCCGCAACAGCAACAGATGGTGATGTCGGCGATGGGCTACGGCTACCTGCTGCCGTATGCGCGCAGCCATGAAACCCAGGCCGATGAAGTGGGGCTGATGCTGGCCGCGGCGGCCTGCTATGACCCGCGCGAAGCGATCCCGCTCTGGGAACGCATGGGCCAGAACGGCGGTGGCCAGGCGCCGCCGGAGTTTTCCTCCACCCATCCCAACCCGGGCACGCGTATCCAGAACCTGCAGGCGTTGCTGCCCAAGGCGATGGAATACCGGCAGAAGTACTGCGAAAGCGCCGGCGGCTCGGCGGCGCGGTAGCGCCGTCGGCTAGCGGTCCTTGACCACCACCTCGATGGTGCCGTCCTGCACGCGCGCCTTGAGCGCATCGCCCGGGCGCACCTGCAACGGCGAACGCACCAGGCTGCCATCGTCTTCGCGGGTGAGGATGCTGTAGCCGCGGGCAACGGTGGCCAGCGGGCTCACCGCTTCCATCGAGCGGGCCAGGCCGCGCAGGCGCAGCTGGTCGCCCTGCAGCTGCCGGCCGATCGCCGCCGCCGCGCGCGGCTGCAGGCGCTGCAGGCGCTCGCGCAGGGCATCCAGGCGGCGCTGTGGGTGGCCGTTGCGCAACACCACCGCCGCATGCCGCAGCTGCGCCTGGCGACGTTCCTGCTGTTGCCGCCACACGCTGGCCAGGCGCCGGGCCAGCTCCTGCTGGCGACGCTGCAGCAGCTGCAGGCGTGCCTGCGGACCTTGTGCGTTCAGGCGCAGCAGCGCGCGGTCGGCGCGCTGCATCGCCTGGCCCAGCCCATGCCGCTGCAGCTGCACCATCCGCGCGGCCAGGCGTCGCACGCGCGCCTGCAGCTCGCGCCGGTCGGGTACCAGCAGCTCGGCGGCCACCGACGGGGTGGGCGCGCGCAGGTCGGCGGCGAAGTCGGCCAGGCTGAAGTCGGTTTCGTGGCCTACCGCCGATACCACCGGAGTGGTACTGGCGGCGATGGCCCGGGCAAGCTGTTCATCGTTGAAGGCCCACAGGTCTTCCAGTGAACCGCCGCCACGGGTCAGCAGGATCACGTCGTAGCGACCGCTGGCATCGGCGGCGCGCAACAGCGCGGTGATCTGCGCCGCAGCACTGTCGCCCTGCACCAGGCTGGGCAGCAGGTCCACCTCCAGCAGCGGGAAGCGGCGCTCCAGCACGCTGAGCACGTCGCGCACGGCGGCGCCGGTGGGCGAGGTAATCACCGCCAGGCGGCGCACGTGGGCGGGCAGGGCGCGCTTGCGCCCGGTGGCGAACAGGCCTTCGGCCTCCAGTCGTGCCTTGAGCTGCTCGTAGGCGCGGCGCAGCGCGCCTTCGCCCGCTTCTTCCATGTGGTCCAGCACCATCTGGTACTCGCCACGCGCTTCGTACAGGGTCAGCCGGCCCCGCGCGAGCACGCGCATGCCATCGCGCGGCACGAACTTCAGCCACTGGCTCTTGGGCTTGAACAACGCCGCGCGGATCTGCGCGCGTGCATCTTTCAGGGTGAAGTACATGTGGCCCGAGGCCGGGCGCGTCACGCTGCCCAGTTCGGCCTCCACCCAGATCAGCGGGAAAGCGCCTTCCAGCAGGTCGCGGGCCAGGATGTTGAGCTGGCTGGGCGTGAGGATCTGCGCGCTGCGGTCCATGGACGGGTCAAACGGTACGAACGGGCGCCCATGGTCGCACAAGCATCACCGCGCCGGGTCGCGCGCGGCATGCCGGGCCAGCGCCCAGGCCACGTGTTCGCGGACGATCGGCGAGGGATGTTCGGAGCGCGTGTGCAGGGCGGCCAGCGTATCGGCGTGGCCCGGCGCGTTGCCCAGGGCCACGGCGATGTTGCGCAGCCAGCGCTCGTGGCCGCTGCGACGGATCGGGCTGCCTTCGGTGCGGCGCAGGAACTCGTCTTCATCCCAGGCGAACAGCTGTGCCAGCGAGGCGGTGTCCAGGTCGTTGCGCGCGCGGAAGTCCGGCTCGTCGGTGCGGCGGGCGAACTTGTTCCAGGGGCAGACCAGCTGGCAGTCGTCGCAGCCGTAGATGCGGTTGCCCATCAACGGGCGCATGTCCTCGGGGATCGCGCCGTCGTGCTCGATGGTGAGGTAGGAGATGCAGCGCCGTGCATCCAGCCGCTGTGGCCCGATGATCGCCTGGGTGGGGCACACATCGATGCAGCGCGTGCAGGTGCCGCAGTGCGCGGTGGCCGGAGTATCCACCGGCAACGGCAGGTCGATGTAGATCTCGCCCAGGAAAAACCACGAGCCGCCCTGCCTGTCGATCAGGCAGGTGTGCTTGCCGATCCAGCCCAGCCCGGCATTGCGGGCCAGCGCGCGCTCCAGCACCGGTGCCGAATCGACGAACACGCGGTAGCCGAAGGCGCCGATCTCCGCGGCGATGGCATCGGCGAACTTCTGCAGGCGGTTGCGCATCAGCTTGTGGTAATCGCGGCCCAGCGCATAGCGCGCCACGTAGGCGCGGTCGCCATCGTGCAGCGTGTCCCAGGCCTGGGCATCGTCCTTGTGGCCATAGTCCATGCCCACCGAGATCACCCGCACCGTGCCCGGCAGCAGTTCGGCCGGGCGCGCGCGCATCGTGCCGTGGCGGGCCATCCAGTCCATCGTGCCGTACAGGCCCTTGCCCAGCCAGTCGGCCAGGTGCGCCTCGTCCTCGCCCAGCTCGATGCCGGACACGCCGCAGCGCTGGAAGCCGTGCGCACGCGCGATCTCGCGCACGCGCTGGGTGGCGCGGGCGAGGTTGACGGGGGCGGGCAGCGGAACAGCGGACATGGCGACAAGTATAGAATCCCGGCATGCCCGAGCTTGCTGAACTGTTTGATGTAGCCGCCGCGCGCCGGATCGATGCGCAGGCCAGCGCACGGCTGGGCGATGCCGGCGCCAGCCTGATGGCCCAGGCCGGCCTGGCCGCATGGCACTGCCTGCTGCAGCGCTGGCCGCAGGCGCAACGCATCTGCGTGGTGGTCGGCTCGGGCAACAACGGCGGCGATGGTTACGTGGTGGCCCGCCTGGCCCACCAGGCCGGCCGCCAGGTGCAGGTGGTGCAGCTGCCCGACGCGCCCGTGGCCACCGCGCTGGCCCGGGCCGCAGCGCAGGCCTGGCAGGACCAGGGCGGCGGCGTGGAGGTCTTCACCGGCACACTGCCGGCGGCCGACGTCGTGGTCGATGGGTTGTTCGGCCTGGGCCTGAACCGTGCCCCGGACGGCGCCGCGCAGGCGCTGATCGAGGCGATCAACGCCTGCGGTTCGCCGGTGCTGTCGCTGGACGTGCCCAGCGGCGTGGACGCCGACAGCGGCGCGGTGCCGGGCGTGGCGGTGCGTGCCAGCGTGACGTTGCAGTTCATCGTGCGCCATCGCGGGCTGTACACCGGCGCTGCGCTGGAGCATATCGGCGGCCGCCGCCTGGCACCGTTGGCGTTGCCCGATGCGGCCGATCTCGGCGTGCTGCCAGCGGCGGCGTGCTGGTCGCAGGGGCGGCTGGCCGCGTTGCTGCCGGCGCGACGCGTCAATACCCACAAGGGCGAATCCGGCCACGTGCTGTGCGTGGGCGGCAATCGCGGCAGCGGCGGGGCGGTGATGCTCGCCAGCGAGGCGGCCCTGCGTGCCGGTGCCGGGCTGGTCAGCGTGGCCACCCAGGCCGTGCACGTGGCCCCGCTGCTGGCGCGCCTGCCCGAAGCGATGGTGCATGCGGTGGAAGATGCCGGCGACCTGCAGACGCTGCTGGCGCGCGCCAGGGCCGTCGCCATCGGCCCCGGCCTGGGCCAGGACGACTGGGCGCACGAACTGTGGCGGCAGGTGCTGGCCAGCGGCATGCCGCTGGTGGTCGATGCCGATGCGCTGAACCTGCTGGCCGCGTCCCCGCAAACGCTGCACGACGCCATCCTCACCCCGCACCCCGGCGAGGCCGCACGCCTGTTGGGCTGCAGTACCGCGCAGGTCCAGGCCGACCGCTATGCGGCGGCCCGGCAGTTGGCCGGGCGTTTCGGTGCGGTGGTGGTGCTCAAGGGCGCCGGCACCGTGGTCGCAGCGCCTGGCCAGTGCCCGCGCGTGATCGCGGCGGGCAACCCGGGCATGGCCGTCGGTGGCATGGGCGACCTGCTCACCGGCATCATCGCCGCGCTGCGTGCGCAGGGCCTGGACGCGTTCGATGCGGCCAGCGCCGGCGCGCTGCTGCACGGGCTGGCCGGCGATGCCGCCGCCGGCGACGGCCAGCGTGGCCTGCTCCCCACCGACCTGCTGGTGCCGCTGCGCCGCCTCGTCAATCCGGAACCTTCCATCGCATGATCACGTTCTTCCTGGCCCGCAGCGACGACACCGACCTGCTCGGGCAGTGGCTGGCCGCCACCCGTCCGCCGCAGGCGGTGATGCAGCTGCAGGGCGACCTGGGCGCCGGCAAGTCCACCCTGGCCCGCGCGTTGCTGCGCGCGCTCGGCGTGCAGGGGGCCATCCGCAGCCCCACCTACACCCTGGTCGAGCGCTATCCGCTGGCCGACGGGCACGAAGCCTGGCACCTGGACCTGTACCGCATCGGCCAGGCCGACGAGCTCGATTTCCTCGGCCTGGACGAGGGCTGCGCCTCGCTGTGGCTGGTCGAGTGGCCCGAGCGGGGCGCCGGTGCGCTGCCGCCCAGCGACCTGATCGTGGCATTGGAAATCGAAGGGCAGGGACGCCGCGCGCGTCTCACCGCAACCAGCGACGCGGGTCGTGATTGGCTCGTCCGGCTGCCACAAGGGGGCGACTTGCAGGCCCTTTCTGTCGGCTGACACTAGGAAACCCCGGCAGGTTACGGATTATTAAGGGAAAAAGTGTTGCATTTCGTTCAGGGCGGTGATTGAATCCTGACCCATGCCAATGGGGAAACCACTCACCGCCATCTGCACCGCCGTCGGACTGTGTCTGGCGAGCGCGCTGGCGTGGGCAGGCGAAGTCCGCCAGGTCGGCCTGGAGACCGGCGCGACCGGCACCCGCGCGGAGATTTCGCTGGCCGGCAGCGGCGGCTACAAGACCCTCAGCCTGGCCGGTCCGAACCGCCTGGTGGTCGATTTCCCCGATTCCAGTGCCGTGCGCAACCTCAAGCTGCCCGCGCCCAAGGGCGTGGTCACTGCGGTGCGCACCGGCCAGCCGGTCCCCGGCACGTTCCGCGTGGTGTTCGACCTGGCCGAATCGGTCGCCCCGTTCCGCCCGCAGATGATCAAGCAGGGTGACCAGTCCAGGCTGGTGATCGAGTGGCCCGGCGATGCCCCGGCCAGCGTGGCCACTGCGCCTGCAACCGTGCCATCCAGCGCGGTGGCCGGCAGCGTCGCGCCTGCGCCCGCCTCCGTGCCCACCGCCGCCGAGACCGCGCAGGCGCGCAGTGACGCGGCGCGTGCCACCGCGTTGCTGACCGCTTCGGTGCGCCAGCAGGCCAGCGCGCCGGCAGCCACGCCGGCGCCCGGCCCGGCCACGCCGGCGCCGACGGTCGCCCATGTGGCCGCGTCCGGCAATGCTACCGCCGCCGGTACGTCGGCCACCCCGGCCGCGATCCTGGCGGGCCAGGCCACGGCGGCCGTGGTGCCGGCCCCGGTCCCACAGCCGGTGGTGACCCCGCCGGCCGACCCGCCGCGCCCGGCCATGCCCAGCGACGCCTCGCGGATCAAGATGCGCGCGGGCATGCGCCCGTTGGTGGTGGCCATCGATCCCGGCCACGGCGGCCAGGATCCCGGTGCAGTGGGCCCGACCGGCAAGCGCGAGAAGGACATCACCCTGGCCGTGGCGCGCGAGCTGGCTCGCCAGGTCAATGCCACGCCCGGCCTGAAAGCCTTCCTCACCCGCGACACCGACGTGTTCATTCCGCTGCCGATGCGCGCGCAGAAGGCACGTGCGGCCAAGGCCGACATCTTCATCTCGATCCACGCCGATGCCGCCGAGAATCGCGCGGCCACCGGTTCGTCGGTCTATGTACTCTCGACCAAGGGCGCCTCCTCGCAGCGCGCCCGCTGGCTGGCCGACAAGGAAAACGCCGCCGACCTGGTCGGGGGCGTGCGCCTGCAGCAGACCGAAGGCACCTTGGCCAACGTGTTGCTGGACCTGGCCCAGAGCGGTTACATGAAGGCTTCCGAAGATGCGGCCGGGCATGTGCTGGGCGGTCTGAAGCGGATCGGCAAGAACCACAAGCCCAACATCGAACGCGCCAACTTCGCGGTGCTGCGCACCTCGGACATGCCGGCGATGCTGGTCGAAACTGCCTTCATCTCCAACCCGGATGAAGAACGCCGCCTGATCGACCCGGCCTACCAGCGCCAGATCGCCGGGGCGGTGCTCGATGGCGTGCACACCTTCTTCAGCCGCCAGCCGCCGCCGGGCACGCTCTACGCCGCCCGCGCCGAAGCCGAGATCGAAGCGGCCAGCACCGTGGCCGGCGGCAGCAAGTAATTCGCACCGCGGGTGATCTGCGGTAGAGCCGACCGTTGGTCGGCTATCGCGCAAAGCGCGCTCGCGTCGACCCCACCGCAAAGGCAGCCGACCAACGGTCGGCGCTACCGGGTCTGGGCGCGCGTGGACCCCACCGCAGCGGCAGCCGACCAACGGTCGGCGCTACCGGGTCTGGGCGCGCGTGGATCCCACCGCAGCGGCAGCCGACCAACGGTCGGCTCCACGGGGTGGCGATCCGGTAGCGCCGACCGTTGGTCGGCTGGCGCGCTACGCTATCATCTGTCGATGACGTACAGCCCCCGATTCTCCCCCGTTTCCGCCGTCGCCTGCTCCGCCTGCGGGAGCGGCGCATGAGCATCCGCCAACTGCCCGAGATCCTGATCAACCAGATCGCCGCCGGCGAAGTGGTCGAACGCCCGGCCTCGGTGGTCAAGGAACTGGTCGAGAACGCGCTGGACGCCGGTGCCACCCGCGTGGACATCGACCTGGAAGAGGGCGGGGTGCGCCTGATCCGGATCCGTGACGACGGCGGCGGCATTGCCCCTGAAGAACTGCCGTTGGCGGTCTCGCGCCATGCCACCAGCAAGATCGCCAGCCTGGACGACCTCGAGGCGGTGGCCACGCTCGGTTTCCGCGGCGAGGCGCTGCCGTCGATCGCCTCGGTCAGCCGTTTCACCCTGGCCTCGCGGCGGCCCGGCGACGCGCATGGTTCGGCGCTGCAGATCGAGGGCGGCAAGCTCGGCGACGTGATGCCGCGTGCGCATGCGCCGGGCACCACGGTGGAGGTGCGCGAGCTGTTCTACAACGTGCCGGCGCGGCGCAAGTTCCTGCGCGCCGAACGCACCGAGCTGGGCCATATCGAAGAGTGGCTGCGCTCGCTCGCCCTGGCGCGCCCGGACGTGGAGTTGCGCGTGTCGCACAACGGCAAGCCGTCGCGCCGCTACAAGCCCGGTGACCTGTACTCCGATGCGCGCCTGGGCGAAACACTGGGCGAGGATTTCGCCGCGCAGGCCCTGCGCGTGGATCACAGCGGGGCCGGCCTGCGCCTGCATGGCTGGATCGCCCAGCCGCATTACTCGCGCGCCAGCACCGACCAGCAATACCTGTACGTCAATGGCCGCTCGGTGCGCGACCGCAGCGTTGCCCACGCGGTGAAGATGGCCTACGGCGACGTGCTGTTCCATGGCCGGCAACCGGCGTATGTGCTGTTCCTGGAACTGGACCCGACCCGGGTCGACGTCAACGTGCACCCGGCCAAGCACGAAGTGCGTTTCCGCGACTCGCGCCTGATCCATGATTTCGTCTACCGCACGCTCAAGGAAGCGCTGGCCGAGACGCGCGCCGGCATGACCGCGGTCGGCACCGAGGCGGGCGGCGTGCCGCCCGCAGCGCTTCCCGGAGCCGGCCATGCCGCATCTGCCGGCACCGGGTATGCCCTGGCCGGCGGCGGGGGCGGCGCGGGCCTGTCGGCGCAGTGGGGAGCGCGGCAGTCACCGCTGGGCCTGCAGGTGGCCGACGCGCCGGCCGCCTATGCGGCGCTGTACGCCAGCCCCGGTGGCGCCGGGGTGGCCGCTGCGCTGCCGCCGATGCCCAGCCAGAACGGCTTGCCGGTGACGGCCGCCGACAGTGGCGTGCCGCCGCTGGGCTATGCGGTGGCGCAGCTGCACGGCATCTACATCCTGGCCGAGAACGCCGAAGGCCTGATCGTGGTGGACATGCATGCCGCGCACGAGCGCATCGGCTACGAACGCCTGAAGACCGCGCACGATGGCATGGGCCTGCATGCGCAGCCGTTGCTGGTGCCGATCACCCTGGCGGTTGGCGAGCGTGATGCCGATACGGCCGAGCGCGAAGCGGAGACGCTGGTGGCGCTGGGCTTTGAGATCACCCGTTCCGGCCCCGGTTCGCTGCATGTGCGCAGCATTCCGGCGCTGCTGGCCAACGCCGAGCCGGAGGGCCTGCTGCGCGATGTGCTCACCGACCTGCGCGAGCACGGGCAGAGCCGGCGCATCGCCACCGCACGCGACGAGCTGCTCTCCACCATGGCCTGCCACGGGGCGGTGCGGGCCAACCGGCGCCTGACCGTGCCGGAAATGAACGCGCTGCTGCGCGACATGGAAATCACCGAACGCTCGGGTCAGTGCAATCACGGCCGACCGACCTGGGCGCGTTTTTCGCTGGCGGAGATCGACCGCTGGTTCCTGCGCGGACGTTGAAGGGGAAAGGCATGGGGAAGTGGGCAAGGGGACTTGGCGCGGCCCTGCTGGTGCTGGGCGTGGCCGGGTGTGCAGACACGCCGGAAGCGCCGGTGGCGGTGGTGGAGGATCCAGCATTCGCCGCCGAGCAGCAGCAGTGGCGCCTGCAGCGTTACCAGGCGCTGCACGCCGCCGACGGCTGGACCAGTCTGGTCGGCCTGCATTGGCTGGAACACAAGGCGCATTACATCGGCAGTGGCCCGGGCAGTGGCATCCGCCTGGCGGTGGGGCCGGCCAAGCTGGGCATGGTCGCGCGCCAGGGCGATGCGGTGTGGTTCACGCCTGAGCGGGGCGCTGCCCTGAGCGTGGCGGGCACGCCGCTGAACGGGCGCATCCACTTTCTGAGCGATCGCGATGCCACGCCCACCCTGATCAGTTTCGATGACGGCAAGGGCCAGCTCAGCCTGATCCACCGCGGCGAGCGCTACGCGCTGCGGGTCAAGCATGCCGACGCGCCTACCCGGGCCAATTTCGCCGGGCTGCTTTACTGGCCCGGTGGGCCGTCGTGGCGGATCAACGCGCGGTTCGTGCCGCACCCGGCCGGCAAGACGCTGCCGATCGTGGACATCACCGGGTTGACCACGCAGATGCCCAATGCCGGCGCGCTGGAGTTCGAGCGCGATGGCCGCAGCTGGCGGCTGGAGGCGCTCGGCGAGCCGGGCGGCGAGCTGTTTGTGATCTTCGCCGACCGCACCAGCGGCCACGGCAGCTATCCGGCCGGGCGCTACCTGGACGTATCCGCCCCGGACCCGGAAGGACGGGTGCTGGTGGATTTCAACCACGCCTACAATCCGCCCTGTGCGTTCACCCCGTTTGCGACCTGTCCGCTGTCGCCGCCGGAAAACCGCCTGGACCTGCGCGTGGACGCAGGCGAGCAGGCTTATCACGCCCCTGAAGGAGAGGCCTGAACCATGTCGATGTTGTCGCGTGTGCTGTCTTGTGTGGTGATCGCCGGCAGCCTGCTGCTTGCCCCTGGCGCGGTGCAGGCGCGCAACGATGCACCCGCGGCCAAGGCCGGCCCGCCGGTGCCGCTGCTGTGGAAGGTGACCGGCCCGGGCGACAGCCGGGTGTACCTGCTGGGTTCGTTCCACATGCTGCGCGCGCAGGATTATCCGCTGGCGGCCGATGTCGATCAGGCCTTCGCGGCCTCCAGGCGCGTGGTGTTCGAACTGTCGCCGCAGGACATGCAGTCGCCGCAGTTGGCGCAGAAGATGGTGCAGGCGGCGGTGCGTACCGATGGCACCGAACTCAAGCGCGACCTGGACGCGGCCACCTGGACCAAGCTGCAGGCCTACGCCACCGAGAACAAGCTGCCGCTGGCGCAGTTGCAGGGCATGAAGCCGTGGTTCGTCGGGCTGACCATCACCCTGGGCCAGTTCACCAAGATGGGGCTGGACCCCAACCTGGGCCTGGATCGTCATTTCATGGAGCGCGCGGCCAACGCGGGCAAGCCGACCGCCGGTCTGGAAGACATCGATACGCAGGTGGGTGTGCTGGCCGGGATGTCGCTGCAGGAGCAGCAGCAGATGGTGGCCGAGGCGCTGGACCAGGCCGACAAGGCCGATGTCGAGGGCCGTCGCCTGCACGACGCCTGGCGCCGCGGCGATGACAAGCTGCTGTGGACCTCGATGGCCGCGCAGATGCGCGGGCAGTACCCGCAGTTGTACAAGCGCATCAACACCGACCGCAACGACGCCTGGGTGCCCAAGCTGCAGCAGTACCTGCAGGCCGGCCAGGGCGGCACGCTGGTGGTGGTGGGGGCGCTGCACCTGCTGGGCAACGACGGGGTGGTGGACAAGCTCAAGGCCAAGGGCTTCAGCGTCGAGCGTGTCTGCACCGGGTGTGCCAAGCCCAAGCGCTGATCGGCGCAGAAGGCGGCACGAAAAAAGGCGCGGCCGTGGGGCTGCGCCTTTTTTGTTGCACCCCCGTCGGACTCAGCGGCGGGTCTTGCTGCCCGCGCCGGGCGCCGGGGTGTCCGGCTTGCCGGTGCCGGTGCCGGTGGAGGTGCCGCCGGGGCGGGGGCCGAAGCCGGCGCCCATGTTGCGCTGGAAGTCCTGCCACAGCTCCAGGTTGCGCTCGGTGAGCTGGTTCATCATCGCCCACGGGGTCTGCCCGAGCAGGTTGCCCATCTGCTGGCGGAACTGCTGCTGCTGGTCCAGGAACACCTGCATGCTGCGCTCCAGGTAGTTGCCCATGAAGCCCTGCAGCGAGTCGCCATAGAAGCGGATCAGCTGGCTCAGCAGCTGGGTGGACAGCATCGGTTCGCCGTCCTGTTCCTGGTCGGCGATGATCTGCAGCAGCACCGAACGGGTCAGGTCGTCGCCGCTCTTGGCGTCACGGACTTCAAAGTCTTCGCCGTCGAGGATCAGCTGGCGCACATCCTCGATGGTGATGTAACTGGAGATCTCGGTGTCGTAGAGCCGGCGGTTCGGGTACTTCTTGATAATGCGGTTCGCAGCCATGAAACGGTCACTCATCACAGTAGGCGCGCAGCATGGCGCAGTGCAGCAGCACATGCAACCGCCGGAAGGCCCATGCGGCGGGGTACAGGAGCGGTTTCATGTTGCGCAGCATGGATTTGCGCGGGGTGCAGCATTCGGTCATCGGCGCGTGGTCTGCAGGCGCAAAACGTCCTGCAAACGTTTTCTCGAGAAAATCCCGTAGCGCCAGCGGTTGGTCCGGTGCACGTGTCCGGCGCAGAAAGGCAGCCGACCAACGGTCGGCGCTGCCCCATTTACCAGCCCATGTGGTGGCCGCCGTTGATGTCCAGGTTCGAGCCGGTGATCCACGAGGCTTCCTCGTTGACCAGGAAGGCGACCGCATAGGCGATTTCCTCCGGCTTGCCCAGGCGCCCGGTGGGGATGTCGGCGATGATCTTGGCGCGCACTTCGTCGGGCACGGCCATCACCATGTCGGTGGCCACGTAGCCGGGTGAAATGGTGTTGACGGTGATCCCGAAGCCGGCGTTCTCGCGCGCCAGGGAGATGGTGAAGCCGTGCATGCCGGCCTTGGCGGCGGCGTAGTTGGCCTGGCCATACTGGCCCTTGAGGCCGTTGATCGAGCTGATCTGGATCACCCGGCCCCAGCCGCGGCGGCGCATGCCCTCGATGACCGGGCGGGTCACGTTGAACACCGAGTTGAGGTTGGTGTTGATCACATCGTGCCACTGGTCCGCGCGCATCCGATGGAAGGTGGTGTCGCGGGTGATGCCGGCGTTGTTGACCAGGATTTCGATCGGGCCCAGCGCCGTTTCCACCGCGTGGACCATGGCCTCGGCGGTCGCCGGGTCGGCCACGTCGCCGGGGAAGATGGCCACGTCGCAGCCGCGGGCCAGCATGCTCTCGCGCCAGGCCATGGCCTTGGCTTCGTCGCGGTAATTGGTGGCGACCCGATGGCCCTGGTCGGCCAGGCGTTGGCAGATGGCGGTACCGATGCCGCCGGTACCGCCGGTGACCAGTGCGACGCGAGATGTCATGAGCGGCTACTCCGAAAGGCAGGGCCAACAAGGGGGAAGGCGATTCTGCAACATCGACGCGGGGATGGGTATCAGCCCGGCGCCGCGGCGGGGATGTCGTGGCGCGGCAGGCGTGCCGGATCGAAGTGTTCGCAGGCGCTGGCCAGCAGCTGGGTGGTGCTGGTGTGCGCGGCCAGTACGGCCGGATCCTGGCCGAGCGCAGCCCAGGCCTGGCGCAGCGCGGGCAGCGGCCTGGCCGGGTCGAGGGGGTGGGCTGCCTCGGACTTGGACAGCTTGCGGCCGTGCGCGTCCAGCAGCAGTGGCAGGTGCAGGTAGGCCGGCGTGGGCAGGCCGAGCGCGCGCTGCAGCAGGATCTGGCGCGGCGTGGAGTCGAGCAGGTCGGCACCGCGGACCACGTGGGTGATGCATTGCTGGCCGTCATCGACCACCACGGCCAGCTGGTAGGCCCAGTAGCCGTCGGCGCGGCGCAGCACGAAATCGCCTACCTGGGCATGCACGTCCTGGGTGATCGGGCCGCGCAGCCCATCGCTGAAGGCCACCGTGCTGCCCGGCGGCACGCGCAGGCGGATGGCCGGTTGCGCCCGCGCGCTGCGTGCCACGCAGTGATGGTGAATGCCGTGCTGGTCGGCCAGTTCGCTGCGGCTGCAATGGCAGGCAAACGCCTTGCCTTCCGCCAGCAGGCGCTCCAGGGCCTGCCGGTAGAGGCGATCGCGCTGGCTCTGGTGGACGATGGGACCGTCACTGGCCAGTCCCAGCGCGGCCAGGGTGGCCAGCTGCTGGTCGACCGCGCCGGGCACGGTGCGCGGCGGGTCGACGTCCTCGATGCGCACCAGCCACTGGCCGCCGGCGTGACGGGCGAGCAGCCAGCTGCCGAGGGCGGCCAGCAGGGAGCCGGGATGCAGGGGGCCGGTGGGCGAGGGCGCGAAGCGGCCGCGATAGGGGGGCATGGACATGAACTATGAATCGTCGGTCAGTTTGCGACTTGAATTCAACCTGAAGTCCCCGCAGATTTGCAGTCATCCACCTCCATGAGCGTCATTTCCCCATGTTCAGTCGCATTGCTCTCTTCCTTCTGACCAACGTTGCCGTGCTGGTCCTGGCGGGCATCGTGATGTCGCTGTTGGGCGTGAACCCCAACCAGATGAGCGGTCTGCTGGTGATGGCCGCGATCTTCGGTTTCGGCGGCTCGTTCATTTCGCTGCTGCTGTCCAAGTGGATGGCCAAGCGCTCCACCGGGGCGGTGGTGATCACCGAGCCGCGCAACCCGACCGAGCGCTGGCTGCTGGCCACGGTGGAGCGCCAGGCCCGCGAGGCCGGGATCGGGATGCCGGAGGTGGCGGTCTATGACGGTCCGGAGATCAACGCGTTCGCCACCGGCGCCAACCGCAACAACGCGCTGGTGGCGGTGTCCACCGGGCTGCTGCACAACATGAGCGAGGACGAGGCCGAAGCGGTGCTGGGCCACGAGATCGCGCACGTGGCCAACGGTGACATGATCACGATGGCGCTGCTGCAGGGCGTGCTCAATACGTTCGTGATCGTGCTGGCACGGATCGTGGGCGGCTTCATCGACAGCGCCATCTCGGGCAACCGGGAGGGCGGCGGCCGTGGCTTTGCCTACTACATCATCGTGTTCGTGCTGGAGATGGTGTTCGGCCTCGGCGCGACGGTGATTTCGATGTGGTTCTCGCGCCACCGCGAGTTCCGCGCCGATGCCGGCGGTGCGCACCTGGCAGGCGGGCAGAAGATGATCGCCGCGCTGGAGCGGCTCAAGCTCAACCACGGCCAGAGCACGCTGCCGACCCAGATCGCGGCCTTCGGCATTGCCGGTTCGACCGCCAGGAAGCTGTTCATGAGCCACCCGCCGCTGGAAGAACGCATCGCTGCGCTGAAGGCGGCAGGCGCCACCGTCAGCTGATTGCTGCGCCAGCGACGCTGCAATGGAAACGCCCGGCTTCGGCCGGGCGTTCTTTTTGGGGTTCTTCGTCCAACGCCAAGCCCACCGCCAGGAGCGCGGGTGTATCTGCTGGCACGCAACCGGATCCAGGACAAGCGAACCCCATTCGCTGCGTCTCTCGTCTTGTCTTGCCTGCAAAAAGCCACCCGCCAACTGTCTGGGGCGCGGGTGGGTGAGGCCGCGGGGCCCGTTTTGCGCCATGGATGGCGCAAAAGGAGCCTACATGGACGTACTTGCAGCGTGCCC
>RCUK01000378.1_pt1 | contig 42841 bp, 33 predicted proteins | sample 2166381 | NCBI WGS metagenome assembly RCUK01 (sample SAMN09932809, study PRJNA488358) | compost metagenome | isolation source: compost soil in an enriched community | place: Germany: Experimental Botanical Garden | reverse complement strand
CCGGGGGAAGGTCGCCGATGGTCAGCGAAGGCGGCACTCTGTCGGTCACCACCGTTTCGGCAGTGGTCGCGATGCCACTCGTGTTCGTCAGCGTGAGTGTGTAGCTGGCGGGCTGGCCCACGACCCATGGGGCTGCGCTGGCTTCCTTCTTGAGCGCCAACCGGGGATCTGGCACGGAGAAGCACACATTGTTGACCGACCCATTGGGCTCACCGTGGATTGGCTCGTTCGAGAGCGTGACGGAAGACACGGATGTTCTCGAAACAAAGGCCCATGCAGAGGACCCATAACTGGGTTCCACCCCCTCAAGATTGCCGTCTGCATCGATTCTTACCGGCGCAAGGCCACCACTTATCTGTAGGGCCGCTGGATCGGGGGCAGGCGTCGTGACCTCCACCGCAGTGAACGGATAGTGATTTCCATTGACGGACACCACCATCTTCTCGCACGCAAATTGGTTGCAGTCGAGCGCGTAAGTTTGAACGCTCAGGTTCTTCACCGGCACAGAAAAATTGAACGTGCATGCCTGCCGCACGTTGGGCCTTCCCAGCCAGAGATAAGTACCCCATGCGTACTTGTCCTCCACCCCGCATACGCCCTCCGTGGTGACAGCGACGCCCCCGTAGGTCCCGCTCTTCCATAGACAGAACTCTGCAGCCGTGGCCTGCGTGCCGATCAGGAGCGAGGTCAGTGCCAGAAAGACGACGCCGCGCAAGGCATGAAAGAAGTGCGCCACGCCTCTCGCAAGCGCCATCGCACGCGTGCGCACGGGTAGGCAGCGAAGCGCCGTCGCGCAGCGCATCGAATCAGTTTTTTGCATTTTCATTGGCCATTCCTCCGCGACTTCATCGATCGGTCCGCTCGTCTTTCACGGGGGCTGCCGCGCCCGCCGACGCGGCACCCAGCGCCGTCTCGTCGAACTTGAAACGCAGCCGGATGTACGCGCCCTTGCTCGTGTAGTCGTTGGCCGCCAGGTCGCGGTCTTTCAGGCCCACGAAGTTGTAGCCCGCCGACACCCACAGGTCCTTCATGACCTGGTAGCCGACTTCGATGCCCAAGGTCTTCTGCAGGCCGCCGCCCTTGCCGCGCAGCAGGCCGGCCTGCACGCCGAGGTCCCAGCTGTCGTTGAGGTCTTGCGTGTAGCGCGCCTGCAGCAGATGCGCCCAGTAGGTGCTGCGCAGCAGGCCGTCGTCGGCGCGCGACCACTTGGCGGCGTAGCGCCCGTTGATGACGGTGCCGGGGCGCGGGTTGTAGTTGAGGTGGGCCGAGACGATGTCGGCGCTGGTGCGCCCGGGCAGCGCTGCGCTGCCGTTGCCCGCACCGAAGACGCTCGCGCCGTCGAGTGCGCCGGTCGAACTGCCGGTGCCGGTGACGCGCTCGGAACGGCGCTCGTAGCGCATGAGCGCGTTCCAGCTGTCGGTGTCCACCGGGCGGTAGGCCAGGCCGATCTGGTGGCGCGCCAGGTGGTGCGCGTTGCCGGCGTTGGCGCCCTGCCCTTCGCTGGCGCTCATCACGCTGCGCGCCAGCAGGCTCCATGACGCATCGATCTTGAAGCCGAAGCCCGCGCTGAACAGGCGCGTGTCGGCGTCGTCGCCGTGGCGGCCTTCGAGGATGCCGCTGGCCTTGATGCGCGCGTCGGTGTATTCCACGCCGCCGGTGATGGCGGTGGAGTCGCCCGTCAGGCCGCTGGCGTGGCCGGTGCCGTTGTTGCCGCTGTTGCGCAGCCCGCCGATCTGGCGCGTGTGCTCGACGCCGCCGGTCAGGCGCCAGTGGTCGTCGACCCTGAAGGTGTTGCGCACGCCCGTGGCGGCCTGAGCGGCGCGCCCGTCGAGGCTGTCGGCCAGGCGGTACTCGCTGTACACGCGCCCGCCGTCCATGTAGGCGCTCTCGATGCCCAGGATGCCCACGTTGTTCGACTGCCCCGCGTTCAGCTCGTACGGCCCGTAGAGGCTGGAGACCAGTTCGTAGCGGCCGTACAGGCGCGTCTTGTCGGTGACGGCGTAGTTGCCGCCCACGGCGAGCACGTGGCGGTCGGACTTGCGGATGTCCTGCTCGCCTTCGACGAACACGTGGGCCTGCGGCAGGCCCGGCACCTGCGCCGACAGGCGGGCGCGCACGGTGGTCAGGTTGTCGTCGTTGGCGTTGGCCTGGGTGCCGGCGTTGGCCGCCGCGCCGAGCGCGGTGACGTTGTTGGCGGCCACGCCGCTGCCGAGGTTGCCGCTGTAGGTGGAGACCTGGCCGTAGTCGAAGCCCGAGCCGCTGCCCAGGCCAGTGCCGTTGTGGCCGTGGCGCAGGCCGAACTCGCCCACCAGTTGCTCGCCGAACTTTCGCTGCACGCTGGCGGTGATGCCGCGGCGGGTGCCTTCGCGCAGGGCGTCCTGGCCGTAGAGCAGTTCGCCGCGCAGGGCGGTGGCGGCGTCGAGCCGGTACTCGGCGCGCGCCGAGGCTTCGGTGCGCCCGGCCGAGAAGCTCGCGCCGGGGTTGTCGAAGCCGGTGCTGGTCTTGCTCGCGAGCGCGGCCACGGCCAGGTCTTCGCCCTGGTGGCGCAACTCGACGCGGGCGCCGCTGCCCTTGCCGTTGCGGTCGGAGTCGGTCTGCACCCATTCGCCGGCGACGGTGGTGTGCTCACCCAGCCGCGCCATGGCGGTGACGGCGCCGAGCTTGCGGCGGTTCTCGGGGTTCTCGTCGATGGCCGCGACCACGCCGACCTGCAGGTTCTTGGCCACCTTGAGCTGCACGTCGGCACCGGCCACGGTGAACTTGGGGCCGCCCGCGTCGACCTCGTAGGTCACGCGGATCGACTGCGGGTTGAGGTTCGCATCGACCGACGCGATGGCGCGCGTGAACAGCAGGCGGCGCGTGAGCGGCTCGACGGTGTAGTCGACGAAGCGCGTCACGGTCGAGCGCTGCAGCACGAGGTCGGGCTGGTTGCGGTCGCGCACGACGATCTCGACCTGCTCGCTGTTCTCGACGAACTCGCCGCCCCGGGCGCCCAGGTAGTACGGGCCCGAGGTGCCGACCGCGCGGAACTCCTCCACCTGCTGGGTCTGCGCGGTGCGCGAGGCGTAGGTGGTGGTGCGCACCTCGCCGTCGTCGTAGACATGCTTGAGGCCGGTGAGCGAGCGGCTGACCTGGCTCAGGCTGCGCACCTCGGTGCTGCTGGCGGTGCTGAAGTCGCCGTACAGCAGGTAGGAGCGGTTCTTGTCGATGCGCACGTAGAGCTTCTGCGTGCTCTGGGCGTCGAAGCCCTTGACCGCGGAGTCGCCGTAGATCGGATAGAACTCGTCGGGGCGGATGTCGCGGAACAGGCGGTCCTTGCGCGTCTTGTCGGAGTCGTAGGCGGCGGTGAGCAGGTAGTCGCCCTTGACGGCGCCCTTGAAGAAGAAGGCAGCGCGCGCGGCGGCACGGCGCTTGTCGTTGCCCTCGTCGGCCAGGCCGGACAGCTCGGCCTCGAAGGCCGCGCCCGCGGGCATCGCGCCCAGCGGCACCTGGCCGCGCTTGGTGAAGTCGAGCACGCCTTCGACGATGCCCACGCCGATCATCGGGCGCAGCTCGGGCAGCAGCGCCAGGCGCGCCTCGGCCGTGAAGCTCGCGGCCGTCACGCGCAGGCGGGCATCGCCGGGTTCGCCGGGCGGCAGCAGGCGGAAGTCGGCCACGCCACCGTCCATGAAGACCTGGGTGCCGGGCTCGGCGGGGTTCAGGTCTTCGTCGAGCCAGCGGCCGCGGTCGGTCTCGAGCGTGAGCTGCGTGCGCGCGGTCACGGGCACGCCGGCCGCGTCGGTCAGGCGCACCTTCACGACGACGGGCGTGCGCAGGTCGGCCTGCGCCGAGGCGGGCACGTCGATGTGGATGGCGCCGAGCTTGTCGGGCGCGGTGACGCTGATCTGCTGCGCCGCGCCGCGCACGTTGCCGAACGGATCGACGGCTTCGAGCACCAAGCGGTTGACGCCGGGCCGCAGCACGATGCCGATGTATTCCCAGGCGCCGATCCGGCGGCTGGCCTGCTCGGTCTTCTTGCCGACGCGGCGCTCCTCGACGCCCTGGCCGTTGACGCTCAGGCGCAGCGCCAGGCCGGCTTCGCCCTTGACGCGCACGTTGAGCGAGGTCGAGGGCAAGGTGTCGCCATCGCGCAGGTCGATGAAGCCGAGGGCGTTGCTTTCGATGCGGGGCAGCAGGGCCTCGAGGTCGATGGGGCTGGGGACGGCCTGCGGCGGCGCCACCGCGGCGGTCGGCTGCGCAATACCGCGGGACACGCGCATGCCGGAGAAAAGACTGCCCACGGGGGATGCGCCATCCACCGCGACGCCGCCGGTCGCCGCGCCGAGCGTGCTGCCCTGGCTGCCCGACGCGCCGCCGATGAAGCTGCTGGGCGACGCCGATGCGGCGGGCATCGCGATCAGCGGCGCCGAGCTGGCCTGCGTGGTGCTGGTGCCGGTGCTGCCGCCCGCGCGCACCTCGCCGCTGGCTGGCAGCGCACGCCGGTCGCCCACGGGGACGATCCGGCCTTCGGGGTCCAGGCGCATGCGCACCTGGGCTTCGGCCTCGGTGTCGGGCACGGCGGCGATGGCCTCGCGCCGCGCGATGACGTCGCTCATCACCGCCGGTGCGTCGCAGTTGGTGACGACGAAGTTGGCCTTGTGGAATTCGCCCTTCTTGAGATCGACGAAGCGGCTGTCGGGGCGCCCGGCATTGCGGTTGTCGAGCGCTTCGAGCCGCGCGCCGGCGGGCAGCGTGGTGGCATCGAGCCGCAGCACGTGGGTGACGGGCTTGAGGCCGTACAGGCTCCACTTGCCTTCGACGTCGGTGATGACGTGCGTGCCGTCTTCCATGTACAGGCGCACGCCGGGCACGCCGATTTCGTCGACGCCCTGCTGGCGGCCGTCGCGCCGGCAGTCCATGTAGACCTTGCCGAAGAGGAAGGCGTCGTCGGAGAACACGCCGCCGGTCACGCGCACGGTCCATTGGGCGAGGTTCGACTGCATGGGGCCGGAGCTGGCGCGGGCCCGGTTGACGGCATCGCCGTTCGTCGGTGCGCCGACACCGACGCGCACGCGGTAGCGCACCGTGGCGGACTGGTCGATGCCGAGCGCGAGGCCGGGCTGGTTGAAGACCAGCCGCGGACCGGCCCCGCCCACGGGATCGGCCGTGGCCGCGCCGTTGAGACGCGCGCTGCCGGCCACGTAGGCGAAGCCCGGCGGCAACTGGTCGGAGAGGCTGAGGCCGGTGACGGGAAAGCCGGTCTTGTTGGTGACGACCAGCGCGTAGTCGAGGAAATCGCCGAACTCGACCTGGCGCTTGCTGCCTTCCTTGCGCAGCACGAGGCCGAGCACGTTGCCCGGGTCGAGCGGGATGTGGTTGTGCACCACGTCGCAGGCCGCGCCCGAGGGCTCGAAACCGGCCTTGAGCGAGAAGTGGTGCGTGGTGGGCTCCGCGCCCTGCGGCGACGCAGCGTTCGGGACGATGGCGCCGCAGCGGTCGAAGGTGCCGGGCGTGGCGGGGATGAGCTGCGAAGGCGCCGCGTAGGCACTGCCCGCGGGCGGCGCCACACCCAGCGCATAGGTGCAGCTGCCGGTGACCGGCGGCGACAGGAAATAGAACTGGTAGCCGCCGTCGGCGCCGGTGGTCATGGACAGGCTGCCGTCGGTATTGGCGCGGTAGACGCCGCTGTCGCCGCCGAACACCTCGGCCAGGGCCATCGGCCGGGCAGCGCCGTCGCTGCACGACTGGCGGGTGAAGGTGACGACGGCACCGGCCACCGGTTGGCGGGTGACGGCGTTGTAGACCACGCCCTGCGGGTCGGCCAGCATGGAGGACGCGCTGCTGGCGCTCGCGGTGACGAGCGCGGCCGACGACGCAGGCGCGGTGTTCTGCTCGAAGGCGGCTGCCCAGGCCTTGTTGGTGAACGGCACGCGGACACCGTTGCTCGAAGGCTTGCGGGTGACGCGCACGGTGAATTCGATGTCTTCGCTCTGGCCGGGTGCCAGGGCGCGGCTGCCGTCGGTGAGGCCAAGTGCGGCCTGCATCGGCAGCTTGAAGGGATCGGCGCTGGCGGCAGCCTCGCGGTCGCAGGCGGCGCGGCCGGTGAAGCCGGATGCGATCTGCAGCACGCCGTGGCGCACCTTGGGCGCGCCGACGAGTTCCCAGGCGGCGACGAGGCCGTCGGGCTTGTCCATGTCGAAGGTGCAATCGAGGTTGTCGATCACCCGCACGTTCGGGGCCGGGGCTGCGCCGGTGTTGCCGACCTTGAAGCGGTAGTCGAGTTCGTAGACGCCCTCTGCCATGCGGCGCGGCTGCGAGACGCTCTTCACGAGCGAGAGCACCGGCTGCTGCAGCTGCACCGGCGTGGGCGAGGTGTCGTTGCCGGGGTTGCCGTCGCCGTCGGCATCGGGGTTGCTGCCGTTGACGGAGTCGTCGAAGACGGTGGGCGGGCCGCCGGCGGCGAGCGCGGCCTGCGCGCGCACGGTGTTGAGCAGCGTGCCCGCGCGACCCGACACGTGGAAGCGCACATCGAAACGCACGGTGAACTGGCCGCCCACGGGCAGCACCGCGCCGGGTGAGAGCAGGTCCTGCGCGGAGGCCGTGCCGTTGAATGCGGCGTTGACGGCCGCCACCGTGCCCGCCACGCCATTGCCCGAACCGCCGACGATGGCCAGGGTTCCGGGTACCACGGCGTACTGGCGCGCGCCCGGCACCGCAGCGGTCGTGCGGGTGCCGAACTGCGTGGCGCCCTGCCCTTCGAGCACGTCGGCCAGTTGCACGCCGTGCAGCGCGGTCGTGCCGTAGTTGCGCACGTGGACGTCGAAGGTGACGGTGGCCGTGCCGTCGGGTTGGCCGTCCGCGCCGCGGTGCATGCGCGGCGTGGAGGCGGCCTTGGCGACGCCGATGCGGCCCTGGCCTTGCGGCGGCGCCATCGCGATCACCACCGTGTTCGACGGCGACGCGGCGGGCGCGACGCCGTCGTTGTACTGGCTGTGCGCGGTGTTGCGGATATCGCCGGTGTGATCGGCCTTGACCTGCACCGCGAACTGCATGGCGATGGAGGCATTGCGCGCGAGGGCTGTGGGCACGCCGATGGCCACTTCGATCGCCGCGCCGTCTTCGGCGGTGCGGTAGCTGAAGTCGGCGTCGCCGGGCATGCGGAACAGGCGCACCGCGCCGGCCGCCGTGCTCTGCAGGCTGCCAGCGAGGTAGCGGGTGCCCGTGGGCACGAGGTCGCGCAGCAGCAGCAGGCTGCGCGGGCTGCCGTTGACCAGCACCTGCGTGCCGGTGGGCGCGGCCGCGCCGCCGGGCTGCGCGTCGCGCGCGCCGGTGTTGGTGCCCGAGATGCTGAAGTCGATGCGCGTGCTGCCGGGCACGACGGCCCCCGCATGGCTGGCCGACTTGACCAGCGCGAGCACGGCGACGCTGCCCACGTCGACCGTGTCGCGATTGCTCGCGCTCGCGCCCTGCAGGGCGGTGGTCGCGCTCAGCACCACGCAGGCGCTGCCGCTGGCCGCGGCGGGAATGGTGCCCTGCACCAGCAGTTCGGCCGTCTGGCCGGGCTCCAGCGCGAGCGTGCCGGCGGCACCGGGCAGCAGCACCAGATCGGAGGCGTCGACGACGCCGTTGTGGTTGGCGTCGCGCGCCACGCGCAACGCCGACAGGTCCAGCCCGCCGGTCGGGCAGCCCGCGCCGTCGTTGACGAGCCCCAGGGTGTAGCGCGAAGCCACGTTGCCGGTGTTGGTGAGCAGGTGGCTCAGCGTGACGACGGTCCCGGGCGGGCGGTTCACGCGCTGGTCCTGCGTGAGCGACAGCGCCTCCACGGGCAGCACGCTGGCGGTCACGGCATTGGAGATGGCCGTCTCGCTGCGGTCGAGGCCGGCAGGGACGTAGGTGCCCGTCGCGATGCTGCGGATCACGACGCCGCCGGGCGCGGGCGCCGCCTGCGCGACCGGTGCGAAGAGCATGGCGAGTGCCACTGCGGTGGCGAGTGCGAGGCCAAAGGCCGCCATCGCGCTGCGCGCGAACGCCACGCAGCCCCACCAGCGAGGCATGCCGGCACGCGAAGAAGAAAGAAGAAATGGCACGCGGTGAACCTTCCCTCGCACCTCCCGCTGCGGGAGACACGTCAAACAGTCGAAGAACTCTTTCCTCTGCCGCCTCGAAGGCCGGCAAGGCACGGCTTGCATGCAGCGATGTGCGCGAAAGCGGCAGGGGAAACAGGCGAGGCACCGGGGCGAACCCGGGCCTCGCGGGAAACGGCCGACGGCCCTTGCGGAACCGTCGGCGGCGCCGATGTCAGATCAGGGGTTGATCTGCACGGCGAAGGTCAGCGTGACCTTTCCTCCCGGGGCCACGGTGTTGGCCGCGCTGCCGCAGCTCACCGCGGTGGCGGTCGATGCGAAGGCCGGCGCCGTACCGCCAATGCCCGGGGCTTCGCACTGCAATGCAGGCTGCTTCGCGCTCAGGACGGTGTACGCCGGCAGTGCGTCGTTGATGGCGATGTTGGTCACCGGCACGATGCCTTCGTTGGTGGCAACGACCTGGTAGACGATGCACTGGCCCGGCTTCAACTGCAGCGACGTTGCCGCGAACGCGGTGTCCGCCACGCCGTCACAGGTCGCGTCGGCCGCCTGCGTCTTGAGGACGCGGATCTGGCCGGTGATCACGGCCGTGATGTCGGTGGCCGAAGGCGTACCGCAGTTGGGGGCCGGGTCGGTGAAGGTGGCCGTCACCGTCGTGGTGTTGCTGACACCCGCGCTCACGCCGCCCGGCGCGAACACGCGCACCAGCAGCTTCTGCGCCGCACCTGCCGGCAGGCTTGCCAGCGGACCGTTCACCGGCGTGTCGCCGGCATCGATCTGGCCGTCGCCGTTGACGTCGAGGTAGACCGTGGTGGTCCAGCCTTGCGCCGCATCCGCCGCGGGCACCGTGGCTGTCAGCGTGTACGCGCCGCAGCTCTGGGCGCCGATGTTGGTCAGCGTGTGGGCATACACCACGGTGCCGCCGGGCGCGACCTGGCCGTTGTTGTTCGGCGTGAGCGAGGCGCCCAGTTGCAGCGCCGTCGAGGTCACCGTCACGGCGTCGGTCTTGACGTCGGACGCGATGCCGCCGGTCGAGGCCACCGCGGTGGATTGCACCTTGAAGTAGATCTTCACTGCAGTGACTGCGGCTTGCGAGGAAGGCGGCGTGACGCACGCTTCGACCGCCTGCTGTCCCCCGGCGATGACCGCGAGGTTTGAGATGGCCGGCGATGCACAGGTGCCGCCAAACGCCACGAACTTGACCGTCCAGCCTGCTGGCAGCGCGCCCGGGAAACCGGTCGTCTGGCTGGCGGCAAGGTTGTAGGTCGCGTCGACCACGTCGTGGTTCTTCACCCACAGCGTGAAGACCGTGCCGGTGCCGGCCCCCGTGTCGTGGACCTGCGTCGGCAACGGGCTGGGGCCCGCGCCGAGGTCACCGTTGGCGACGCCGCCGGTGCCTGTACCAAGCTTCGTGTTGGTCAGGTCGACCAGGGTCTCGATCACGCGCTCGAGGCGGTCTTCGGTCGCATCGATCTTCGTGTTGTCGCCCACGGAACGACCGAGCACGGTGGCCACGTAGGCGCCGCCCACGGTGGCCGGCGGCAGTTGCACCTGCGTCACGATGTTGAAGCTCGCGCCAGCCGGGATCGGACCGGTGTCGGGCACGCCGTCGCCGTTCGTGTCCAGCAGCGGTGCGCCGGTGTCTGCCGCGAAGAACTGGAAGCTAGTGCCGCCCGGGAAGGTGCTGGCGGAAATCGACAGATTCACTGCATCGGTGGCGCCGCCCGTGTTGAACACGGTTTGCGGGAACCGGACGCTGCTGCCTGCGACGGCCAACTGCCTCGTGGTCAGGTCTTGCCCAGCGGGGTTGGGCGTGCCGGGTGTTGCGTCGAGTGCCGTTGCAGCCGTGGACGGGTTGGACCCCACCACGATGCCGAAACGCGCCAGGACGGTGTACGCCGACGGGTTGGAGGTGGAACCGACCGTGCCGATCAACGCTGCGGTCACGCCAGCCGGCGCGTTCACGGGGTTGTAGCGGGCCACGTTGGTGGTGGTGGACGTACCGACCGCCGCGGTGCTGTTCACGAGCACCACGAAGCTCAGCGTTTGCGTCACGTTCGGATTCAGCGACGCCACCACGGCATTCAGCGTGTTGCCAGTCGCCTGGAAGTCGATGCCCGACGGATCGCCGCCTGCACCGTCACCCAGCGCCGTACCCGACGCACCGCTCCACACTGCCGAGCCCGTGACGTAGGTCAACCCTGCCGGCAACACATCGGACAGCGCGAACTTGCCCGGTGCGCCGCCCGTGTTGTTGAACGTGAGGGTGTAGACCGAGTACTGGCAGTTCGCGTTCGATGCGAGACCGGCTGTCCAGCTCGTGGCCGTGCAGGCGGCGGAAGAGCGCGGCCCACTGGTCGGCGCGGTCGGCCAGACGCCGTTGCCCGGTGCCGCGACCGACGGAGCGCCCATCGACTTGGTGACGTTGAACACCGCATCGGTGGCCAGCTTGACCTCGTCCTTGTCGGCCGCCGAGGTGTTCGGCGCGGTGTACAGCGCCGGGGTGCCCGGGGTGGCGGTGATCGTTGCGGCATCGAAGTTGCCGGTGCCGGTGGCCGAGCCCGGGATCGTGTAGGCCACGACGAAGCGGAACGCGCCGTTGTTGCCGGGCACGCTCTGCGCCGGGGTCACCGTGCAGACGTTCGCATCGGTGGCCGAGCACAGCGCCGTCGTGCTGTCGGGCAGCCCGTTGCCGTCGGCATCGGCAAAGACCTCGACACGCGAGAACTTGCCCGCATCGGCCTTGACCGTGAGGCCGAAGGTGTCGACGCCATTGCCGGTGTTGGTCAGCACGTGAGGCGCATAGACCGTGGCGCCGGCCGCGCCGGACTTGGTGTTGACGATGGTCGTCGTGACCTGGTTGACGCTGTCGAGCGTGAACGAGCCCACCTGGAGAACGGTGGTCTGCACCAGGTTGGAGGTCGCGACCTGGGTCGTCCCGGCGGCGTCCGAATAGCTGGCGGACGCCTGGTTGCCGATGACGGTGTTGGCGGGCGGCGACGCGGCAAATGCAGCCGGGCTTCCGAAAAGGAAGCCCAGCGTCAACGCTGCGGCGCCTGCCCAGGGCGCGCACGGCTTGCAGCCGCTGGCGCGTTGGGTTGGCTGGGTGGGAATCACGTAGTTTTCTCCTCTGTTGTCGATGAACGGGAACACGAAAGAACCTGGCCGGTACGTTTCGATGGGCGAACGCGTACCTGCCGACTGGCACTCAGAAACAAGAGATCGATGGAAAAGGCGGGCGCCCTCGCCTCGCGCAGCGCGCGAGGGCCGGCGCGGCCTTTACTTGCCGCGCGGGGGCGGCGTGGCGGGCGTGGGAGGCGCTGCCGTTGGCGGCGCGACGGTTTCGACCTTGGCGCGCGCGCTCACGGCGAGGCTGCCGTTTGCGGGCAACTGGCCCAGGCTCCAGCGCAGCATGCGGTACTCGCTGTAGGGAACGGGTTCGGTCTTGCCGCCGGGCAGTTTGCGAACGAGCGGCTCGGGCTCGAAGACGGCGGTCTTGGTGGCGGCTTTCACGAGGCTGGCGCCTGGCTTGGCGCTGCGCGGCAGGTATTCCAGCCCCTCGGGGATCGGCAGATCCGCCACCAGCCCCTTGACCGGCTTGCCCGTGTTGTTGGTGTAGGTGGCCTTGTATTCGATGACGTCGCCCGGCTTGATGGTGGCCGCGTCCTGGAACTGTTCATTGCCGTCGGGCCCCTTGACCACCTTCGACTGGGCGAGGACGACGGTCACGGCCTGGGTCGCGGCAGGTGCGCGCGGCGCCTCCAGCGAAGCGGTGGGTTGCGCGAACGCGACGGTCGCGGCGCCTGCGGCAAGCAGGACCAGGCCTGCGCGGATCAGCGGGTGGACCGCCCCTGCGCGGCCTCGCGACGACGACAAGAACAAGTCCCATGTGGATGCTGTCATTCAAACCCCAATTAACAATATTTGAAATTCACGTCGCAAAATTTGCAATCAACCTCTTATTGCAAACAAATAGCCAACATTGCTTGCAATTGAAGGCAATCGGCCACTTAGATTTTTGCGTACTGAATTCTTATGTCTCGGGGCTTTTATGGCAATCAAACAAAAGAACAGAGGATGCGCAAATGAGACATATTGAACAAACAAAATGCATCCACCATTTCATTCGACCTGAAGCCCTCTCAATTGAAGCTTTCAAGCTTCTGGGAGAGTCAAAACAATTGAGATCGAATGACAACAACAGCAACCCCAGGCGTACCCCCTATTCATGAAATAATATTTTCAATGAATTCAAACTCATAGAATTAATTTGAAACCACTCATTCGATGCGGCACAAGAAATTATTCATCGATGAATTTCGGAGAAATCCCAGCGCCCAAGAAAATATCTAACTCACAGAAAATCTCGTAAAGATGAGTGCTTGCCCACCCGTTTTCCATCACTCATTCACGTCATCTCGAATCACAGGCTCTTGATTTCAATTCAGGCGTTCTACTGATTGAATCCAGAGATTCCACGGCAATTCCTCGCTGCACCCGTAGGGCCATAATTGGCCAATCTGGCCAGAATCCCCTACACTCGCGCCCCATGGCTCTCCTCTCGCCCCGTCGATACCCTGCGCGCGCAGCCCTGCCCATGGCAGCGGCCGGTCGTCGTGTGGGCGCCGTCGTCGCGGCGGCCACGTCGGTCCTCCGACGCACGTCCGCACATTCCTGAGCCCGGCGGTCCGCTACCTTCTTCTTGATGCGCACACCTTGACCGCCGGGCACCACACCGCGCGGTAGCGACCCTGTCTGTTGGAAAGGCGGGTTGCGTTCATCTGGAGTGCTTCATGCTTTCAACCGTTCACGGGGAGCGCACGCTCACCGAACTCGATTACGTCCGTCTCAGCAAATTCGCGGACACGCCGCTTCCCCCGGCCCTGGTCGATCTGCTCGACACGGCCGACATCCTTCCGTCACGGGAAATGCCCTCGGACATCGTGACGATGTACACCCAGGTGGAAATCGAAGACCTGCCCGCCGGACAGCGGCAGAAGATCGTGATCTGCTATCCCGCCGATGCGAACCCGACCACGGGCTTCATCTCGGTGTTCTCGCCCGTCGGCATCGGCCTGCTGGGCCAGAAGACCGGCGCGGTCGCGCGCTGGAAGACGCCCGGCGGCGGCGAACACAGCGCGCGCGTGATCGCCGTGCTGTTCCAGCCGGAAGCCAGCGGCGACTACACGACCTGAAAGTGCGCCGGTTCAGGCCGGAGGCCGGCGCCCCACCGGCCGGTCAGTGCTGCAGCACGCCGGCGACGCCGGGGCCCCTGCTCTTCGCACTGTCGATGGTCGCGCTGACGGAACTCGTGTTGACCGCCAGCGCCACCAGCACCGCCCCCACGAACGACGGATCGGCGCTGCCGCTGTAGCCCGACGCCCCGGCAATGGCCAGGGCCTGCGCGACCTGCTGCGTCGTCAGTTCGACGGCGGCTTCTCCCACGATATTCCTCTTCTTTGTGGCCATCTGAAAACTCCTGCGAATGGAGTTCGGACTGTAACCAAGCCCCGACAAGCGCCACAAATGTTCCTGACCGTGTGACTTTCGACACTGGCCCGCGCATCGGGCGGCCCGTATCGTCGCGCGGGCGCGGCGCCCGCCGGTGGGGCGGACGCCACATTGTTTTCATTTGACGGACAGGGACATGCCTTTTTCCAAACTCTCTCTCGCCAGCGCACTCGCGGGCCTGCTCGCGCTTTCCGGTTGCCAGACCATGGACATGCAGATGGGCGCTCCGGCGGCCAAGACCACGGCCACGGGCAGCGCCGCCGGCGGCGCCACCTCGGGCGAGAGCAGCCAGCTCGAGCGCTGCGAATCGCCACTGGGCACCGTGTCGCTGGTCGAGAACGTCAACGCCGGCTGGTACACCATCCTCACGGGCGAGTACCGCCTGCCGCCTACTGCAAATCTGTTGCGTTTGCTGGTGCAGCAGTCGAACTGCTTCGTCGTCGTCGAGCGCGGCGCGGCCGGCATGAACGCGATGACGCGTGAACGCGCGCTGCAGCAGTCGGGCGAGATGCGCGGCGGCAGCAACTTCGGCCGCGGCCAGATGGTGGCCTCCGACTACGGCCTGTCGCCCGAGATCGTGTTCAGCAACAGCGATGCCGGCGGCATCGGCGGCGCGCTCGGCGGCCTCGTGGGGGGCGGTCGTGGCCGCGCCATCGCAGCCGTCGGCGGCAGCCTGCAGACCAAGGAAGCCAGCGCGCTGCTGACGCTCATCGACAACCGCTCGGGCGTGCAGGTCGCGGCAGCCGAGGGCAGCGCCTCCAAGACCGACTTCGGCGCCTTCGGCGGCTTGGCCGGCCGCAGCGGCGCCGGTGGCCTTGGCGGCTACACCAACACCGCGCAGGGCAAGGTGATCGCCGCGGCCTTCATGGACGCCTTCAACCAGATGGTCCGTTCGCTGCGCAACTACAAGGCGCAGACGGTGCGCGGCCAGGGCCTGGGCGGCGGTGGCCGGCTGGGCGTGGACGGCGGCGCCGCCCCGTCGCAGACCTCGGCGCCGGGCGCCGCCCGCCCGCGCCGCAAGTAAGCGCGGCCGTCCATCGTCTTCGAAGTGACCCGGGCCGAATGCCGGTCGGGTTCACAATTCATCCCTCTGGAGGTGAAACACGATGGATGGTTTGGAAGAGTCGGCGGAAGCAGCCAAGGGCAAGCTCGTTTATCCCTTTGCGGAACTTCCGCCACGCGGCAAGTCGATCGAGGTCGCCGACGGGGTCCACTGGATCCGCATGCCGCTGCCCTATTCGCTCGACCACATCAACCTGTGGGCGCTGGACGACGGCGACGGCTGGGCCGTGGTGGACACCGGCGTGCGCACCGAGGAAACGGTGGCGGTCTGGCGCGAGCTGTTCGCCAATTCGCCGGACACGCGCGGCCTCACCCGCGTCTTCGTGACGCACATGCACCCCGACCACGTCGGCATGGCCGGCTGGCTCACGCGCAAGTTCGGCGTGCGGCTGTGGATGACCCGCTCCGAATACCTCATGTGCCGCGTGATGGTGTCCGACACCGGCCGCGAAGCGCCCGACGACGCCATCGCCTTCTACCGCCGCGCCGGCTGGGGCGAGGCGGCCATCGAGACCTACCGCACGCGCTTCGGCAACTTCGGCAAGCACATCCACCCGCTGCCCGACAGCTTCCGGCGCCTGCGCGACGGCGAGGTGCTGCGCATCGGCGCGCACGACTGGCGCGTCGTCACCGGCAACGGCCACTCGCCCGAGCATGCGTGCCTGTACTGCCCCGACCTGAAGGTGCTGATCTCGGGCGACCAGATCCTGCCGCGCATCTCGTCCAACGTGTCGGTCTCGCCCGTCGAACCCGACGCCGACCCGATGGCCGACTGGCTCGCGTCGCTCGCCAAGCTCAAGCGCGAAGTGCCCGACGACGTGCTGGTGCTGCCGTCGCACAACGAGTGCTTCCGCGGCCTGCATGCGCGCATCGACCGGCTGCAGCACGGGCAGGAGCGCTCGCTCGACCGCTTGCGCAATGCATTGAAAACGCCGAAGCGCGCGGTCGATGTGTTCACGAGCCTGTTCGCGCGCAGCATCGCCGAATCCGACGTGCCGTTGCTGGGCATGGCCACCGGTGAAAGCCTGGCCTGCCTCAACTACCTGCGCCACCGCGGCGAGATCGCGTGCGACATCGCCGACGACGGGGTGGCCTGGTACCGACTGACGTCCGCCGCCTAGCGCCGGTCAGACCTCGAGCACGACCTTGCCGATGTGCCCGGCGCGCTCGAGGTAGCGATGGGCCTGCACCACGTCGTCGAGCGCGAAGCTCCGGTCGATGCGCACGTGCAGCGTGCCATCGGCAAGGCCCGCGTCGATGAAAGCCAGCGCGCGACCCAATGCGGCCTCGTCGCGCGGCAACCCCATGGTGGCGGCACCCGTGTGCTCCAGCACCTTGTAGACGTGGAAGCGCCAGCTCTTGCGGAACTGCGCAATCACCGGAAACCTGAATTCGGCGCCACCCGACAAGCCATACAGCACATACCAGCCGCCATGCGCGACCACGTCGCCGAGCCGCTCGACCTGCGCGCCGCCCACGCCGTCGTACACCAGGTCGACACCGCGGCCCTCGGTGAGCGTCAGCACGCGCTCGACCACGTCTTCTTCGTCCGTCACGACCACATGCGCAGCGCCCGCTTCCCGCAGCGCGTCGCGCTTGGCGGCCGTGCGCGTGACCGCGATGGCGACGATGCCCGCCACGCGCGCCATCTGCAGCGCCGCGATGCCGGTGCCCGATGACGCCCCGGTGACGAGCATGACCTGGCCGCGCTGCAGCCGCGCCATCTCGAACATCGGGAAGTAGCCCGTGAGGTAGGCCATGTAGGCGCCCGCAGCCTGCGCGGCCGACAGGTTGGCGGGATACCGCACCACGTGCGCGGCCGGAAAGAGGATGCGGTCGCCGTAGGTCGGATACAGCCCCTGGCTCGCCCCCGGCAGCACCGCGACCCGGTCGCCCACGCCCAGCCCTTCGACGCCCTCGCCCACCGCCTCGATGACGCCGGCGGCTTCGTTGCCCAGCCCCGCCGGCAACGTCGCGTCTTCGATGTACAGGTTCTCGCGCCACAACGCGTCGGCCCGGTTCAGGCCGATGGCCTGCACCGCGATGCGCACCTCGCCAATGCCCGGAGCCGGCACCGCGACCTCTTCGAGCTTCAGCACCTCGGCACCGCCGAATGCGTGGAAGCGAACCATCCTGCTCATGACAACTCTCCTTCTTTTCCTGAATGACCGATGGCTTCAATCTAGAGGCCGCGGCGTCATCAAGGAAATCGATTCGCGGGATAGTCGCTATGCGCACCATCGATAACGCCAGGACCCCGATGAAACCCATCGAACTCAACCGCATCGACCTGAACCTGCTCACCGTGCTGGCCGCGCTCATGCGCGAGCGCCACGTCAGCCGCGCTGCCGAGCGGCTGAACCTCGGCCAGCCCGCGGTGAGCCATGCGCTCGCGCGACTGCGCGAACTCACGGGCGATCCGCTGCTGGTGCGCCAGGGCCGCGTGATGGAACCCACCGCACGGGCGCTCGCCCTGATGCAGGGCCTGGGCCCCGCGCTCGCGCAGATCGAGGCCACGTTCCGCGCGCAGGCCGACTTCGAACCGGCGCGCGCCGCGCCGGTGTTCCGCATCGGCCTGACCGACGACCTGCAGATCGCGATGCTGCCTCGCCTGCTGCGCGCCCTGAGCACCGAAGTGCCCGGCGCCAAGCTGGTGACGCTCACCGTCTGCTACCGCAACGCCATGCGCTACCTCGACCAGGGCCGTGTCAGCGCGGTGATGTCCTTCCTGAAAGACCTGCCCGCCGATGCGAAGGTGCGCAAGGTCCGCACCGCGCGCTTTGCCGTGCTCCGCGCCGACACCGCGCCCGGCAGGCTGTCGCTCGACGACTACTGCCGCCGACGCCACCTGCTCGTGACCTATGCCGGCGACCTGTGCGGCACCGTCGACGAAACGCTGGGCGAACTCGGACGCCAGCGCGACGTGCTCTTCTCGGTGCCGCAGTTCGGCAGCCTGCCCGCCGTGCTCGCCGGCACCGACCTGCTGGCCACGGTGCCCGAGCACGTGGCGCTGGCGCTGTCGGCGCAAAGCGGCCTGCGCTGCGAGCCCCTGCCCTTCGACAGCCCGAGCTACCCGCTGCGGATGGCCTGGCGCGCAGTGACCGACAAGGACCCGGCGCAGGCGTGGCTGCGCAAGGCCATGCTGCGGGCCGTCAACGATTAGGATGCAGATCCACTTCCCTGGAGGACCCCGCATGCCGAGCACCGAGACCCACTTCGAACTGACCGCCAACGACGGCCATCCGGTGGAGGCCCACCGCTGGCAGGGCACCGCGCCGCGCGCCATCGTGCAGTTGGCGCATGGCATGGGCGAGCATTCGCTGCGCTACCGGCCGCTGGCCGACGCGCTCACGCAGGCCGGCTACGTCGTCTACGCGAACGAGCACCGCGGCCACGGCCCCGGCGCCGCCGCGCGCGACGAACTCGGCGAGTTCGGCCCGCGCGGATTCGCCGGCCTCGTGGACGACATGGCGCTGCTCAGCCGCCACGCACGCGCCGAGCACCCCGGGCTGCCGCTGGTCCTCGTCGGCCACAGCATGGGCTCGTTCGCCACGCAGTACTACCTGGTGCGGCACAGCGAGCTGCTGTCGGGCGCGGTGCTGTCCGGCACCACGGCGCTCGACCTGCTGGGCGGCGCGCTGCAAAGCGGCTTCCGTCTCGAAGACATGAACGCCGCGCTGCCCGACGTGCGCACGCCCTTCGACTGGCTCAGCCGCGATCCGGCCCAGGTCGATGCCTACATCGCCGACCCGCTGTGCGGCTTCACCGTGTCGGCCGAAGGCATGGGCTCCATGTTCGCCAGCCTCGACGAACTCACGCCCGCCGCGATGCAGACGCGCATCCGGCCCGAGCTGCCGCTGTACCTGTTCACCGGCGACCAGGACCCGGTCAGCAACAAGGCCGAGTGGTTCTATCCGCTGGTGCAGCGCTACCGCGACGCCGGCCTGCGCGACGTGTCGTGCCATGTGTTCGGCGGTGCGCGCCACGAGACGCTCAACGAGACCAACCGCGACGAAGTCGTGGCCGTGCTGCTGGCCTGGCTCGCGCGCATCGTGCGATGAAGCTCCTCGCCTTCGACGAGAGCCTGGACCAGCGCCACATCCTGCCCTACGACCCGGCGTACGCCGAGGTGTTCGCGCAGGTGCAGCGCCATGTGCAAGCGCAGCTCGAGGGCGTGGAACTCGTGCACATCGGGAGCACGGCCATCGTCGGCCTGCGAGGAAAGCCGATGGTCGACATCGCGGCGATCACGCTTCATGACAACCTGCGCACGGCCCAGTCGGAATTCGAGGCCCTCGGGTTTCACCGCCGCCCCGTGTGGGTCGACACGGACGAGAAGCCTTACGTCTGCGCGTCCGTGCTGCACGACGGGCGCAGGTTCAACCTCAACCTGCACATCTGCCATCGCGGCGACCCGGTGCACGTGGACTCGCTGGCCTTCATGGAAGTGCTCGACCGGCGCCCGGACCTGCGCAGGAAGTACGAAGAAGCCAAGGACCGCGCCCACGGCATCGACCCGGCCGACCCGCAGGTCTACAACCGTGAAAAGGAAGCGGTGATCCGCGAGATACAGGCCCAGGTCGGGCGGGCCTAGCCTAGAGGCTCGCCAGTATCCCGGTCGACGTGGCCTCGGCCGCCAGCTTCCCGTCCGGGTTGTAGAGCGCGGCTTCGAGGAATGCCACGCGCTTCCCGCGCCGGATCACGCGCCCCTCGACCCGGCCTTCGCCGGGGCCGACCTTCTCGTAGAAGCTCACCTTGATCTCCAGGCTGAAGACCGTCTGCGCCTGCTCGGTGTCGTGCATGACCGCATGGGCCATGGCGGCGTCGAGCCAGGCGGTGATGAAGCCGCCCTGGGCGATCGTGCCGTTCGTGTGGCAGTACTCGCGCCGCACGGTGAAGGCGGCCTTCAGCGTCTTGTGCTCGGCGTCCCAGCCGGTCACGTGGAAGTTGCCCATCGATTCGGACAGCGCCTGGCCCGAGCGGATGCGGGCTTCGAGTTCGTCGTTCATTGGTTTCGTTCGCAGCAGGTGAAGCAACGGGCATTCTCTGCCGAAAGCGTGGGGCCATCGGTCATCTCAGAGATAGCGCACCTCCGCCGGCACCTCGAACCAGTTGTTGTGGCGACCGTCCATGTAGCGCACCGGCGCGGTGGACAGCTCTTCGAGCGTCGCGTCGTCCAGGCAGGAGACGTTCACGCTGACGTACGCGCCGCCGATCTCCGGCACGTTGCCGCGCCCGAAGGACTTGACGCCGCAATGGCGGCAGAACAGGTGCTCGGCGCTGAACGAGCCGAACTGGTAGCTCGACAGGTCTTCTTCGCCCGACAGCAGCGTGAAGTCGGCCGGCTTGACGATGGCGCCCCAGCCGCGCGATTTCATGCAGATCGAGCAGTTGCACTTGCCGGTGCCCGCGGCGAGGTCGATGAGCGCCTGGAAGCGCACCTTGCCGCAGTGGCAGCTGCCGTGATAGGTCTTCTTCATGGTCGGTGTCCGTGGAAACGAGTGGAGGAAACCCAAGGCTACGACCCATTGCGGACAGATTCTGTCCTCGATCGCAGGCATGATGCGGCCCATGCTGTCCGCTTCCGCCCGCCTGCTTCGCCTGCTCGCGCTGTTCCAGGCCCAGCGCGCCTGGACCGGTGCCGCCCTGGCCGAGCGCCTGGAGATCACCGAGCGCACGCTGCGCCGCGACGTCGACCGGCTGCGCAGCCTCGGCTACACGGTCGACTCCACCTCGGGCGTGGCCGGCGGCTACCGGCTGGGCGCGGGCAGTGCCCTGCCGCCGCTGCTGCTGGAAGACGAGGAAGCCATTGCGGTGGCGCTGGCGCTCGGCCATGCCGGCACGGGCGAAGGCGACATCGGCAACGCCTCGATGCGCGCCCTCGCCAAGCTCGACCAGCTGATGCCGCCGCGCCTGCAGCGCCGCCTGGGCAGCGTGCGCGCCTCGGTGGTGCCGGTGATGCGCAGCAAGTCGGGCGTGCGCGTGAAGGCGGTGTCGATGTTCGCCGAGGCCTGCACCGAGCGGCGCGAGCTGCGCTTCGGCTACCAGGACCACCACCAGACGGCCACGGCGCGCACGGTGGAGCCGCACCGCGTGGTGCAGACCGGCCAGCGCTGGTACCTGCTGGCCTGGGACACGGCGCGCCAGGACTGGCGCACCTTCCGCCTCGACCGCATCGTCGACGCCGAACCGACGGGCGCGCGCTTCACCGCGCGCCGCCTGCCGCTGGGCGACGTCGAGGCCTACATGGAACACGCGCTCAAGGTCTCGCCCTACCTGCACCACGCGCGCGTGATCGTGCATGCCCCGCTCGCGGCGCTGGAACCGCACCTGGGCTGGGTGGGCGGCGTGCCCGAGGCCCTCGACGCGGGCCGCACGCGCGTCGTCACCGGCGCCAGTTCGCTCGATGCGCTGGCCGTGTGGCTGGGCTGCCTGGGCCACGACATCGAGATCGAGTCGCCTCCCGAACTGGTGCAGCACGTGGCGCGCGTCGCGACACGGCTGGACACCATCGCGCGCCGGCAGGGTACCCCCATCCCCCGTCTATAGGATGGGCTCGCCCGATACCGGTCGATAGGCTTGCGGCACCTGCAACCTCCGAACGGAAACGGATCTGCCCATGCGCCTCGGCCCCGGTCTCGCCTGCGGAAGCCCGCCATGCCCCTGACCGCCACCCAGGTCGCCGTGGTCGAGGACGACAGCGGCATGCGCGAGCGCATCGCCCGCGTGATCGGCGCCGACCCCGCGCTGGCGCTGGCCTTCAGCGCCTCGAACGCGGTCGACATCCTGAACTGGCTCACGGACAACCCGGTCGACGTGCTGCTGGTCGACCTCGGCCTGCCCGACCACCCCGGCCTGCAGGTGATCCGCCAGTGCCGCCGCATGCAGCCGGCCTGCGCGGTGATGGTGCTGACGATCTTCGGCGACGAGACCCACATGGTGCAGGCCTTCGAGGCCGGCGCGCGCGGCTACCTGCTCAAGGACGGCACCGAGGCCGACCTGGCGGCGCACCTGCGCCACCTGGGCGCGGGCGGCTCCCCGCTGCCGCCGGGCATCGCGCGGCAGCTGCTGCGCCGCTGGCAGGCCTCCGACGGCGCGCCCGGGCACCTCTCGTCGCGCGAGGCCGAAGTGCTCGACCGGGTGTCTCGTGGTTTCACCTATGCCGAAATCGGCGCGCAGATGGGAGTCTCCGCATCGACGGTTCAAACCCATATCAGAAACATCTACGGCAAGCTGGATGCGCCCCCACCCTCGGAAGCCGTGTTGGCGACCCGCCCTCCAGGCCGGCTTTCCTAGCCGCGTGAGCCGCCCCTTCTTTTCCCGCATGCAAGCCGTGCTGCAACTGCTGCTGTGGCTGGTGCTCGCAGCCCCCTTCGCCCATGCCGCCACCCCGCCGGGCACCACCGACGTGGACTGGGCCGAAGCCAGCCTCGAACCCGACGGCCTGCCGCTGCAGGTGCGGCAGGTGGCGCTGCCCTTTCGCTGGGACCACGAGTTTCCGGGGCGCGGCGGCAAGGCCAGCTACCGCATCGTGCTGCCCCCGGACGCCGCCCGCGCGGACGACGCCCAGGCGCTCCTGATGTCGGGCCTGGGCAACCAGGCCGCCGTGTGGTTCAACGGCGCGCTGGTCGCCAACTACGGCGTGCTCGGCGACCCGGCCTACGACGCCGGCAAGGCCAACCTGCTGATCCCGCTGGCCGCCGCCCTGCGGCGCGGCGACGGCCAGCCGCAGGAGCTGCTCATCCAGGCCACCATCCAGCGCCAGCGCGGCGGCGGGCTGGCCAGCGTGCTCTACGGCCCCGAGGCTTCGCTGGCCCCGCTGCACCGCTCGCAGCAGAACTGGCGCAACACCTCGGCCATCGTCTACGCCGTGAGCCTGCTGCTGATGGGCGGCCTGGCCGCCGGGCTGTGGCTGCGCCAGCGCGATGCGCTCTACGGCTGCTTCGCGCTGGCCGCGCTCTCGGGCGTGGCGCGCAACCTCGACCGCGTGCTGACCGAAGGCCCCGTGCCCTGGCCGCTGTGGGGCGCCGTGGTGGCGGTCTGCTATGCCTGCCACATCGGGCTGATCGCGCGCTTCGTGCTGCTGGTGCTCGACCGCAACCCGCCCTGGCTGGTGCGTTCCATCTACGGGGCGCTGGCGCTGTCGGTGGTGCTGGCCTGCGCCTCCTTCGCCTTCGCGCTGCCGGCGCTGTGGACCACCGGGCTGGCGATCCTGCAGGTCACGAGCACCATCTGCCTGCCCTACGTGGTGCACGGCGCGCTGGTGGCGCGGCGGCGCATCGCGGGCGTGCTGATGGCGGCGGGCACGCTGGCCATCCTGGCCGGCGCGCACGACCTGCTGCTGGTGCGCATGGGCCTGTTCGGCGGCGCCTACTACACGCTCACCTCGCACGCGATCTTCTTCTTCGTGATGATCCTGGCCGGCCTCGTGGTGGAGCGCTACAGCCGCACCGTGGCCGACTACCGCTCGCTCAACGCCAACCTCGCCGCGCGCGTGGCCGAGCGCGAGGAGCAGCTGCGCGGCGCCTTCGAAACCGTGCGCAAGCAGCAGGAAGAACAGGCCGTGCTGCTGGAGCGCCAGCGCATCATGCGGGAGATCCACGACGGCGTGGGCTCGCAGCTCGTGGGCCTGCTCAACGTGGTGAACCAGCCCGCGCCCGACCGCGACGTGGTCGAGGAGCACGTGAAGCTGGCGCTCGACGAGATGCGCATGGCCGTCGATTCGCTGCAGCCCATGCACGACGACCTGACGACCGTGCTGGCCACGCTGCGCTACCGCCTGCAGCCCCGGCTGGACGCCGCCGGCATCGAGCTGGTGTGGGACGTCGCCCTCATCCCCACGCTCGCGCCCTTTGCCGCGCAGGCCGCGCTGCAGCTGCAGCGCATCCTGCTCGAGGCCTTCACCAACGTGCTGAAGCACGCCGGCGCCACGCGCATCGTGATGCATGTGGGCTGGCACGGCGAGCAGACGCCGCCGCTGGTGCGCATCGTGCTCACCGACAACGGCCGCGGGCTGCCGGCGAACGAACGCCCCGGCGGCCACGGCCTCGCGAACATGCGTTCGCGGGCGCAGGCCATCGGGGCGCGGCTGCAGATCGAGCGGGCCGACGCGCAGGCCGGCGGCACGCGCGTGTCGCTCGACTGGCCCTGCGCGCTGCCCTGAGCGCGCTCTGCTCGGTCAGCCCAGGCGCACCGGCACGAAGATCTTGTCCTCGCCGCGCTGGATCAGCAGCGCCACCGACTTGTCGGCCTTGGCCACCGCCTGGCGCACCTGCTCCAGGCTCTTGGCCGGCGTGCCGTTGATGGCCAGCAGCACGTCGCCGGCCTGCACCCCGGCCATCGCCGACGGGCCGGCCACGTCCTCGATCAGCAGGCCGCCGTCGACCGAGGCCGCGCGCTGTTCCTGCGGCTGCAGCGGGCGCAGCGCCAGGCCGAGCTTGCCCTGCCCCGCCGTGTTGTCGGCCTTGGCGACCTGCGCCGGCTTGTCGCTGGCATCGCCGAGCTTGGCCTGCAGCTCCTGGCGCTCGCCCTGGCGCCACACCTCGAGCGTGACCTTCTTGCCCGGCGCCTGCTGGCCGATGACCGCCGGCAGGTCGCCCGACGACACGATGGCCTGGCCGTCGACCTTGCGGATCACGTCGCCCGCCTTCAGGCCGGCATGGTCGCCGGGGCCGCCCTTCTCGATGTTCGAGACCAGCGCGCCCTCGGGCTTGTCGAGCTTGAACGAATCGGCGAAGGCCTGGTTCACCTCCTGCACCGCCACGCCCAGGCGCGCATGCGTGGCCTTGCCGGTGGCGACGATCTGGTCCTTCACCTGCACCGCCACGTCGATCGGGATGGCGAACGACACGCCCTGGTAGCCGCCGCTGCGGCTGTAGATCTGCGAGTTGATGCCGACCACCTCGCCGCGCGCATTGAGCAGAGGCCCGCCCGAGTTGCCGGGATTCACGGCCACGTCGGTCTGGATGAACGGCACGTAGCTGTCGTCGGGCAGCGAGCGGCCCTTGGCGCTCACCACGCCGGCCGTCACGGTGTTCTCGAAGCCGAAGGGCGAGCCGATGGCCAGCACCCATTCGCCGACCTTCAGGTCCTTGGTGTTGCCCAGCGCGAGCACGGGCAGGTTCTTCGCATCGATCTTCAGCACCGCGATGTCGGTCTTGGCATCGGCGCCGAGCACCTTGGCGCGGTACTCACGGCGGTCGGTCAGCTTGACGGTGACTTCCTTCGCGTCCTTCACCACGTGGGCGTTGGTCATGATGATGCCGCTCGGGTCCACGATGAAGCCCGAGCCCTGCGAGCGCACCGGCACGGCGCGCTGCTGCTGTTGCTGGCCGCGCGGTCCCATCTGCCCCTGGAAGTGGCGGAAGAACTGGAACATCGGATCGTCCGGGTCGATGCCCTGCAGCTGCGCCATGGTGTCGTCGTCCGGGGCCTTCTCGGTGCCGGTCACGCTGATGTTGACCACGGCCGGGCCGTCGCGCGAGGTGATGGTCGAGAAGTCGGGCAAGGTGACCATCGCGGCCGGCGCGGCCACGGCGGCGGTGGTGGCCGGGGCGCCCACGGCGCGGGCACTGGTGTAGGCCCCGGCGCCGACGGCACCGATCACGCCGGCGCTGGCCAGCGCGATCACGAGGGCACGGGGGGAAATCAGGGCGGCTTTCATTCTTCGATTCCTTTCAATCCTGCGCCGAGGCGCAAACACGGTGAAAGGAATGTCGCGGCCTTGACTTAGGCGTCGCTTAAGCGGAGTTCACTCTTTGGCGGGAGCGAACGTCACCCGCACGCACAGCCCGCCGAGGCTCGCGGACTCTTCGAGCGCCACCGTGGCGCCATGCAGGTCGGCGATCGACTTCACGATGGCCAGCCCCAGCCCGCTGCCCGGCGCCTGCGGCTCGCCCGAGCGGTAGAAGCGATCGAGCACGCGCGCGCGCTCGGCCTCGGGCAGGCCGGGGCCGCTGTCGTCCACGCGCAGCTCCACCGCGTCGGCGCGCTTCACGAGGCCGACGTCGACCCGCCCGCCTTCGGGCGTGTACTTCACGGCGTTGTCGATCAGGTTGCGCAGCAGCATGCGCAGCGCCTCGGGCTGGCCGCTCACGGTCGCGCCCGCGTCGGCCTGCGCCACGCCGATGTCGATGCGGCGCGCCTGCGCGGCGGCCACCGCATCGGAGATCGCCAGGCGCGCCACCTCGGCCAGGTCGACCGTCTCGGGCTTCGCGCCCGCGGCCACGCTGGCCTCGTGACGGGCCAGCGCCAGCATCTGCTCGACCAGGCGCGTGGCGCGGTCGATGCCGGCCGACAGCCGGCTCACGGCCAGCGTGCGCGCCGCGTCGTCGGGCGCGCGCTGCAGGCCCTGCACCTGCAGCTTGAGCGCCGCCAGCGGCGAACGCAGTTCATGCGCGGCATCGGCCACGAAGTGCTTCTGCGCGTCGAAGGCATGGCGCACGCGGCCGAACAGCAGGTTGAGTTCCTGCACCAGCGGACGCACTTCTTCGGGCAGGTTCTCCTCGCTCACGGGCGAGAGGTCGTCGGCCTGCCGCGATGCCACCTGCCGGCGCACGCGCGCCACGGGCGCCAGCGACAGGCTCACCACCCACCACACGACCAGCATCAACAGCGGCGCCATCAGCGCCACGGGCACGATGGTGCGCAGCGCGAGCGAGCCGGCCATGTGGCGGCGCGCCGCCATGTCCTGCGCCACCTGGATCACCAGCCCGCGCGTCTGCATCGAGAACACGCGGTAGGTCGTGCCGCGGGCGCGCACGTCGGCAAAGCCCAGCACCGCGAGCTGCGGCAGCGCGGCTTCTTCGGCTGATTCGAAGATGCGCACGCCGTCGACGGTCCACACCTGCACCACGAAATCGAAGTTCTGTTCCGCACCGCCGAGCCCGCCCACGGCCGCGCTCGGCGGCAGGCCCGCGCGCAGCGACAGCGCCATCTGCTGCATGTGGTAATCGAAGATGTCGTCGGCCTCTTTCAGCACCGTGCGGTAGGCCACCAGCGCCTGCGCGCCGGCCGCGAGCACGATGGCCGCGAGCAGAAACACCAGCAGCCGCGCGCGCAGCGATCCGGTCCATCGCATCACGCGGCGCATCATGCCTTGGGCACCATGTAGCCGACGCCGCGCACGTTGCGGATGAGTTCGGCGCCCAGCTTCTTGCGCAGGCCGTGCACGTAGACCTCGACCGCGTTGCTGCTGATCTCGTCCTTCCAGCCGTAGAGCTTTTCTTCGAGCTGGGCACGCGAGAGCACCATGCCCGGGCGGGCCAGCAGCGGTTCGAGCACCGCCCACTCGCGCGCCGACAGCACCACGGGTTCGCCGTTCACCGCGACCTCGCGCGTGGCGGGGTTGATGCTCACGCCCATGTGCTCGTAGACCGGCTCGGCACGCCCCGATGCGCGCCGCAGCAAGGCGCGGATGCGGGCCAGCAGCTCGTCGAGGTCGTAGGGCTTGAGCACGTAGTCGTCGGCGCCGGCGTCGAGGCCTTCGATGCGCTGCTGCACCGAGTCGCGCGCGGTGGCGATCAGCACCGGCATGCGCTGCTTGCGCGCACGCAGGGCGCGCAGCACTTCCAGGCCGTCGCGGCGCGGCACGCCCAGGTCGAGCAGCACGAGGTCGTACTGCTGGGTGCGCAATGCGGATTCGGCGGCGTCGCCGTCCTTCACCCAATCGACCGCGTACTGCTCGGCCCGCAACAGGTCGAGCACGGCCTCGCCGATCATCACGTCGTCTTCGAGAAGCAGGAGTCGCATGGTGGTGTCCGTTTCGGGGGTTCGAGGCCGCGCCGGCGCCGAAAGTTCAGCGCGCCTGCGTTCACAGGAGGGAGCGCACCTCGCGCGCCGCTTCGAACAGCAGCGGCAGCATCTCGCGCTGCAGGGTCTCTTCCTGGTAGCGCGTGCCCGACAGCACCACGTTGAGCGCCGCCACCGTGTGCCCTTGCATGTCGCGCAGCGGCACCGCCAGCGCCTGCACGCCGAGTTCGTGTTCTTCGCTGGCGAAACAGTAGTCGTCCTTGCGCACCTGCGCGATGCGCTGGCGCAAGGCGCGCGCCTGGGTGATGGTGTGCGGCGTGAGCCGCGCCAGGTGCCGGCCCTTGAGCCACTGCGTGAGCTGCGTGGCGGCCATGGCGGCCAGCAGCACGCGCCCGGTCGAGGTGGCGTGGGCCGGCAGGCGCGCCCCCAGGTGCAAGCCGTAGGCCAGCACGCGCGTCGGCGTGCCGTAGCTGCCGCTGCGCGCAACGATGACCACCTCTTCGCCGTCGAGCACCACGGCCGAGAACGACTCGCCCGTCTGCGCCGCGAGCCGGTTCAGCGTGGGCTGCAGCGCGCGCGGCAGGCGCGACGAGGCCAGGTAGCTGCCCGAGAAGCGCAGCACCTTCGGCGCCATCCAGAAGTAGCTGCCGTCGGTTTCCAGGTAGCCCAGGTGGGCCAGCGTGAGCAGGTGGCGCCGGGCGGCGGCGCGCGTGAGGCCGGCGCGCTCGGCCGCCAGCGTGGCGTTCAGGCGCTGGCGCTCGGTGTCGAAGCTTTCGAGCACCGCCATGCCCTTGGCGATGCCCTCGATGAAGTCGGCGCGGGCGATGGTCATTCGTCGTCGGGAGTTCGTCGTGGATCGGTCGGCTGAAGAAGTGTTGCGCGATCATCGCGCACGCGTTCGCATGATCGCACAGAGCCTCGCCAGCCGCCGCCCCAACCGGCCGGCCGCGCCCTACGCTTGGCAAAACCCTTTCGGAGACACGAACATGCGCACCCAGGTCGCCATCATCGGCGCAGGCCCCGCCGGCCTTCTGCTCGGCCAGCTGCTGCACAAGGCAGGCATCGACAACATCATCGTGGAGCGCCAGAGCGGCGACTACGTGCTGGGCCGCATCCGCGCCGGCGTGCTCGAGCAGGTCACGATGGACCTGCTGGCGCGCGCGGGCGTCGACACCCGCGCCAAGGCCGAGGGCCTGCCGCACGACGGCATCGAGCTGCTGTTCAAGGGCGCGCGCCACCGCATCGACATGCACGGCCTCACGGGCGGCAAGCAGGTCACGGTGTACGGCCAGACCGAGGTGACGCGCGACCTGATGGAAGCGCGCACGGCCGAAGGCCTCACCACCATCTACAGCGCGGCGAACGTGAGCCTGCACGACTTCGATTCGGCCAAGCCGCGCGTTCGCTACGAGAAAGACGGCCAGACGCACGAGATCGAGTGCGACTTCATCGCCGGCTGCGACGGCTACCACGGCGTGAGCCGCGCCAGCGTGCCGGCCGACGCGATCCAGACCTACGAGAAGGTCTACCCCTTCGGCTGGCTCGGCGTGCTGGCCGACGTGCCGCCGGTGTCGCACGAACTCATCTACGCCAACACCGAACGCGGCTTTGCGCTGTGCAGCATGCGCAGCGCCACGCGCTCGCGCTACTACGTGCAGGTGCCGACCGAAGAGAAGGTGGAGAACTGGAGCGACGAGGCCTTCTGGAACGAGCTGCGCGCGCGCCTGGACCCCGAAGCGCGCGAACGGCTGGTGACCGGCCCGTCGCTCGAAAAGAGCATTGCGCCGCTGCGCAGCTTCGTGGCCGAGCCGATGCGCTTCGGCTCGCTGTTCCTGGCCGGCGACGCCGCGCACATCGTGCCGCCGACCGGCGCCAAGGGGCTCAACCTCGCGACGGCCGACGTGGGGTACCTGTCGCGCGCGCTGGAGATTTTCTACAACGAGAAGTCGGCCTCGGCGCTGGACCGTTATTCCGACCTGTGCCTGCGCCGGGTCTGGAAGGCCGAGCGCTTCTCGTGGTGGTTCACCTCGCTGATGCACCGCTTTCCCGAGACGGGCGCCTTCGGCCAGAAGATCCAGGAAGCCGAGCTCGACTACCTCGTGCATTCGCGCGCGGCGTCCACCGCGCTGGCGGAAAACTACGTGGGGCTGCCGCTCGAAGACTTCTGAGCGGCGGGCGACGACAGCACCTCGTCGACCCAGCGCTGGTCTTCGTCGTAGATCCAGCATTCGCTGAGCTTGCCGTCTCTCACGGCGTAGCGCAGCTGGCGCTCCAGCTCGACCGGGCGCCCCTGGTGCTCGAACTGCTCGACGGCGACGATCAGCCCGAAATGCTCGCCGGCCAGCACGTCGCGGATCGCGATCAGCCGGCGGTTCGTGCGCTCCTTCACCTGCTTGAGCACCGCGAGGCAGGCCGCCTTGCCCCGGTGCGTGCCCGCGAGCGGGCTGCAGCCGAAGTAGTGAAAGACGACCTCGTCGTGGTAGCAGTCGACGATGGCCTTCAGGTCGTTGGCCGCCCAGGCCTGCGCGTAGCGCTGCACGACCGCCAGGATCTCGCTCGCGGCAGGGGTTGTCGGCGTGCTCATCGTTCGCTGGCTTTCTCCAGCGTCTTCTTCATCGCGGCGCCGCCCTGCGCCATCATGGGTTCGACGTACGCCGCGAGCCCGTCGGGTAGCACGTCGGTGATCCAGAGGAAGCGCGACCGGCCTTCACCGTGCGCGAACACCTGGGCCGACGCGTGGTGGTGCGTGGCCTTGCCGTCGGTCACGGTGTAGGCCAGCCGGCGGTTCTCTTCGTCGAGGGCCACGAGCAGCTCGCGCGCCACGAGGCCGTTGGCAAAGTGGACGATGCGGGCGCCCTGCCCGTCGAGCTCGCAGCCGGTGAGAAAGCCCGGCGCGAGGCGCGTGTGCACGGCGCCGAAGTCGCGCAGCGCGTCCCACACCTGCGCGGCATCGGCCTCGACGATGAATTCCTTGTAGACGGTGGCCATGGGGTCGGTGCCTTTCGTGTCAGGGACAGACGGCCTCGACGTTGTTGCCGTCGGGGTCGATGAGGAAGGCCGCGTAGTAGGTCGGGCTGTAGTCGGCGCGCGGCCCCGCGCCGCCGTTGTCGGTGCCGCCGGCTTTCAAGCCGGCCTTGTGGAAGGCGGCGACGGCGGCGTGGTCGGGCGCGCGGAACGCGATGTGCGTGCCGGGGCCCTTGGCATCTTTCGCGGCGTAGAGCCACAGCGCCGGTTCGCCGGCCGGGCCGAGGCCGGCGTAGCTGTCGTCGTGGGAGCCCAGCACGTGGCCGAGCGGCGCGAGCGCGGCTTCGTAGAAGCGCCGGCTCGCGGCGAGGTCTTTGACTTTCAGTCCGATGTGGTCGTACATGGCGATGACTTCCTGCTTGAAGGGTGGATCAAGCGGTCATCGTGAAGCAGCGCGGCCAGGCGGTCTTGGAAAATCTTGCGGTCGCCCTTGGCAGCGAGCCGGAAACCGCGCGGCGACACGCCGGCCGCGCGGTGGAAGGTGCGCACGAAGTTGCTCAGGTCGGCAAAGCCGGCCTCGAGGGCCACCTCGGTCACGGCAAGGTCGCTGTCCGCCAGCAGGCGCGCCGCGCGGCGCAGCCGGGAGCGCACGAGGTACTGGTGCGGCGTGACGCCCAGCACCTGGGAGAACAGCCGCAGGAAATGGAAAGCGCTCAGGCCCGCCTGGGCGGCCGCGTCTTCCAGGCCGATCTCGCCGGCGGCGTGGGCCTCGATCCAGGTCGCGGCCTCGACCGCCCGGCGACGGTTGCGCGGCGTGGCCGACGGCGGCGGCGCCGCGGGCTTGCCGCGCCCTTTCACCACGTCGAGGAAACGGCTGGCGAAGCCCATGCCCAGCTCGTCCAGGCCCACGTCGCTGCCGCCTTCGACCGCGACCTGCGCGAGTTCGCCCAGCACCATGAGTTCGGGCAGCGGCGGCAACGCCGAGGCATGCCAGCTGCGCCGGTCGGCGCCGATCAGGTCGACGAAGCCCGGCGAGAAGTGGAACGACAGGCACTCGTCGCCACAGGCGAAGTGCTCGTGGGTGCAGACGTAGTCGTCGCCCGGCGCGCCGACCAGCACCGCGCCGGCCACCAGCTCGTAGTCGCGGCCGAGCGCGCGGCAGCCGAAGCTGCCCTTGCGCACGTACGAGACCGAGTGCGTCTCGTGCATCTCGGTGAACGGCGCCGCGCCGACGCCCGCGTCGCAGCGGTAGGTCGAGACGCGGATCGCGTCGGTCTGCAGTTCGGTGGTGACGCGCATGATGACTTTCGTCGCCCTTCGATCACCGGCCGGCGGCGCTCAGTCGATCGTCTGCATGGCCTGCCAGACCCGCGACGGGCTCAGCGGCATGTGCAGGCGGGGCGCGCGGGCGCCGAGGCCGTTGCGTGCGAAGGCGTCGGCCACCGCGTTGACGATGGCCGGCGTGGCGCCGATGGTGCCCAGCTCGCCGACGCCCTTCACGCCCAGCGGGTTGTTCTTGCAGGGCGTCGATTCGTCCATTTCCATCTGGAACATGGTGTCGACGATGTCGGCGCGCGGCGCGGCGTAGTCCATGAGGCTGCCGGTGACGGGCTGGCCGGTTTCGCTGTCGTACACCACCTGCTCGTACAGCGCCTGGCCGATGCCCTGCACCGCGCCGCCTTCGAGCTGGCCGCGCACGATCATCGGGTTGACCACGCGGCCCACGTCGTTGACCGAGCTGTAGGCCACGACGCTGATCTCGCCGGTGGGCGGATCGAGTTCGATCTCGCAGATGTGGCAGCCGTTGGGCCAGCTCGGGCCGGCCACGGTGCTGGTGGAGTCGACGAAGATCTCGCGCCCCGGCTGCTTGGCGGCCAGGGTGAACAGGTCGAGCTCGAGGTCGGTGCCGGCCACGATGAAGGTGCCGCGGCTGTAGACGATGTCGTCGATGGAGGCCTCGAACTCCTGCGCCGCGAGCTCGCGCGCCTTGTCGATGGTGCGCTCGGCGCCGATGCGCACGGCCGAGCCGCCGGTGAAGAGCGAACGCGAGCCGGCGCTGCCGAAGCCGTCGCCGCGGTCGGTGTCGCCGAGCACCACGCGCACCTTCTCGATGGGCACGCCGAAGGCATCGACGGCCAGCTGCGCGAGCGAGGTCGCGATGCCCTGCCCCATGGCGTTGACGGCCGAGAACACCTCGATCACGCCGTCGGCCTGCACCGAGACGGTCACGCGCTCTTCGAACACGTTGCCGCCGGTCCATTCGAGGAACGTGGCAATGCCCAGGCCGCGTTGCTTGCCGCGCGCCGCGGACTCGGCCGCGCGGGCCTCGAAGCCCTGCCAGTCGGCCAGCTGCAGCGCCTGGTCCATCACCGACTCGAACTGGCCGGTGTCGTAGGTCTGCGCCATCGGGTTCTTGTAGGGCATCTGCTCGGGGCGGATGAAGTTGCGCCGGCGCAGCGCGATGCGGTCGATGCCGGTCTGGCGCGCGGCCTCGTCCATCAGGCGCTCGATGGTGAAGATGGCCTCGGGCCGGCCCGCGCCGCGGTAGGCGCCGGTGGGCGCGGTGTTGGTGAGCACCGCCTTGAAATGGAAGTCGATGGTCTGGATGTCGTAGACGCTGGTCTGCACCCAGGGGCCGATCAGCAGCTGGATCGCGACGCCGGTGCCGGTGGCGTAGGCGCCCACGTTGGCGAGCGTCTTGATGCGCAGGGCCAGGATCTTGCCGTCGGCGTCGAGCGCCATTTCGGCGCGCGCCTCGATGTCGCGGCCGTGCGCGCTCGAGAGGAACTCTTCGCTGCGGTCGGCCACCCATTTCACGGGCCGGCCCACCTGCAGCGCGGCGTAGGCGACCGCGATGTCCTCGGGGTAGGCGCCGGTCTTCATGCCGAAGCCGCCGCCGACGTCGCCCACGACCACGCGCACTTTTTCCTTGGCGAGGCCAATGGCCGCGCAGACCGAATCGCGCACGCCGGAAGGCATCTGGGTGCTCATGCGGATCGTGAGGCGGTCGGTCTTGCTGTCGTGCGTGGCGAGCACGGCGCGCGGCTCGATGGTGAGCGCGACCACGCGCTGGTTGTTCACGTCCAGGGCGATCACGTGGGCGGCGCGCTCGAACGCGGCGGTGGCGGCTTCGCTGCTGCCGTGGCGCATCTCGGCGGCGATGTTGCCCGTGGCCTCCTCGCACAGGAGCGGCGCGCCTTCGGCGGTCGCGCCCGGCAGGTCGACCACCATCGGCAGCTCTTCGTAGTCGACCATGACGGCCTCGGCCGCATCGCGCGCCTGCTGCACGGTGTCGGCAATGACGGCCGCCACCGGTTCGCCGACGAAGCGCGCGCGCTCGTGCGCCAGGGCGCGGCGCGGCGGGCTGGCGCTGTCGCTGCCGTCCGCGCGCTTGAAGCCCGCGGCGCCGGGCATCGGCTTGACGCCGGCCTCGGCCAGGTCGGCCCCGGTGATCACGCGCAGCACGCCGGGCATGCCGACGGCCGCGGACGTGTCGATGGACACGATGCGCGCATGCGGATAGGGGGAGCGAAGGAAGACGAGATGCGCCTGCTCGGAGAGCGTGACGTCGTCGGTGTAACGGCCGGCGCCTGCGAGCAGGCTTTCGTCCTCGAGGCGGCGCACCGCCTGGCCGCTGCCGAAGCGCGTGGGATTGGGTTCAGTGGTCAACGTGGTCCTCTTGTGCTGATCCCCGGCGCCCTGCACATGCCTGCCGGATCCGCTGTGGTACTGCGAAAGCAAGCTGTGCACTATAGGTTTTTCGACGGGTCTTGTGGGGTTGTCTCGCGTGCCATCGGCGGTGGCACCAGGGCCGCAGCCTTGTGGACTGTTCCCGTGTGAGCGGGATTTTCCCTCAACTGGCTTGCGTTTTCGAGAAGCCGTGTATACCTGCATCCATGCGACAACTGCCTTGGCTCGAACCCGGAGATGCACTGCCCGACCCCGCTTCGGCGTGGGACGAACGGGACCCGGTGCCCGGCCTGCTGGCGGCCGGCGGCTCCCTCGATGTCGATACTCTGATGCAGGCCTACAGCCGCTGCGTCTTCCCCTGGTTCAGCGACGACCAGCCCATCCTGTGGTGGAGCCCCGACCCGCGCATGGTGCTGCGGGTGAACGACTTCCGGCTGCATCGCTCGCTGCGCAAGACCCTGAGCCGCTTTGCCGCGACGCCCGGCTGCGAGCTGCGCATCGATCACGATTTTGGAACGGTGATCCAGGCCTGTTCGCAGTCGGCGCGGGCCGGCCAGTCGGGCACCTGGATCGTGCCGGACATGGTGAAGGCCTATACGCAATTGCACCGCGCCGGGCACGCCCACAGCGTCGAAACCTGGATCGACGGCGAGTTGGCGGGCGGGCTCTACTGCGTGGCGCTGGGCCGGGCCGTGTTCGGCGAGTCGATGTTCACGCGCCGCCCGGACGCCTCGAAGATCGCGCTGGCCGGCCTGGTCGCGCTGTGCCGCCGCGCCGGCATCGCGATGATCGACTGCCAGCAGAACACCGCGCACCTGGCCAGCCTCGGCGCCCGCGAAATGCCGCGCGCGCGCTTCGTCGCGCACGTGGCCCAGGCCCGAAAACAGGAGGGCCCGCAGTGGCAATTCGACCCCGTATACTGGTCCGAACTCCTTTCCGAGCGACCTCCTCTTTCGACGTGACGTGACGTGACGCACCTCAAGGATCTTCCGCTTCACACGCTGCAGTTCTACGCGACGGCGCCCTACCCCTGCAGCTACCTGCCGGATCGCCAGGCCCGCTCGCAGGTGGCCACGCCCAGCCACCTGATCCACAACGACGCCTACTCCGACCTGGTGCTCAGCGGCTTCCGGCGCAGCGGCATGTTCACCTACCGGCCGTATTGCGACGGCTGCCGCGCCTGCATCCCGCTGCGCGTGCTGGCGCACAGCTTCAAGCCGAACCGCAGCCAGCGCCGCACCGCCAAGCAGCACGCCGACCTGCAGGCGCGCGTGCTCAAGCTGTGCTTCGTGCCCGAGCACTACCAGCTCTACCTGCGCTACCAGACCGGCCGCCACTCGGGCGGCGGCATGGACCACGACAGCATCGACCAGTACACGCAGTTCCTGCTGCAAAGCCGCGTCAACTCGCGGCTGGTCGAGTTCCGCGAAACCCTGCCCGACGGCAGCCCGGGCGCGCTGAAGATGGTGTCGATCCTCGATGTGCTGAGCGACGGCATCTCGGCCGTCTACACCTTTTACGAGCCCGAGGACGGTGCCGGCTACGGCACCTACAGCGTGCTGTGGCAGATCGAGCAGGCCCGCAAGCTGGGGCTGCCGCACGTCTACCTGGGCTACTGGATCGAGCGCAGCCCCAAGATGCACTACAAGGCCCGCTTTTCCCCGCACGAAGTGTTGGTGGACGGCCACTGGCAGGCACCGAGCGATTTCACAAGGTAAAATGGCGCACGGTCATCACCGCATTGCGCCATGAGAAAAAACCTATCCGACGTTCCCGCCACTCCCGTCATCCAGGTCATCGAGCGCATGTTCTCGCTGATCGACGTCCTGGCCTCGCGCGAAGAAGCGATCTCGCTGAAGGAAATCAGCGAAAAGACGGGGCTGCACCCGTCGACCACGCACCGCATCCTCAATGACCTCGCGGTCGGCCGCTTCGTCGACCGCCCCGAAGCCGGCAGCTACCGCCTCGGCATGCGCCTGCTGGAGCTGGGCAACCTGGTCAAGGGCCGCCTGAACGTGCGCGACGCGGCCCTGGGGCCGATGCGCGAGCTGCACAAGCTCACGCAGCAGCCGGTCAACCTCAGCATGCGCCAGGGCGACGAGATCGTGTACATCGAACGCGCCTACAGCGAACGCTCGGGCATGCAGGTGGTGCGCGCCATCGGCGGCCGCGCCGCCCTGCACCTGACCTCGACCGGCAAGCTGTTCCTGGCCGCCGACGATCCGCAGCGCGTGCGCAGCTACGCCACGCGCACCGGCCTGGCCGGCCACACCCGCAACAGCATCACCCAGCTGCCCGCGCTCGAGCGCGAGCTGTCGAAGGCGCGCCAGTACGGCATCGCGCGCGACAACGAAGAACTGGAACTGGGCGTGCGATGCATGGCCGCCGGCATCTACGACGACCAGGGCAAGCTGGTGGCGGGCCTGTCGATCTCGGCCCCGGCGGATCGCCTCGACGAAGGCTGGCTGCCCAAGCTGCAGGCGACCGCCAATGAAATCTCGGGCGCGCTGGGCTTCAAGGACGGCGTGGCCGCAACGCCTGCGTCGGGCGCGAACGTGACAACGGGCGCCTGAGCGCCCGTTTGCTTTCGACTCTTTTCCTCTCTATCCCGGCGAGTCAGCCGGTTGGCCCTCCACGAGGGCTGCAGGCAGGCCGCTGAAGGGCCCCCGCTCAACCGATCTCAGCCGGCGACCTGGAAGCCGCGCGGACCCGACACGGCGTGCGTGGCCTCGACCCAGCGGCGAACCCGCTCGGCGTCGGCGATGCGGCTGAACTTGCCGGCCGAATCCAGGAACACCATGATCAGCTTGCGCCCGGCCACCTTGGCCTGCATCACGAGGCACTGGCCGGCTTCGGAGATGTAGCCGGTCTTCTGCAGGCCGATGTCCCATTCCGGGCTCTTCACGAGGCGGTTGGTGGTGTTGAACTGCAGCACGCGGTTGCCGACCTCGACCTGGTATTCCGGCGACGTGGACAGCGAACGCACGGTGGCGTCGGAATAGGCGGCATTGACCAGCAGCGCCAGGTCTTGCGCGCTCGACTGGTTGCGGCTCGACAGGCCCGTGGGCTCCACGTAGCGCGTGTCCTTCATGCCGAGCATGCGGGCCTTGGCATTCATGATGCTCACGAAGGTCGTGAGACCGCCCGGGTAGGTGCGGCCCAGCGCGTGCGCTGCGCGGTTTTCGCTGGACATCAGCGCCAGGTGCAGCAGCTCGCCGCGCGACAGCGTGGTGCCGACGGTCAGGCGCGAACGGCTGCCCTTTTCGGTGTCGACGTCGTCTTGCGTGATGGTGATGAGCTCGTCGTTCGGCAGGTGGGCCTCGCTGATCAGCAGGCCGGTCATGAGCTTGGTGAGCGAAGCGATCGGCAGCACGGCGTGGTCGTTCTTGCTGAACAGCACTTCGTGGGTGTCCTGGTCGATCACCAGGGCGACGCTCGACTTCAGGTCGAGCGCGTCGTCGGTGCTGTGCAGGCCGGCCATCTGGCCGAAGGACTGGCGAGCCGGCGTCTCGACGCGCACCACCGAACGGCGCTGCACGGCAACGACGGTCTTGCCGTTCTTCTTGTGGATGGTGGCCACGACATTGCGACCGCCGCGCACGACCTTGTCGGCCTGCTCGGCGCGACCGCCGCGTGCCACCTTGGAAGCGGACGCATTGCGCTGCTTGGCCTCGGCAGGTGCCTTCGCCTTCTTGGCGACGGCGGACTTGGCGGCAGCGGGTTTTTCCTTCTTCGCGGCCTGGGCGCCAGGCAGCAAAAACGCCGAGGCGCACAGCGCCACGGCGAGGAACTTGAAGGCGGGTAGGAACCGCTGGATGGAAACTCGACGTAGACGGGTTTCAGGCATCAATAAATCTCCAGCGGCAACAAACGAGGACCGCAGTGTATCGAAATCAAAAAAGACACGCAATATCAGTTACTTGCATCCTCTTCTTCATTCGAATACCAAGGAACGCCTGAAAACCTAACCTTGTGCCGCCACTCTCTCAGCTTGGCTCTGTAACTTGTTGAGCGCACTCAAATAAGCCTTTGCCGAAGCGACCACGATGTCTGGGTCTGCACCCACACCGTTGACCACCCGCCCTGCGTTTTGTAACCGGACTGTAACTTCTCCCTGGCTTTCCGTCGAGCCGCTGATGGCGTTTACAGAGTAAAGAACCATCTCGGCGCCGCTCTTGACGTGGGCCTCGATGGCCTTGAGCGACGCATCGACAGGCCCGTTGCCGTCGGATTCGCTGGTGACTTCCTTGCCCTGGACCGTGAACACGATCTTGGCTTGAGGCCGTTCGCCGGTTTCGCTGTGCTGGGAGAGAGAGACGAAAGCAAACTGTTCACCAACGTGCGACAGCTCTTCCGCGCTGACCAGCGCGAGGATGTCCTCGTCGAAAATTTCGGACTTGCGGTCGGCCAGCTCCTTGAAACGCGCGAACGCGGCGTTGACCTCGGTTTCGCTTTCCATCGTCACGCCCAGGTCCTGCAGGCGCTGCTTGAAAGCATTGCGGCCGCTGAGCTTGCCCAGCACGATCTTGTTGGCGGTCCAGCCCACGTCTTCGGCGCGCATGATCTCGTAGGTGTCGCGCGCCTTGAGCACGCCGTCCTGGTGGATGCCCGAGGCGTGCGCGAACGCGTTGGCGCCCACCACGGCCTTGTTGGGCTGCACCACGAAGCCGGTGGTCTGGCTGACCATGCGGCTGGCGGCCACGATGTGCTGGGTGTCGATGTTCAGGTCGAGCCCGAAGTAGTCCCTGCGCGTCTTCACGGCCATGACCACTTCTTCGAGCGAGCAGTTGCCCGCGCGCTCGCCCAGGCCGTTGATCGTGCACTCGACCTGGCGCGCGCCGCCGATCTTCACGCCGGCCAGCGAGTTCGCCACGGCCATGCCCAGGTCGTTGTGGCAATGCACCGACCAGATCGCCTTGTCGCTGTTGGGAATGCGCTCGCGCAGCATCTTGATGAAGTTGCCGTACAGCTCGGGGATGGCGTAGCCGACGGTGTCGGGCACGTTGATGGTGGTGGCGCCCTCGTTGATCACGGTTTCGAGCACGCGGCACAGGAAGTCGGGGTCGCTGCGGTAGCCGTCTTCGGGGCTGAACTCGACGTCGGCGATCTGGTTGCGCGCGAAGCGCACGGCCAGCTTGGCCTGCTCATGCACCTCGTCGGGCGACATGCGCAGCTTCTTTTCCATGTGCAGCGGCGAGGTCGCGATGAAGGTGTGGATGCGCCCGCGCGCCGCGCCCTTCAGGGCCTCGGCCGCGCGCGCGATGTCGCGGTCGTTGGCACGCGACAGGCCGCACACCGTCGAGTCCTTGATCGCGTTGGCGATGGCCTTCACGGCCTCGAAGTCGCCGTTCGAACTGGCCGGAAAGCCGGCTTCGATGACGTCGACCCTGAGCCGCTCCAGCAGCTTGGCGATGCGCAATTTTTCGTCGCGCGTCATCGAGGCGCCGGGCGACTGTTCGCCGTCGCGCAAGGTGGTGTCGAAAATAATGAGTTGGTCGGTCATCGTGGATCTCCTTGGTTCGTTCCCACCTTGCGCGTGCGGCTGGTGCCGGTGCGTCAGGCGACTTCAGCCACCGATTGTGCGCTGCGCGCGCCCCGGCCCCTGGCCCGCTGCACGCCCGACACGATCGCCTTCAGCGAGGCCGAGATCACGTTCGCATCGATGCCGACGCCGAACAGGGTCTGCGACTCGTCCACGCGCAGCTCGAGGTAGGCCACCGACTTGGCGTCGGCGCCCGCGCCGATGGCGTGCTGGTGGTAGTCCATGACGCGCACCGTGTGGCCGGTGGCCTGGCTCAGCGCCTGCGTGAAAGCGTCGATCGGGCCGTTGCCGCGGCCTTCGATGGCGCGCGTTTCACCGTCCCACGGCAGGTCGCCGCGCAGCACCACCGTGGCCTCGGCGCCCTCGCCTTCTTCCTGGATCACGCGGTGCTGCAAGGCCTTGGCGGTCTCGATGCCGTATTCGTTCACGAAGATCTGCCAGAGGTCGGCGGCGGTGAGTTCCTTGCCGCCCACGTCCATCACGCGCTGCACGACCTGCATGAATTCCATCTGCAGGCGGCGCGGCATCTCGAGGCCGTACTCGCTCTCGAGCAGGTAGGCCATGCCGCCCTTGCCCGACTGGCTGTTCACGCGGATCACGGCTTCGTAGCTGCGGCCCACGTCCTTCGGGTCGATGGGGAGGTACGGGATGTCCCAGATGTCGCCGTCCTTGCGCGCGGCGAACGCCTTCTTGATCGCGTCCTGGTGCGAGCCCGAGAACGAGGTGTAGACGAGGTCGCCTACATACGGATGGCGCGGGTGTACCGGGATCTGGTTGCAGTGCTCGACAGTCGCGCGGATCTCGTCGATGTTCGAGAAGTCGAGTTCGGGCGAGACGCCCTGCGTGTAGAGGTTGAGCGCGACGTTCACGAGGTCGAGGTTGCCGGTGCGCTCGCCGTTGCCGAAGAGGCAGCCTTCGATGCGCTCGGCGCCGGCCATCAAGGCCAGTTCGCCGGCTGCGGTGCCGGTGCCGCGGTCGTTGTGCGGGTGCACGCACAGCACGATCGAGTCGCGGCGCGCGAGGTTGCGGTGCATCCACTCGATCATGTCCGCGAAGATGTTCGGCGTGGAATGCTCCACCGTGGTGGGCAGGTTGACGATGCACTTGCGCTCGGGCGTCGGCGCCCAGACTTCGGTGACCGCATCGACCACGCGCTTGGAGAAGACCACGTCGGTGCCCGAGAACATTTCGGGCGAGTACTGGAAGGTCCACTTCGTGTTCGGCTGCTTTGCGGCGAAGTCGTTGAACATGCGGGCATGGCTGCTCGCGAGTTCGACGATCTGGTCTTCGTCCATGCCGAGCACCACGCGGCGCATCACGGGCGCGACGGCGTTGTACAGGTGGACGATGGCGCGCGGCGCGCCCTGCAACGCTTCGAAGGTGCGTTCGATGAGGTGGTCGCGCGCCTGCGTGAGCACCTGGATCGTCACGTCGTCGGGAATGCGGTCTTCTTCGATGAGCTTGCGCACGAAGTCGAATTCGACCTGCGACGCCGAGGGAAAGCCGACTTCGATTTCCTTGAAGCCGATGGCCACGAGGGTTTCGAACATGCGCATCTTGCGCGCGATGTCCATGGGTTCGACCAAGGCCTGGTTGCCATCGCGCAGGTCCGTCGACAGCCAGATCGGGGCCTTGGTCAGCACGGCATCGGGCCAGGTGCGGTCCTTGAGACCGATCGGGGCGAATGCGCGGTATTTGGCTTGAGGTTGCTTGAGCATGTCGATTTCTCTGTGATGGTTGGAACTCAACCAGCAACCCCAAAAGACAAACGGCCCGTTGCTGGTGCGAACGGGCCGTGATGAAGGATTAGCGCGTGCGCTACCGTCTCCGCCCGTGAGGGAGGGCTAGTAGGGCCAGCAGCGAAATCTTGGTCATGAGGGTTGCGAATGTAGCACAGCCTTCGCGGGCCTGTGAAGGCCCGGGGCTTCTTCAGTTGTGCAGCCCCCGCTCGTCGGGCTCTTCGGTCGAGGTGCTGATCACGCTCACCGGCTGGCCCTTGGCCTTGCGCCACGCGTACACCACGTAGCCGCTCAGGCCATAGGCCACGAAGAGGCTGAACAGCACCGTCGGCGGATGGATGTTGATGACCGCGATGCCCAGCGCGATCAGCACGATCACGACGAAGGGCACGCTCTTCTTCATCTGGATGTCCTTGAAGCTGTAGAACGGCGCGTTGGTCACCATGGTGAGGCCCGCGTACAGCGTGAAGGCGAAGGTGACCCAGGTGATCTGCGTCCACGAGAGGTACAGCACCTCGCCGCCGCGCTTGCCCCATTCGTTGACGAGCCAGATGAAGCCCGCCACCAATGCCGCGGCCGCCGGCGACGGCAGGCCCTGGAACCAGCGCTTGTCGACCACGCCCGTGTTGACGTTGAAGCGCGCGAGCCGCAGCGCGGCACAAGCGCAGTACACGAAGGCGGCGATCCAGCCCCAGCGCCCCAGCCCCTTGAGCGACCACTCGTAGGCGATGAGCGCGGGCGCGGCGCCGAACGACACCATGTCGGACAGCGAGTCCATCTGCTCGCCGAACGCGCTTTGCGTGTTGGTCATGCGGGCCACGCGCCCGTCGAGGCTGTCGAGCACCATCGCGGCGAACACGCCGAGCGCGGCCAGGTCGAAGCGCGCGTTCATGGCCATCACGACCGAGTAGAAGCCGCCGAACAACGCCGCCAGCGTGAACAGGTTCGGCAGGATGTAGATGCCCTTGCGACGCTTGCGCGGCTGCGCGTCGTCGGGGACGGTGTCGTCATGCATTGAATTGGCCTCCGTCCCTCGTGGGAACTGCCCGATCAGCTATCCATTCGATAGCATCTTGGTCTGTGAATCGCATGCTTCGCAGTGTAGTTCAGGGGACCCGTGCGCTCCCCTTCAAACAAAAGGGCCACCGCGACGGGTGGCCCTCCGAAACAGGGTGCCGAAGCACCCTGTTGGCTCTTGCCTCTGAAGATCAGTTGCGGGTCTGGTCGACCAGCTTGTTCTTCTTGATCCAGGGCATCATCGCGCGCAGCTTTTCGCCGACGACTTCGATCTGATGCTCGGCGTTCAGGCGACGGCGGCTGATCAGCACCGGCTGGCCGGCAGCGGCTTCGAGCACGAAGCTCTTGGCGTATTCGCCGGTCTGGATGTCCTGCAGGACCTTCTTCATGGCCTTCTTGGTCTCGTCGGTCACGATGCGCGGGCCCGTGACGTACTCGCCGTATTCGGCGTTGTTCGAGATCGAGTAGTTCATGTTGGCGATGCCGCCTTCATAGATCAGGTC
>RCUK01000377.1_pt1 | contig 43055 bp, 39 predicted proteins | sample 2166381 | NCBI WGS metagenome assembly RCUK01 (sample SAMN09932809, study PRJNA488358) | compost metagenome | isolation source: compost soil in an enriched community | place: Germany: Experimental Botanical Garden | reverse complement strand
TGCCGCCGATGGAGCAGGCGATCTGGCTGGACGGATCCGGCGCGTAGTACAGCCCATAAGGCGACGCGGCCTCGGAGATCGCCAGGTTGCGCACCCCCGGTTCCACGATGGCGGTGGCGCTGGCCAGATCGATATGCTTGATGCGGTTGAATTTGGACAGTCCCAGCAGCACTCCCTGGCTGTGCGGCATGGCGCCGCCCGACAAGCCCGTGCCCGCGCCACGCGCGACGATGGGTGCGTTCAGGCGTTTGCAGATGCGCATGACGGCCTGCACCTGCGCTTCGGTCTCAGGCAGCGCGACGACCGCGGGAAGGGAGCGGTAAAGGGATAGGCCATCGCACTCGTAGGGGCGGGTGTCCTCTTCGCGGAACAACACGCAGTGCGCGGGCAACGCGGCCGACAACGCCTCGATGAGCTGCTGCAACGAATAAGGCGCCTGCACTTGTGCCAGGCCAGTTTCGACCAGTGAATTCATGAGCGCAACAATAGCGCGTGCGCCCGCGTTAAGCAGGCCGGGATTTACCCGCACCCAACGGTTTTACGGGGTTTTCCGGGCGGTTCAGAAGTAACCAGCCGTAAAAGCCGAGCGCACCTGTCGTGGAAATGCAGCAGTCTCGGGCGCCGCTTGCGCTCAGCCGGAATAGTCCAACAGCGCCAAGGTCTTCGATATCGCCGCGCAAGCCTCGACCAGCGGCTTGATATAGCTGGCGGTCCGGTCGGCGCTCATCCGGAAAGCGGGGATGCTCAGGCTGACGCAGGCCACGGGACGGCCTTGCTTGTCGGTGATGGCGCAGCCGAAGCAGAAGATGTCTTTCTCGTTCTCTTCGCGGTCCTCCGCAAAGCCTTGCCGCCGGATCTGTTCGATTTCCTTGCGCAGCGCCTGCGGCGTGCGCAAGGTCGCGTCGGTGAAGACCTTGAAATCCAGCGTCGAGATCAGCGCATCGCGTTCAGCCGGCTCCAGCCGCGCCAGATAGGCCTTGCCCACCGAGCTGGAATACATCGTGACGCGGCTGCCCAGCCGCGAGTTCATGCGCACGGCCTTGGGACTTTCGAGCTTATCGATGTAGGTCATCTCGGACCGGTCAGGCACCGCCAGGTGGACGGTCTCCTGGGTCAGTTCCTTCAGGTCGAACAGATGATCCTTGCAGAGTTGGCGGATGTCGGAGCTTTCAAGCGCGCGGCTTGCCAGACTGACCAGGCGCGGGCCCAGCCCGAACGACTGGTCATTGCGCTTCGGAACAATGAGTTGTTCGGCGACCAGCGCGTCGACGATCCGATAGACCGTCGGCCGTGGATACCCAAGCTTCCGGCTGAGTTCGTTGATGGTCCACGCCGTGTCGCCGCCCTGGGCAATGGTGTCCAGCACCCGCATGAACTTGGAAAACGACGCGGTTCCAGCGACGGGATTGATGGGGTGTGCCGGACTGGGCTGCGTGACCTTCGTTGTAGTTGCTGTGCCGCGAGTGGCTTTCATTGACCGGTATCCGTGACGATGCGTGCCGGCTGGCCGGCGCGAAGGTCAAGTTACCATATAGCCGCCATCCACCGGCATGACCACGCCCGTCATGAAGGCCGCGGCCGGCGAGCACAGAAACACCACGGCCTGCGCGACATCGGCGGGCGTGCCCCACCGCTTGAGCGGCGTGCGCTCCAGGATGCGCGACGACCGCGCGGGATCGTTCTGCAGCGCTTCGGTGAGCTTCGTGGCAATCCATCCTGGCGCCACCGCATTCACGCGGATCTCCGCATCCGCATAGGCGATGGCAAGCGATTTCGTCAACTGCGCCACCCCGCCCTTGCTGGCGCTGTAGGCCGGCACCAGCCCTCCCCCGAAAAAACTGAGCATCGACGCGGTATTGACGATGCAGCCCCTGGACTGCGCCAGCAGCGGCCGCAACGCCTCGCAGACGCGCATGGTGCCGGTGAGATTGATGTCCAGCACGCGCTCGAACACGGGCAGCTTGAACTCTTCCTGGCGGAAGATGACGCCGGCGCAGTTGACCAGGATATCGACGCGGTCAAGCCCCGCCGCGAAACGCGCCACCGCGTCCGCCTGCGTGACGTCCAGCTCCGCCAGCTCGACGCCCGCCGGGGGCGCTTCGTCCGCCGCCAGTCCGACGGCGTGGACCCGCGCGCCCAGGCGCGCGAGCGCATCGGCGATTGCCCGCCCCATGCCCTGCGTCCCGCCCGTCACTACCGCGGCCTTGCCCTTGAACAGCCCTGCTTGAAAACTCATGTCGGCTCCCTGGTGTAGCGATTGAATGTCTGCTCAACGGACGAACTGATCGGCGTAGCCCGCGCCCAGTCCCACGCTTTCGTAGTGCTTCCTGCACATCTCAAGCTTGGTGAATACATCTTCGTAGCCGGTATGGCGGCCCTCGCTGTCGCAGTAGTACATGACGCCATTGACCTGGAACATGGTGATCATCTCTTCCACATCCTCCGGCACATACAGCGTGTGGGTTTCGCCCGGCGGCTCGAAGACATAGCTGCCTTCGCGCGCGATCCAGTCATGTTCAAGATAGCGCCACGACCCCTTGATGACGTAGCCATGCACCGCCTGCGGATGCCGGTGACAGCTAAGCACACCCGACCTGCGCACGCGCAGCAGGTTCATCCAATATCCTTGGGACACGTTCAGGCACAGGGGCCTGAACCACACGTTCTCGGCCTGCGGCACCCACACGCGTTCGTCGTCCGGAATCACTTGCGGCACCACGATGTCGGGCAGCGCTTCCTTCGGATTGGGGTAACGGTAAGGCGTGGGCACGGCGTTCTCGTGAGTCATGGCGGTCCTGCTCGGTGGGTTGGGGGCGTGGCGCCAGAGGTTTACTTGATGCTCAGGGTCTTCAGGATTTCGGCGTAATCGGCGGTTTCGGCCGCCATCTTTTTCTCGAAGGCCTCACCGTCGGCGTAGACGTAGCCAAGGTTCTGCGCCTTGATCGCCGAGATCAGTTGCGGATCCTGCGCAACCTTTTCGAATATCTGCTTGAGCTTGGCGACCGCGGCGGGCGGCATGTCCTTCGGGCCGGCGATACCGCGCCAGGTGCCATAGGCCACGTCGATGCCCTTCTCCCTGGCCGTGGGCACGTCCGCGAAATCCGGCACGCGTTTGTCGCTCATCAGGACCAGCAGGCGCATCTTGCCAGCGCGCACGTACTCGGCCGCTTCCGCCGGGCTGGTGGCCACCGCATCGAGCTGGCCGCCAAGCAGGTTCAACAAGGCGGGGCCCGACCCGGGAAAGGGAATGTGGGTGAACCGGGTATCCGACTTGACCTCGAACGCGCTCAGCGCGACGTCGTAGATCGAGCCCGTGCCCGAGGTGCCGACGTTCAGGGCCGCGGGCGACTTCTTGGCCGAGGCCATGAAGTCCTCGATGGTCTTGTACGGCGAATTGGCGGGCACCACGATCGCGGCCGGATCGGCATTCAGTTGCACCAGCGGCGTGTAGTCCTTGTAGGTGTGGTCGAACAGGCCGAGCAGAGGCAGGATGACGAACTCGGCGGTGACCACGGTCAGCGTATGGCCTTCGTTCTTGTTGTTCAGCACGTAGTTCCAGCCCACCGCGCCGCCCGCGCCCGACTTGTTGAGCACCACCATGCCTTTCGGGAAATACGGGGCGGACACCTTGGCGAATGTGCGCGCCACGGCGTCGGTGCCCCCGCCCGGCTGGAACGGCACCACCAGCGTCACCGGCTGGCTAGGGTAGTTGTCCGCCGCCAGCAACTGCGCCGGCACCGCGGCCGCCGCGCTGGCGAATGCCAGGCCGGCCACCATCAAGCGTTGTCTCATCAACATCCTTGTCTCCTTTGTCGAGGACGTGGTTTTCTGTAGAAACACGTTCCATGCTTTTGACGGTAGACGGCCGAACTCAAGCAATATCCACAATGTGGACATTTGTCTACGAAAAATCAGAGTAAAGGATTTGTCCCGCTCTGTCACTTGGCAATTACGGAAGGAAGACGCCGCGCGCGACGTGGAGCAGGCAAAAAAAACCGACGGGCAAGGCCGTCGGCTTTGGACACGCGCGGCACGGCGGCCGCTTGCGGTTTACCAGGCCACGATCTTGCCCGGGTTCAGGATGTTGTTCGGATCAAACGCATGCTTCAGGCTGCGCATCAGATCCAGGGCGTCCTCGCCGTGCTCTTCCGCCATGAATTGCATCTTGTGCAGGCCCACGCCGTGCTCGCCCGTGCAGGTGCCGTCCGCCGCGATGGCCCGGCGCACCAGATTGTGGTTGATGGTTTCCGACTCCTGCCATTCCTGGGCGCTGTCGGCGTCCAGCAGCATCAGCACATGGAAATTGCCATCGCCCACGTGTCCCACGATCGTATAGGGGAAGCTCGCCCGGTCCAGTTCCTCGACGGTGTCGCGCACGCAATCGGCCAGTCGCGAGATCGGCACGCAGACGTCGGTGGTGCTGGCGCGGCAACCGGGGCGTAATTGCAAGCCCGCGAAGTAGGCGTTGTGGCGCGCCGTCCAGAGCCGGCTGCGGTCTTCGGGGCGTTCGGCCCATTCGAAATCCATGCCGCCATGTTCCGCGGTGATCGCCTGGACGGTCTCCGCCTGCTCCTGGACGCCCGCGGGGCTGCCGTGAAACTCAAACACCAGCAAGGGGGTTTCGCGCAGGGTCAGCTTGCTGTGCAGGTTCACGGCGCGCACGCTGGCGGCGTCCATGAATTCCACGCGGGCGATGGGCACGCCCATCTGGATGATTTCGATCACGCTCTGGACCGCCGAGTCCAGCGTGGGAAAGTTGCAGACCGCGGCCGACACGGCCTCGGGCTGCGGATACAGCCGCACCGTGACTTCGGTGATGATACCCAGGGTGCCTTCGCTGCCCACGAAGATGCGCGTCAGGTCATAGCCGGCCGACGATTTGCGCGCGCGGCCCGCGGTGCGGATGATGCGGCCATCCGCCGTGACGACGGTCAGCGACATGACGTTTTCGCGCATCGTGCCATAGCGCACGGCGTTGGTGCCGGAGGCCCGCGTGGCCGCCATGCCGCCCAGGCTGGCATCGGCGCCCGGATCGATCGGAAAGAACAGGCCAGTGCTTCGGATTTCTTCGTTGAGCTGCTTGCGCAGCACGCCCGCCTGCACGGTGGCGGTCAGGTCTTCGGCGTTGATGGCCAGGACCTTGTTCATCTGCGACAGGTCGAGGCTGATGCCGCCCTGGATCGCAAGTATGTGGCCTTCCAGCGACGAGCCCGCGCCGTAGGGAATCAAGGGAACGCGGTGCTCATTGCAGATCTTGGCGATCGCCGCCACTTCGTCGGTCGTGTGCGCGAAGACCACGGCGTCGGGCAGCATGGCCGGATACGGCGATTCATCGCGGCCGTGGTGTTCGCACACGGCGGCGGACTCGGACAGGCGGTCGCCGAAGCGTGCGCGCAAGGCATCCAGACAGGCGGCCGGCACCGCGCGGCGCAACGTTTCGGCGTGCAAGGGAGCGTTCATGATCAGCGTGTTCTCGGGTTCGGTAATCCGAATATTCTACGCCGCCGCGCATGCTGCACCGCAAACCGCCCCAGGCAGGCGATTCGCGGTGCATCGGGCCGTCACTTGCCGGAGGTCAACGCGACGCGGCGGCGTTCACGCACGGCATGGGCCAGGCGCTCCAGCACGGCCACCGACGCATCCCAATCGATGCAGCCGTCGGTGATGCTTTGCCCATAGACCAGCGGCTGCCCCGGCACCATGTCCTGGCGGCCGCCCAGCAGGTGGCTTTCCACCATGACGCCCACCAGGCGGGTATCGCCCGCTTCCATCTGGCGCGCGACGTCCTCGACGACCAGCGTCTGGTTCTCGGGCTTCTTGCTGCTGTTGGCGTGGCTGGCGTCGACCATGATGCGTTGAGCCAGACCGGCCTTGGACACGTCCTGGCATGCCGCGTCCACGCTGGCCGCGTCGTAGTTCGGCGTTTTGCCGCCGCGCAGGATGACGTGGCAGTCCTCGTTGCCGGCCGTCGACACAATGGCGGAATGCCCGCCCTTGGTCACCGACAGGAAATGGTGCGGCTGCGACGCCGCCTTGATCGCGTCCACCGCGATCTTCACATTGCCATCCGTCCCATTCTTGAACCCCACCGGACACGACAGGCCCGAGGCCAGTTCGCGATGCACCTGGCTTTCCGTCGTGCGTGCCCCGATCGCCCCCCAGGAGACCAGATCCGCGATGTACTGCGGCGTAATCATGTCCAGGAATTCGCAGCCCGCCGGCAGTCCCAGGCTGTTGATGTCCAGCAGCAGTTCGCGGGCCACGCGCACGCCCTTGTTGATATCGAAGCTGCCGTCCAGATCCGGATCGTTGATCAGGCCCTTCCAGCCCACCGTGGTGCGCGGCTTCTCGAAGTACACGCGCATCACGATTTCAAGGTCGGCGCTGAGCCGGTCGCGAACGGGCTTGAGGCGCTTGGCGTATTCGACGGCGGCGCGCGTGTCATGGATGGAGCACGGCCCGATCACGACGATCATGCGGTCGTCCATGCCGTGCAGGATGCGGTGCATGCCTTGCCGGGCGGCGAACACGGTGTCGGACGCCTCCTTGGTGCAGGCGAACTCGCGCATCACATGCGAGGGCGGGTTCAGTTCCTTGATTTCTCGAATGCGAAGGTCATCGGTATTGTGCGACACGGTACTGCTCCTGGGTTGCCCGCCACGGGGGGTTGGTCCGACGGCACAAAAAAAGCCGCCAGTTCGCTGGCGGCTTTTTTGGGGGGATTCTTTCCAAACTTCAGATTGAGCGCGTCCCTTCCTCCGCCAGCGGCTTCAGAAAACCATAAAAATAAAAATAAAAGGCGGGGGACGCGAATTTCATGGGGATTGACTCTAGCACAGTTTTTTAGGGCCGTCACGCCGGTTTTGCCGGCGGGACGGCCCCCGGAACGCCTCAGGCCGTTCCGCCGACCGTCAGGCCTTCCATGCGCACCGTTGGCATGCCCACGCCGACAGGCACGCTCTGGCCATCCTTGCCGCAGGTGCCCACGCCGGAATCCAGTTGCAGGTCATTGCCGATCATGGTGACCCGGTTCATGGCGTCGGGACCGTTGCCGATCAAGGTGGCGCCCTTGACCGGATAGGTCACCTTGCCGTCCTCGATCATGTAGGCCTCGGAGGCCGAAAACACGAACTTGCCGTTGGTGATGTCGACCTGGCCGCCGCCAAAGTTGACCGCGTACAGCCCGCGCTTGACGGACGCCACGATTTCTTCGGCGGGCTTGTCGCCAGCCAGCATGTACGTGTTGGTCATGCGCGGCATGGGCAGATGCGCGAAGGATTCCCGGCGGCCGTTGCCCGTCGCGGCGGTTTTCATGAGGCGGGCGTTCAGGGTGTCCTGCATGTAGCCGCGCAGGATGCCGTCTTCGATCAGCACATTGCGCTGCGTGGCATTGCCTTCGTCGTCGATATTGAGCGAACCGCGGCGGTCGGGGATGGTGCCGTCGTCCACCACCGTGACACCCTTGGACGCCACGCGTTCTCCGATCCGGCCGGAAAACACGCTGGAACCCTTGCGGTTGAAATCGCCTTCCAGGCCGTGGCCGACGGCTTCGTGCAGCAGAATGCCGGGCCAACCCGAACCCAGCACCACGGTCATCTCGCCCGCCGGCGCGGGACGCGCCTCCAGGTTGACCATGGCCTCATGGACGGCGCGCTCGACGTAGCCTTGCAGCATCTCGTCCGTGAAGTACGCCAGTCCCAGGCGTCCGCCACCGCCCGCGTGGCCCATCTCGCGGCGGCCATTGCGTTCGGCGATCACGGTCAGCGACAGGCGAACCAGCGGGCGCACGTCAGCGGCCAGGCGGCCATCGCTGCCGGCGACCAGCACCACGTCATATTCGGCCCCCAAACCCGCCATGACCTGAATCACGTGCGGATCGCGTGCCCGCGCCATGCGCTCGACGCGTTCCAGCAGCGCCACCTTTTCGGGGGCGCTCAGCGTGGCCACGGGGTCGATATCGGCGTAGAGGCTACGGCCGATCTCGGCTTCGACCTGGGCGGCGACCTTCACCTTGCCGGCGCCGCGGCGGGCGATGCCGCGCACCGCATGCGCGGACGACAGCAGGGCTTCGGCCGACAACGAATCGGAATAGGCAAAGGCGGTTTTCTCGCCGCTCACGGCGCGCACGCCAACGCCTTGGCTGATCGAGAAACTGCCCGTCTTGACGATGCCCTCTTCGAGGCTCCAGCCTTCGCTGCGCGTGTACTGAAAGTACAAGTCGGCGTAGTCGACCTTGTGGGTGAAGATTTCACCCAGCGCCCGCGCCATGTCCGCTTCGGTCAGCCCCCAAGGGTCTAGCAAAAGGGATTTGGCGGTGGCCAGGGATGCAATAGCGGGATCGATGATTTTCATAGGCTCTATTCAGGGGCGGCGGCGCGGCCGCGCACGCGCGCGATGACGCTCAAGACCGTATCGTAACGCCGACATGCCCCCGCCGTCCCGAACGCCGCCAAAAGATGGGGCACCCGGCTGCGGGAGGCGCAAGGACTAAATGACCGGATTATTCGGAAAGGAATAGATGGGGACGGAATATTGGGTATCAAGTTAACCTCCTGGGGGTTGGGCGATGGCGGCCGCGGAAGTCGTCATACAACCTGACAAGAAAATGAAATCTTCGGCAAGCCGCGACGCCCGAGCCCTCCATATCATTCTCGAAGGTTGAGAAGCACAAAATGCATGGCGGCTTTGAACACGCCGATTTAGTTCAAGGCGCGTCATCACCCCGAGCGGCGAAAGCGCCCTCCGGAGGCGGCACATCGAATATCGGCCGGCTGCACCGATTCCCGAGCGCGGCGGGCCGCAAAGCCGCCTGCCTGCTCGCTCCACGAAACAAAGGAGGGGTTGTCCGGCAGGCCCCAACAGCCCATTCGGCCGCTATGCGAATCAAGCAAGCGGATGTTTCCGGTTGTCCCAAATTTGAGAATAACCATCCCAATACTTGCTCACTGCGGCCGACCACAAGCGAAATCGCTATACCGCTCTTTTGATACAAAGTAATTAGTCCGAAAATAGCGAAGTCAAGGCGTAACTTCTGTATTATGCGAAGCACAACAAATAAACATAACTTCGCCGGCGATTAAAGCAGTTCCATAATCAGGAATAAACCATGGCCCGAGAAACATACGCAGCTCTGCAAGCAAAGATCGAAAAGGAAATCAACAAGCTCCAGAAGAAGGCTGAGGTCCTACAAACGAAGCGCCGCAAGCCCGTGATCACCTCGATCATCACTTCGATGCGCGAGTACGACATCACCCCTGAAGAGATCATCGCAGCCTTCGGTGCCGGCAAGCCCGCCCGCGCCGCCACCGGCACCGGCACGCGCCGCAAGGCCGGCGCCCCCGCCCGCGCCGCCAACGCTGCCAAACGCGCGGTGGCGCCGAAGTATCGCCACCCCCAAACCGGGGAAACCTGGAGCGGTCGCGGCAAGGCGCCGCGCTGGCTGGCCGCCGAAGAAGCCTCGGGCGCCACGCGCGAGAGCTTTCTTATCAAAGAATAAAACCTATTCTTCAGTAAGAAACAAAACGGCGCACCAATTTGGTGCGCCGTTTTTATTTAACGAAGTTGGCTCCGGACGCTGTCCGGCTCATCGCAGCGGGAATTGAATCTCGCGTTCCGAGCCATTATTCCCCGGGAAATTGTCAAATATTGCTCGGACCAGAAAGGGCATGGTCCGAATGAAATCGTCACTCTCGCTCAGTATGAAAGCGGTCGAGCGGTATACCTCCGCGCCCCCTTGCTGGGTATCGCGGATGTGCAGGGTAAGGGAATTCCGCTGAACCACCATCGGCACATCCACCCAGTCCGGCCCCCAGAAACCCGCGCCCATCCCCCACGGCCGCGGTCCGTAGAATCCGCCATATCCGCCGTAAAAGAACGGATCGTAAGGACGGCGCACCATTACCTGGGTCTGCGAGGAACCATGGCGGAACGACACATCGAAGCGGCCCTTGACGCCTTGCTTGGCCTCGATCAATCCGGTCGCGCCGATGCCGGCCCGCACCATATCCTGGAAGGACTGGTGTTCGAGATTATTGATTTGCGACGGATCCGCCGGGACGAACTGGTAGGTCTGCCCTTCGACGCCCGCCGGCCATTGCTGAAATGAGGTCACTCTTGCCGACACGGTGGGGGCCGCGCAACCCGTCAACGTCAGCACCCCGAGCACGGCCAATATACCGGCCCAACGGCCCACACTGCTGAACAAAGACGGTTTGGACATTTTTGCAACTCCTCGTGTGCGACGGCGCCCATCATACTGACCTTTGACATGCCCGCTTGCCAAAAGTTTACGGCTAGCCCGTAAGCCCCAGGGCGAGCCCAGCAGCCAGCCACTACAATAGACCCCTCGTTCCCACAGGACTGCAATCCCATGCGCACCGAAACGCCCGTTACTGTATACCGCAAGGATTACCAGCCCTACCCCTACGACATTCCCGAAGTCGCTCTCGCCTTCGATCTTGCGCCCGACGCGACCGAAGTTCGTTGCACGATGCGAGTGCAGCGCAAGGCCGGAGCCAGCGCCGACGCCGCCTTGATCCTGGACGGAGAAGACCTGGAACTCGTCTCGGTAGGCGTGAATGGCGCGGCGCTGTCCGCCGACAGCTACCACCTGTCCGATCACAGTCTTGCGCTGCAGGGCCTGCCGGCCGATGCCACGGTCGAGATCGTCAGCCGCTGCAAGCCGTCCGCCAATTCCACGCTGATGGGACTGTACGTGTCAGGCGGCAATTTCTTCACGCAATGCGAGGCGGAAGGCTTCCGGCGCATTACGTGGTTCGCCGATCGGCCCGACGTCATGTCCCGCTACCGCGTCACCCTGCGTGCGCAGCCGGCTTATCCCGTCTTGCTGTCCAACGGCAACTTGATCGCTACGCGCCAATTGCCGGATGGCCGCAACGAGGTGGAATGGGAAGACCCGTTCCCCAAGCCCTGCTACCTGTTCGCGCTGGTGGCGGGCAACCTGACACACCGCGAAACCACCGTCAAGACGGCAAGCGGGCGCGACGTGCTGCTGCAGGTCTACAGCGATCCCGGCTCCGAAACCAAGACCGAGTGGGCGCTGGATTCGCTGGTGCGGGCCTTGCGCTGGGATGAAACCCGCTTCGGGCTGGAGCTGGACCTTGACCGCTTCATGATCGTGGCCGTCCATGACTTCAACATGGGCGCCATGGAGAACAAGGGCCTGAATATCTTCAACGCGGCCTACGTGCTGGCCGATGCGGACACCGCCACGGACGCCAACTACGAAGGCATCGAGTCCGTCATCGGACACGAGTACTTCCACAACTGGACCGGCAACCGCATCACCTGCCGCGACTGGTTCCAGCTAAGCCTGAAGGAAGGCCTGACCGTCTTCCGCGATCAGGAATTCAGCGCGGACATGATGGCGCACGGCATGGACGCCACCGCGGCGGCCAGCGCCCGCGCCGTCAAGCGCATCGACGACGTGGTGGCGCTGCGCGCCGCCCAGTTCCCGGAAGATGCGGGTCCCATGGCGCACCCGATCCGTCCGGAAAGCTACCAGGAAATCGGCAACTTCTATACGGCCACCGTGTACGAGAAAGGCGCCGAAGTCATCCGCATGCAGCACACGTTGCTGGGCGAGGCGGGTTTCCGCGCCGGCATGGACGAATACTTCCGCCGCCACGATGGCCAGGCCGTGACCTGCGACGACTTCGTCGACGCCATGGAGTCTGTCTACGTGCGCCAGCAGCCCGGCCGCGACCTGTCCGTGTTCCGCCGCTGGTACCGCCAGGCGGGCACGCCGCGCGTCACGGTCAAGCTCGATCACGACGCCGTGGCCCGCCGCTGCACCGTGACCTTGACCCAGGACTGCCAGCCGGTGGGCGTCGAAAGAAAGGCCGGCGCCGACTACGTCAAGGCGCCCTATCACATCCCCTTCGCCATCGGCCTGCTGGACCGCGACGGCCGCGCCCTGCCCTTGCGCCAAGACGGAGCCGTCACCGAAACGGCTCTGCTGGAACTGACGACGCACAGCCAGCAATGGGTGTTCGACGACATCGCCGACCGTCCCGTGCCGTCGCTGCTGCGCGACTTCTCGGCGCCCGTCATCGTGGGCTACGACTGGACCGACGAGGAACTGGCCCTGCTGTCCGCGCATGACAGCAACCCCTTCGCGCGCTGGGAAGCCGGCCAGGAACTGGCCACCCGCCAGATCCTGGCGCTGGCCCAAGCCCGCCAGGCCGGACGCACGCTGCACGCCGACGCCGCCTTCATCGAAGCATGGCGCGCGCTGCTCACCGACCCGGCGCTGGACGCCGCGTACCGCGCCCGCGCGCTGGCCCTGCCGTCGGAAAAGACCCTGGCTGAACGCATGCAGCAGGTCGACCCGCCCGCGCTGGCCGTGGCCCGCGACTTTCTGCGCGCCGAACTCGGACGTCAGCTCGAAGCCGAGTTCCGCCACGCCTTCGACGACAACCAGACCCCGGGCGAATACAGCCCCGCCCCGGTTCCGGCCGGCAGGCGCGCGCTGAAGAACCTGGCGCTCAGCCACCTGATGGCCGCCGGCGAACAAGAGGCCCAGCGCCTGGCCGAACGGCAGTACGGCCAGGCGGGCAACATGACCGACAGCATGGCCGCGCTGTCCGCCCTGATCAACTACGGGCAGGGCGAGTTTCCGCAGGAAGCGCTGGCGGCGTTCTACGACAAGTGGCGCGACAACCCGCTGGTGGTGGACAAGTGGTTCGCCCTTCAGGCCACCGCCCGCTCGACCACCGTGCAGACCGCGCGCAAACTGATGACGCATCCGGCCTTCACTTTGCGCAACCCGAACCGCGCCCGCGCGCTGATCTTCCAGTTCTGCCTGAACAACGCCCGCGGCATGCACCACCCGGATGGTTCGGGCTACGCCTTCTGGGCTGAACAGGTGCTGGCGCTGGACGCGCTCAACCCGGAAATCGCCGCCCGTCTGGCGCGCGCGCTGGACAACTGGTCGCGCTTCGTACCCGCGTTGCGCACGCCCATGCAGACCGCCCTGCAGCAGGTGCGCCAGCATGATGGCCTGTCGCGCAACGTGCAGGAAATCGTATCCAAGGCTTTAGAATTCGCAGCATAGGGAGACCCTTTTGAAACGCAAAACACTCACTCAGTACCTGGTGGAGCAACAACGCTCCGCCCAAGCCCTCGCCCCGGAAGTGCGACTGCTCATCGAAGTGGTCGCGCGCGCCTGCAAGGCCATCAGCCATGCAGTCAGCAAGGGCGCGCTCGGCGGCGTCCTGGGCAGCCTGGAAAGCGAAAACGTCCAGGGCGAAGTCCAGAAGAAGCTGGACGTGCTGTCCAACGAAATCCTGCTGGAAGCCAATGAATGGGGCGGCCACCTCGCGGCCATGGCCTCGGAAGAGATGGAAACCATCCATCTGATCCCGAACCGCTACCCCAAGGGCGAATACCTGCTGTTGTTCGATCCCCTGGACGGCTCGTCGAACATCGACGTGAACGTGTCCATCGGCACCATCTTCTCGGTGCTGCACGCGCCCCACGACGTATCGGGCGCGCCGGTCTGCGAAGACGACTTCCTGCAGCCGGGCAACAAGCAGGTGGTGGCCGGCTACGCCGTCTATGGCCCGCAGACCATGCTGGTGCTGACCATCGGCAATGGCGTGGTCGGCTTCACTCTGGACCGCGAAATGGGTTCGTGGGTGCTCACGCACGAGAACATCCGCGTGCCGGAAGACACCAAGGAATTCGCCATCAACATGTCGAACATGCGCCACTGGGCTCCCCCCGTGAAGCGCTACATCGACGACTGCCTGGCCGGTTCGACCGGTCCGTTGGGCAAGGACTTCAACATGCGTTGGATCGCCTCGATGGTGGCGGACGTGCATCGCATCCTGACCCGCGGCGGCATCTTCATGTATCCCTGGGACGCGCGCGAGCCCGGCAAGGCCGGCAAGCTGCGCCTGATGTACGAGGCCAATCCGATGAGCTTCCTGATCGAGCAGGCAGGCGGCGCGTCGATCAACGGCACGCAGCGCATCATGGACATCCAGCCCGACAAGCTGCATCAGCGCGTCAGCGTGATCCTGGGCTCGAAGAACGAAGTCGAGCGCGTGGGCCGCTATCACGCGGAAGACGCCGGCAAGTAAGCCCTTCCGCCCATGCAAAAACCCCGGCCTCGGCCGGGGTTTTTGTTGGGTCAGACACGCGGTGCGCTTACTTGACCTCTTCGATGGACTTCACATCGTCCTTGTTGATCTGAACCTTCTTGCCGTCCTTGTCGTATTCATACATGCCCGACTTCTTGTCGTATTCGGGCGTATCGGGCGTGACGGTGGAGGTTCCGTCGCGTTGCTGAATGACCGAGGGCGACGAGCATCCGGCCAGCACCCCAACTCCGGTCACCACCAGGGCCAACGTCATGGTCTTCAGATTCATGGGCGTGTTCTCCGATTGTGAATAGGTGAATTCACTGTATCCGAACCTGGCCCCGAATTCGTGTCGGGTTGTGGGAAAAGTGCATGAGAACGTAATCCGCCCCACCCCCATATGTGAAAAACCCCTCGCGGGCGGCGCCTGCGAGGGGTTGCAACCTTACACAAGCGGCAAGCCGCCTTTACACCTTGGCGTTTGCCTCGATGTACCGGCGCACGGATGCCTGGTCGCAATCCATGGTTTGCACGCGCTGAGGCAACGATTCGAGGTCCGCCAGATTGCCCGGCGGCGTGGCGGGACGGCCAAGCGCCTCTTCGATGGTCTCGGAGAACTTGGCCGGCAAGGCCGTTTCCAGCACCAGCATCGGCACGCCGGACTCGACGAATTCGCGGGCGACTTTCACCCCGTCGGCGGTGTGAGGATCGATCAGCACGCCCGTCTCTTCATACACGGACCGGATCGTCGCGAGGCGGTCGTCGTGCGAGCTGGCGCCAGACACGAAACCATAGCGGGATTCGAACTCCGGCTTCAAATCGGACAGGTCGAACGATCCGTCGCGCGCGACCGCGGCCCACAATTCCTTCACGCGGCCCGCGTCGCGGCCCACCAGGTCGAACACGAAGCGCTCGAAGTTCGAGGCGCGCGAGATGTCCATCGACGGGCTGGACGTTGCGTAAGTCTGCTCGGCCGGGCGCGGGCGGTAGACGCCGCTGCGGAAGAATTCCTCCAGCACGTTGTTCTCGTTCGTGGCCAGCACCAGGCGGCGGATGGGCAGGCCCATGCTGCGCGCGATGTGGCCCGACAGGATGTTGCCGAAGTTGCCCGAGGGCACGGCAAACGAGACCTGCTGGCCCGGCTTGCTGGTGGCGCGCAGCCATCCGTGGAAGTAATACACCACCTGGGCGGCGATGCGGGCCCAGTTGATGGAATTCACCGCGCCGAGCCGGTACTTGCTCTTGAAAGCCAGATCGCCCGCCAGCGCCTTGACGATGTCCTGCGCTTCATCGAACACGCCGCGCACGGCAATGTTGTGGATGTTCTCGTCCTGCAGGGAATACATCTGCGCGCGCTGGAAGGCGCTCATGCGGCCTTGCGGCGACAGCATGAACACCGCCACGCCCTGCTTGCCGCGCAAGGCGTATTCCGCGGCCGAGCCGGTATCGCCGGAGGTGGCCCCCACGATATTCAACGTGGTGCCGCGCTTGGCCAGCACGTATTCGAACACCTGGCCCAGGAACTGCATGGCCATGTCCTTGAAGGCCAGCGTCGGCCCTTCGGACAGGCCGAGCAGCGACAGCCCGCCGTTCAGCGGACGCAGCGGCACGATGTCTTCGCTGTTGAAGATCTGTTGCGTGTAGGCGGCGCGGGTCAGGCGGCGCAGGTCGTCCGCGGGAATGTCGGTGGCGAACAGCGACAGCACCTCGAACGCCAGGTCCGCGTACGGCAGGCCCCGCCAGGATTCGAGCGTCTGCTCGGACACCTGGGGCAGCGATTCCGGCACGGCCAGGCCGCCATCGGGCGCCAGGCCTTCGAGCAGGATGTCGGAGAACGTCAGGGCGGCCATGCCGCCGCGGGTAGAGATGTATTTCATGCGAGTTCCTCCGGTATGCGCTGCGCGCCCCGTCCCGGGGCGAGCGCATGCAGTGCTGAATTGTGCAGTCGAGACCCCCGAGCCGCGTGGCACCGGTGCAGCCCAAGCGGGGCCGCCGCGGAGCCGGCTCCGCCGGTCCGCTGGCGGCGCCCCCTTGAGGGGGAAGCGCCGGAGGCACTTCGGGGGTGGATCTTCACGTCAGGTTTTCCACGCGCAGCCGCGTTACCTTGGACCGCACGAAGGGCAAGGACTCGATGCGTTCGATGGCTTGGTTGACGTTGCCTTCCACCGCCTCGTGCGTCAGGAAGATGATGTCCGCGCCGCCGATATGCGAGGGCTGCTGGATCATCGACCCGATGGAGATGGAGCGGTCGGCCAGAATGCGGGCGATGTCCGCCAGCACGCCGGGTTGATCGTCCACGCGCAGGCGCAGGTAGTAAGAGGTGCTGACCAGTTCGATCGGCAGGATCGGCGTATCCGACATGGCGTCCGGCTGGAAGGCCAGGTGCGGCACGCGATTGCCCGGATCCGCGGTATGCAGGCGGGTCACGTCCACCAGGTCGGCCACGACAGCCGAGGCGGTGGGCTCTTCGCCCGCGCCTTGCCCGTAGTACAGCGTGGGACCGACGGCGTCGCCCTTGACCAGCACGGCGTTCATCGCGCCTTCGACGTTGGCCAGCAGGCGCTCGGACGGCACCAGCGCCGGATGCACGCGCAGCTCGATGCCATCGGGACGGCGCTTGGTGATGCCCAGCAGCTTGATGCGGTAGCCCAGGCGCTCGGCGTGTTCGATGTCTTCGGCCGCCAGTTGCGAAATGCCTTCGATGTAGGCGCGATCGAACTGCACCGGCACGCCGAAGGCCAGCGAGGCCAGCAAGGTCAGCTTGTGCGCGGCATCCACGCCCTCCACGTCGAATGTGGGATCGGCTTCGGCGTAGCCCAGGCGCTGCGCCTCGGCCAGCACCTCGGCGAACGGCAGGCCGCGCGACCGCATTTCGGACAGGATGAAGTTGGTGGTGCCATTGATGATGCCGGCCACCCACTGGATGCGGTTGGCCGTCAGGCCTTCGCGGATCGCCTTGATGATGGGGATGCCGCCGGCGACGGCGGCTTCGAACGTCACCATCACGCCGCGTTCGGACGCCGCGGCGAAGATCTCGTTGCCGTGCTTGGCGAGCAACGCCTTGTTGGCGGTCACCACGTGCTTGCCGTTGGCGATTGCTTCCAGCACCAGTTCGAGCGCCAGCGTGTCGCCGCCGATCAGTTCGACGACGATGTCGATCTCGGGATCGCGCACCAGTCCGTGCACGTCGGTGTCGACGTGGATCGAGTCGCCCACGCGCGAGCGCGCCTTGGCGACGTCGCGCACGGCGGCGCGGGTGACCTCGATGCGGCGGCCGGCGCGGCGCGCGATTTCCTCGGCGTTGCGGGACAGCACGGTCCATGTGCCGCCGCCAACCACGCCAAGACCCAGCAGGCCCACCTTCATGGGATTCATCGCGCCGCCCTCTGCGGGCGGGCGTTGAGGGGAATTCATTTCAGTTCTCCATAATGCTGTGTGATGCTGCGCAGCACCCCCGACGCAAGATAGCGGTCACCCCTTATCGGGATGCCGCAGATCCGGCTCCGCCGGTCTGCTGGCATGCCCCCTTAAGGGGGAAGCGCGCAGCGCTGCGGGGGTGGGCTTCATTCACTTCAGCAATCCGTCCTTGCGGAACATATCTTTGATGCCGCGCACCGCCTGGCGGGTGCGCTGCTCGTTTTCGATAAGAGCGAAGCGTACGTATTCGTCGCCATACTCGCCGAAGCCGATCCCGGGGGACACGGCCACTTTCGCATCCGACAGGACACGCTTGGCAAATTCCAAAGAGCCCATCGCCCTGTAGGGTTCGGGGATCTGCGCCCAGATGTACATGGACGCCTTGGGAATCTCCACATTCCAACCTGCTTCGTGCAGGCCGCGCGCGAGCACGTCGCGGCGGCTCTGGTACTGCGCCACGATTTCGTTCACGCAATCCTGCGGGCCGTCCAGCGCGGCGATGGACGCCACCTGGATCGGCGTGAACGTGCCGTAGTCGTGATAGCTCTTGATGCGCGCGAGCGCATTGACCAGCTCGCGGTTGCCGACCATGTAGCCGATGCGCCAGCCCGCCATGTTGTAGCTCTTGCTCATCGTGAAGAACTCGACGGCGACATCGCGCGCGCCGGGCACCTGCATGATGGAGGGGGCCACGTAGCCGTCGAAGGTGATGTCGGCATAGGCCAGGTCATGCACGACGAGGATGTCGTGTTCCTTGGCCAGCGCCACCACGCGTTCGAAGAACGACAGGTCCACGCACTGGGCGGTCGGGTTGCTGGGAAAGCCCAGCACCATCATCTTGGGCTTCGGGATGGATTCGCGCACGGCGCGTTCCAGCTCCTCGAAGAAGTCCACGCCCGGCGTCATGCGCACGGAGCGGATGTTGGCGCCGGCGATGACGGCGCCATAGATATGGATCGGGTAGCTGGGATTGGGCACAAGCACGGTGTCGCCGCGGTCCAGCGTGGCCAGCATCAAGTGGGCCAGGCCTTCCTTGGAGCCAATCGTGACGATGGCTTCGGAGTCCGGGTCGAACTCGACCGCGTAGCGGCGCTGGTACCAGTCGCAGATCGCCTTGCGCAGACGCGGGATGCCCTTGGACACCGAGTAGCCGTGCGTGGTCGGGCGCGAGGTGGCTTCCACCATCTTGTCGACGATGTGCTTGGGAGTCGCGCCGTCCGGATTGCCCATCGACATGTCGATGATGTCTTCGCCCCGCCTACGCGCCGCCATCTTGAGCTCGCCGGTAATGTTGAAAACGTACGGGGGCAAACGCTCAATGCGAGAGAACTTCCTCATGATGGGAATCCTTAGGGGCGAAAAGGCAAATAAACCAGGGCGCGGTCGCGCGAAGGGGAAAGGGGCTCAAAGCCGCGCCAGCACACGTTTGCAGCGCAGCAAAACCCTGTAATCTAGCGCAACGACGCCTAGGCGGCAAATGGGGCGGAAAAAGCCCCTTTTCCTGGTGGATACGTTGCAACATGCGGCGTGTCCGATGCGCTATTATCAAGCACGTAAAGCCGGAGTTTTTATTGAAGCTGCATACCGATCCTGCGACGGCCGCTCTGAACACTGTCACCGCCTACGGTGATGGCTATATCGAGGTCAACCAGGTACGTTTTTCCTCCTCGGTCGCTTTCGGCCCGGAAGGCGAAGTTACCCTCTGGCCCGTTCAGTCGCCGGCCGACATCACCTCATCTCTCTTGCTCCAGGCGGCCGGATTGTCCGAGCCCGTCCGCGACCCCATGGCTTTTCTGGACGAACCAGAAGCCGCCCCCAGCCGGCCGGCCAATGCGCCCGAAGTGCTGCTGGTGGGCACGGGCGCCCGGCAACAGTTCCTGCGCCCCGATGTGCTGCGTCCCCTTTTGGCGGCGGGCATAGGCGTCGAGATCATGGACACACATGCCGCCTCGCGCACCTACAACATCCTGATGGCCGAGGGCCGGCGCGTGGTCGTCGCCCTCATTCCTCCCCATGGAGCATCCGCTAAATGACGCCCAGCATAGGCAAGTCTGCCCCGCAATTCACCGCCGAGAGCACGATAGGCCCGATCAGCCTGGAACAATGTCAGGGGCGCGCCGTGATCCTGTACTTCTATCCCAAGGACAACACGCCGGGCTGCACCACCGAAAGCCAGGATTTCCGCGACCTGCACGCCGAATTCCTGGCCGCCAGCGCGATCGTGATCGGCATCTCGCGCGACTCGCTGAAGTCGCATGAGAATTTCAAAGCCAAGTACGAACTTCCCTTTCCTCTCATCTCCGACGCCGACGAAACCGTCTGCAATCTGTTCGGCGTCATCAAGCAGAAGAATATGTATGGAAAACAGGTGCGCGGCATCGAACGCAGCACCTTTTTGATCGATGCCTATGGCGTGCTGGTGCAGGAGTGGCGCGGGGTGAAGGTCCCGGGCCACGCCAAGGAAGTCCTGCAAGCAGCCAAAAGCATCGGTTAGTTGCAAGGAAAGACCCGTCAGGCGCTATAGCCGGCCCACACAGGAGAGTGACGCATATGCCGCTTCCGAAGTTGCCTACCCGCCCCGCAGCCATCCTGACCTTCCCCTCGGGCGAATCCGCCCGAGCGCAGGCCCGCACGACCAAGACTGCCGCTGCGCGGTCCAATACCCAGGCCGCCCTCGCCGAAGACGCCGAGGACGAGCTGCTGGTCCAGCCGGAACTTGATGGTCTGGCCTCGCCGGCCCGCAAGGCGCAGATTCCCGCGCCCGCCCGCCAGGTGCCGCCGCCTCCGCCCGCGCCAGCCGTCCGCGCGGAAACGCGCCCCCAGGCCAAGCCCGCCCCGGCGCCCTCCAAGCGCGGCAAGGCGCGCGCTCAGAACGCTCCGCGCAAGCTGTTCGTCCTGGACACGAATGTGCTGCTGCACGATCCCAGCTCGCTGTTCCGCTTCGAAGAGCACGACATCTTCCTGCCGATGATGACGCTGGAAGAGCTGGATCACCAGAAGAAGGGCATGTCGGAAGTGGCGCGCAACGCGCGCCAGGTCAGCCGTTCGCTGGACGCCCTGGTGCAGGACGCGACGCACCTCGAGGAAGGCCTGGAACTGGCCAAGCTGGGCAACAAGGATGCAACCGGCCGCCTGATGTTCCAGACGACCGCCATTCACAGCACCCTGCCCTCCGACCTGCCCATGGGCAAGGCCGACAACCAGATCCTGGGCGTCGTCCGCGCCCTGCAGGAAAAGTACCCGCAACGCGAAGTGGTGCTGGTGTCCAAGGACATCAACATGCGCCTGAAGGCCCGGGCGCTGGGGATGGCCGCGGAAGACTACTTCAACGACCACGTCCTGGAAGACTCGGACCTGATGTATTCGGGCGTGATGCAGTTGCCCGAGGATTTCTGGAACAAGCATGGCAAGGATGTGGAGTCCTGGCAGCAGGGCGGCACCACGTTCTACCGCATCCATGGCCCGCTGTGCTCGCAGTTCGTCGTCAACCAGTTCGTCTACTTCGAAGGCCAGATGCCGCTGTACGCGCAGGTGCGCGAAGTCAGCGGCAAGATGGCCGTGCTGGCGACCCTGCGCGACTACACCCACGGCAAGAACAACGTCTGGGGCATCACGGCGCGCAACCGCGAGCAGAACTTCGCCATGAACCTGCTGATGAACCCGGAATGCGATTTCGTGTCGCTGCTGGGCCAGGCGGGTACGGGCAAGACGCTGCTGGCGCTGGCCGCGGGCATCACCCAGGTGCTCGAGACCAAACGCTACACCGAGATCATCATGACCCGAGTCACGGTGCCCGTCGGTGAAGACATCGGCTTCCTTCCCGGCACGGAAGAGGAAAAGATGCTGCCCTGGATGGGCGCGCTGGAAGACAACCTGGACGTCCTGAACATGGGCGACGGGGAAGGCAACGGGGACTGGGGGCGAGCCGCCACCATGGACCTGATCCGCTCGCGCATCAAGGTCAAATCCCTGAACTTCATGCGCGGCCGCACCTTCCTGAACAAGTACCTGATCATCGACGAAGCGCAGAACCTGACGCCCAAGCAGATGAAGACGCTGGTGACCCGCGCGGGCCCTGGCACCAAGGTGATCTGCCTGGGCAACGTCGCCCAGATCGATACGCCGTACCTGACCGAAGGCAGTTCGGGCCTGACGTTCGTCGTGGACCGCTTCAAGGGGTGGCCGCATTCCGGACACGTCACGCTGCAGCGCGGCGAACGCTCGCGCCTGGCCGATTACGCCGGGGACGTGCTGTAACCCCGCTGTGTCCAGAAAAGAAAAAGCCCCTTGAGCGATCAAGGGGCTTTTTTACTTCCAACGCGGGCCGATTATTTATCGGCGGCGTTGGTGATGGCATTGCCGGCCCGCGACATATCCTTGCCCATGCCGGCGACGGTATTGCAACCGGCCAGCACAAACCCGAAAACGACGAAGGCGGTCAGCACGATCTTGCCACGCATGCTGGAACTCCTGGACTGATGAAATAAAAGTGCTGAAGCTTAGACGATCTGCACGCGCAGTTCGCCCAGGCCTTCCACGCCGCCGGTGATCACGTCACCTTGCAGCACGGCGCCCACCCCTTCGGGCGTGCCGGTGAAGATGATGTCGCCCGGCTGCAATTCGAACAGGCCCGACAGGTAGGAAATGCTCTCGGGCACGTTCCACAGCATCTGCGAGATATCGCTGGACTGCTTGCGTTCGCCGTTCACGTCCAGCCAGATAGCGCCCTTGTCCAGGGTGCCGACCACGCTGCGCGGATGGATGGGGCCCAGCGGCGCCGACTGGTCGAACGCCTTGCCGATTTCCCAGGGACGACCCTGCTTCTTCATTTCGCCTTGCAGGTCGCGGCGGGTCATGTCGAGCCCCAGCGCGTAACCCCAGACGCACTCATTGGCCTGTTCCACGGGAATATCGCGGCCGCCCTTGCCCAGCACCACGACCAGTTCCATCTCGTAGTGCAGATTGGAGGTCTTGGGGGGATACGGCATCTTGCCGGTTTCGCCATCGGCCACGGTCACCACGGCGTCGGCGGGCTTGCAGAAGAAGAACGGATCTTCACGGCCGGTGAACCCCATTTCCTTGGCGTGCTCGGCATAATTGCGGCCCACGCAATAGACGCGGCGTACCGGAAACAGCGCGGCGCTGCCGGCAACGGGAACCGCGACGGGCGGCTGAGGAGGTAGAACGTAATCCATGAGCTATCAACCTATGACAAATACGTGACCGGGAACCGGCCAAACATGTTACCCCGACGCCGCGCGCGCTCCGGATGCCCGCTGTCCCGCGTACGGGGGCATTTTTTATGGCGAAGCGGCCCGGCGATTGAAAATCATCCGCGAGTTTATCCCTTTCCGCGCCCTCCGCGCGGCCCGGTTTTGTTCAGGAAAACCTAGGGATATCCCCATCAAACACCACCAGGCGCTCGATGTAGTCCGCCATATACGCCTTCATTTCCTGGTGCGCCGCCGAAACCTGGTAGCGGTCGTGGGCCGGGCCGTCCGCGAAGGCCGCCACGACGGCGTGGGTCAGGCCGTCGGCGCGGCTGGCCTGGTTGGACCGGAACGCATACCCGGCCACCCCTTCGCATTCCGCCAGGATCCGGTCGCAGTAATCCTGAACCCGCGCATGGAACCGCGCATCGGCGGCGGCGGACAGTTGCAACATCACGACATGCAAGTACATCAGATCTCCTTCTTCGCGCGCGTCGCGGCAAGCCATGCGCGCGACACCAGCCCCATGATGCCGTCTCTAAACAGCAGCACGCACATCACGAAAATCGCGCCCTGGACGATCAGCACCCACGAGCCCAGCGGCGCCAGATAGTTCTGCAGGGACACGAAGGTGAACGCTCCGGCGAGCGGGCCGAACACGGTGCCGATGCCGCCCAGCAGCGCCATCAGCACCACTTCGCCATTGGCGTGCCAATGCACGTCGGTCAGCGATGCAACGCCGAACACCAGTACCTTCAAGCCGCCCGCGAGCCCGGCGACGGACGCCGACAGCGTGAACGCCAGCAGTTTGTAGCGCGACGTGGAGTACCCGAGCGAACGGGCGCGCTGTTCGTTGTCGCGCACCGAGCGGATCACTTCGCCGAATGGCGAGTTCAGCACGCGCAGGACAAAGGCGTATCCGAGCGCGAACACCGCCAGCGTGAAGTAGTACATGGGTATCACGCCTTCCAGGTCGAAGATGCCGAAAAGCTTGCCACGCGGCACGCTCTGCAATCCGTCCTCGCCGCCCGTGAAACCCGCCTGCACCGCGATAAAGTAGACAAGCTGCGACAGCGCCAGCGTGATCATCGCGAAATAGATGCCTTGGCGCCGGATCGCAATGGCACCGAACAGCAGGCCCAGCAGCCCGCCCGTCAACACGCCGGCCAGCAGGCCCAGTTCGGGCGTGGCGCCCAGCAGCTTCATGACAATGCCGGTGGCGTAGGCCGCCGCGCCAAAGAAAGCCGCGTGGCCGAAGGACAGCAGACCCACATAGCCGACCAGCAGGTTGAAAGCCGCCGCGAACAAGGCGAAACACAGTACCTTCATCAGAAACGTGGGATACACGAACCAGGGCGCGACCAGCGCCGCCAGCGCCAGCGCGGCCATCGTCACCCGCATCGCGCGGCGGCTCAACTGCACGGGCTGGCGCGTGGCTTCCGCGGCCAGCACGTTCTGCACCTGTAGCGGTTTGCCGAACAGCCCCGCCGGCTTGCACAGCAGCACCAGCACCATGATGATGAAGATCGCCAGATTGGCGGCTTCGGGATAGAACACCTTGGTCAGGCCTTCGATGATGCCCAGCCCGAAACCGCTGACGATGGCCCCCATGATGGAGCCCATGCCGCCGATGACCACGACCGCGAACACCACCACCACCAGGTTGGAGCCCATCATCGGACTGACCTGGTAGATCGGCGCCGCGATCACGCCCGCCACCGACGCCAGCGCCACGCCCAGCGCGTAGGTCAGCGTGATCAGCAGCGGCACGTTGATGCCGAACGAACGTACGATGGTCGGGTTCTCGGTGGCCGCACGCAGCATGGCGCCCACGCGGGTCTTCTCGATCAGCACCCACACGGCCAGGCACAGCACCAGCGACACCGCCACGGCCCAGCCGCGGTACCAGGGCAGGAACATGAAGCCCAGGTTGACCCCGCCGCTCAGCGCCTTGGGGATGACGTAGGGCAGGCCCGACACGCCATAGGCCTGGCGCAGGCCGCCCTCGATGAGCAGGGCGATGCCGAAGGTGAGCAGCAGCCCATACAGGTGATCCATGCGGTAGGTCCGCGAGATCAGCAGACGTTCCACCACAATGGCGAATACCGCCATGATGAGCGGCACCAGCACCAGCGCGGCCCAGTAGTTCACGCCCGCGTAGTTGAGCAGCATCCACGCCAGGAAGGCGCCCGCCGTGTACTGCGCGCCATGGGCGAAGTTGATGATGTTCAACAGCCCGAAGATCACCGCCAGCCCGATCGAGAGCAGCGCGTAGAAGGAGCCGTTGATCAGGCCGAGCAGGAGCTGGCCAAACAGTGCCGTGGACGGCACACCGAATATTTCGAACACGTGCATTCTCCTCTCAGACACCCAGGCGGCGCGCGATCCGGCCGGGATCGCCGCGCGCCTCGTCCGCCGACAACTCGTCGACCACGCATCCATGCTCCATGACGTAATGGCGGTCGGCCACCTTGGTCGCGAAGCGGAAGTTCTGTTCGACCAGCACGATGGTGAATCCCCGTTCTTTCAGGGTTCGGATGGCTTGGCCGATCTGCTGCACGATGACCGGCGCCAGCCCCTCGGTGGGTTCGTCCAGCAGGATCAGTTGGGCGCCCGTGCGCAGGATGCGCGCAATGGCCAGCATCTGCTGCTCGCCGCCGGACAGATTGCCGCCAGAGCTTGCACTGCGTTCGCGCAGGTTCGGAAACAGCGTGTAGATCTCGTCCAGCGACATGCCGCCCGCAGCCAGCCGCGGCGGCAGCATCAGGTTTTCGGTCACGCTCAGGCTGCGGAACACCGCGCGCTCTTCCGGGCAATACACCACGCCCAGGCGCGGAATCCGATGCGGCGCCATGCCCACGGTCTCCTGCCCGTTCAGGCGGATGGAGCCCCGCCGCTTGTCCAGGATGCCCATGATGGCGCGCAGGGTCGTCGTCTTGCCCGCGCCGTTGCGGCCCAGGATGGTGACGAGTTCGCCGCGGCTCACGTTGATATCCACGCCATGCAGGACATGGGATTCGCCATACCAGGCGTTGAGGTCTTTGATCGCCAGCATCTCAGTGCGCCTCCTCTTCCGACCCCATGTAAGCGGTGATGACCCGCTCGTCGCGCGACACGGCCGCATAGTCGCCCTGCGCCAGCACGGCGCCGCGCGCCAGCACGGTGATGGTGTCGGACAGGTCGGCCACCACGGAAAGATTGTGCTCGACCATCAGGATGCTGCGGTTCACCGACACCCGGCGGATCAGCGCGGAGATACGCGCCACGTCTTCCTGGCCCAGCCCGGCCATGGGTTCGTCCAGCAGCATGATCTCCGGCTCCAGGGCCAGGGTCATGGCGATTTCCAGCGCGCGCTTGCGGCCGTAAGGCAATAGCGCGGCGGTCGTGTCCGCGAGGTTCGCCAAGCCCACCGCGTCCAGCAATTCCAGGGCGCGCCCGTTCAGGCGGTCCACGCTGCGCCGGCTGCGCCAGAAGCGCAGGCCGTCGCCATGCTGGCGCATCAGCGCCACGCGCATGTTCTGAAGCACGGTCAGCCCCAGGAACACGGCGGATATCTGGAACGAGCGGACGATGCCCAGACGCGCGATCTGTTCCGGCGCCAGAGCCGTGATGTCGCGCCCGCGGTAGTGGATCACGCCTTCGTCAGGCGTGAGGAATTTGGTCAGCAGATTGAAGCAGGTGGTCTTGCCGGCGCCGTTGGGGCCGATAAGCGCGTGGATGGAGCCTTCCTGCAGGGCGAGTGTCACGCCGTCGACGGCATTGAAGCCGCCGAACCGCTTGACCAGCCCCTGGGCGGACAGAACCGCTTGGGTGCTCATGGCGGCGCTCCTACATGCGGGCCAACAGGCCGCCGTCGATCGCCAGGACATGCCCGTTGACGAACGACGCGCCCGGGGACGCCAGGAACACCACCGCGGGCGCAATATCCTCCGGCGCGGCCCAGCGGCCAGCCGGCACGGCGGACGACAGAAACGACTGAAATTGCGGATTGTCCTGCAGGCCCTGCGTGAAGTCCGTGCGCACGAAGCCCGGCGCGAGCGCATTGCAGGTCACGCCACTGGGGCCGTACTCCACGGCCAATGCCCGCGCGAATGCGGCAATGGCGCCTTTGGCGGTAGCGTAGGCGGCGATGTTTGGCATGGTCGCCTGCCCGGCCACCGAAGACATCAGCACGATCCGGCCGAAGCCGCGCTTGGCCATGGCGGGCAAGACGGCACGCGCGCAATGAAACGCGCCATTGACGTGTACGTTCTGCAGCGCCTGCCACTCCGCGGCGGCCATCTCTACCACGGGCTTGCGATTCTGGTTGCCGGCATTGCTGACGAGCACGTCGATGGCCAGGCCAGCGGAATCCAGTTGAGACACGGCGTGCGCCACCGCGGCATCGTCGGCCACATCGAAGGGCGAGGCATGCGCCCTGATGCCCTCTTCGGCCAGACGCGCGCAGGCGGCCTCGCAGGCCTCCCGCGACAGGTCATTGATCACCACCTGCGCGCCGGCCTTTCCCAGCGCCCGCGCAATGGCGTAGCCCAACCCCCGCGCCGCCCCCGTCACCAACGCGACGCGACCCGCCAATCCGAACGTCTGGTCCAGATAATCGTGTTTCAACGCTGTCTCCTTGTCTTATATGCACCGGATCTCTGGGTCCGGCCTGTGTCTTCCTCTGCTTTCGGCATGCAAAACAAAGTTGACATCAATCTCAATATACGCGACTATTTTTAAACACTCAATAACAAGATTTTTGGTTTATCTTCCATAACGAGCAACGGCTAGGAGACCACCATGGCCCTCGAAACCCCCGGCTGCCCCGCCGCCAATGCACTGCCGCCCTTGGCTTCGCGCTTTCTGAAAGTTGCCGATCTGCCCTGGAAGCCGACGCAGGTCGAAGGCATAGACATGAAGGTGCTGATGCAGGACAAGGAGTCCGGCCTGCTTACCGCCCTCTTCCGCTGGCAGCCTGGCACCGAACTGCCGCTGCATGAACACGTCGAGGTCGAACAGACCTTTGTGCTGGAGGGTTCCATCGTGGACGCCGAAGGCGAGGTGTGCGCGGGCGACTATGTCTGGCGCCCGCGTGGCAACCAGCACGTGGCGCGCGCCCCGAATGGCGCCCTGGTGCTCAGCTTTTTCCTGAAACCCAATCTGTTCATCGACGCCTACGCCGGCCAGACGCTGGAATAGGCGCCACCCGCCGCATGACCCCGCACGACTGCCCGGCACAGGGCGGCGCGCAAGGAACCAAGCCCCCGAGGAGACAACCCATGAAGACCCGTATCAAGAACAGCCTTGCTGTCTGCGCGCTGAGCGCCCTGTCCCTGTCCGCCCAGGCGCAGGTGTCGGACGATGTCGTGAAGATCGGCGTGCTGGGCGACCAGTCCGGCATGATGGCGGACCTGTCCGGCAAGTTTGGCGTGGAAGCCGTGAAAATGGCCGTCGAGGACTTTGGCGGCACGGTGCTGGGCAAGCCCATCGAAGTCATTTCGGCGGACCACCAGAACAAGGTCGACATCGGCGTATCGGTTGCGCGCCGCTGGTACGAGAACGACAAGGTGGACCTGATCCTGGACGTGCCCAATTCGGCCATCGCGCTGGCGGTGCAAGATTTGACCCGGCAGATGAAACGCATCGTGATTTTCACCAGCGCGGGTTCGGCGGACCTGACCGGCAAGGCCTGCTCGCCCAATGGCATGCACTGGACCTACGACACCTATGCCTATGCCACCGGCGTGGCCAGCGGCGTCATGGACGACGGCGGCAAGAGCTGGTACTTCATCACATCCGACTACGCGTTCGGCCATTCGCTCGAACGCGACGCGATGGCGGTGGTGAAGGCCAGGGGCGGACAGGTGATCGGCAGCGTGCGCCACCCCATCGCCAGCTCGGACTTCTCATCGTTCCTTCTGCAGGCGCAGGCGTCCAAGGCGCAGGTGATCGGCCTGGCCAATGGCAGCGGCGACACGATCAACAGCATCAAGCAGGCGTTCGAATTCGGCATCATGGGCAGCAAGCAGCGCGTGGCCGCGCTCTTCATGAGCATCGTGGACGTGCGCAGCGTGGGGCTGGAATACGCGCAGGGGCTGAACCTGGTCGAACCCTTCTATTGGGATCAAGACGACAAGGCGCGCCAGTGGTCCGAGCGCTACTTCAAGCGCACCGGCCGCATGCCTTCCATGGTGCAGGCCAGCAACTACAGCGCGGCCATGCATTACCTGAACGCGGTCAAGGCCGCGGGCACGGACGGGTCCGAGGCGGTGCTGAAGAAGATGCACGACACGCCCATCAATGATTTCATGACCGAGAACGGCCGCATCCGCGAGGATGGCCGCGTCATGCGCGACCTCTATCTGTTCCAGGTCAAGAAGCCGTCGGAGTCCAAGCGCGAATGGGACTACTACAACCTGGTGCGCAAGATCCCCGCCGAACAGGCCTTCCGCCCGCTGAAGGACGGCAACTGCGCGCTGGTGAAATCGTGACAGGCGGCGCGCTCCAGCTGCTGGCCGGCAAGCGCGCCATTGTCACGGGGGGCGCCAACCCCCGCGGCATTGGCGCGGCCGTCGTCGAACTGTTCCTGGCGCAGGGGGCAAGCGTCGCGGTGTTGGACCATGCCTACCCCGAAGGGGCGGAAGTCCAGCCCGTCCGGGGCCGCGTGGACCTGCACTGCGACGTATCCCGCGCGGCCTCGTGCGAAGCCGCCCTGGCGCGCGCAAAAGAGGTGCTCGGAGGCATCGACGTTCTGGTCAACAACGCCGGCATCGTCGCCGCCACGCGCATCTGGGATCTGCCCGAAGACGAGTTCCGCCGCATGATCGACGTGAATCTGACCGGCACGTATAACGTCACGCACGCGGCGCTGCCCGCCCTGCTGGAAAGCACGCGGCATCCCGCGATCGTGAACCTGGGCTCCACCGCTGCCTTGCGCGGCGGCGGACTGCTGGGCGGCTCGCACTATGCGGCCTCGAAAGGCGGCGTCATCAGCTTCACCAAGGCCCTGGCGCGAGAGCTGGGGCCGCGAGGCATACGGGCCAACTGCGTGGCGCCGGGCATTATTGAAACCGACATGACGCGCGAAAAATTCGGCGAAAATTGGGAACAAGAACTCAAACAGGGCATTCCGCTGCAACGTTTCGGCTCGCCCGCCGAAGTTGCTCAAGCCATCCTTTTCCTGGCATCGGACCTGTCCTCTTACTCAACCGGCATCGTGGTCGACGTCAACGGCGGCTTCCACATTCACTAGGCACGTCCAGAAGCAATGAGCACTCCCGATCGCATGCTGTCCATTCTCGACCTTTTTCGCGACGACACCACTGCCGCGTTCCAGGAAGACGTCATGGCGCATCTGGAGTGCTCGCGCGCCACCGCCTATCGCTATCTCAAGTCGCTGACCGAAAGCGGCCTGCTGGCGCCCACGGCGGGAGGCGCCTACGTGCTGGGTTCGCGCATCATCGAACTGGACCGCCATCTGCGCAGGCACGACCCGCTGATGCGAGCCGCGCGCGAGGTCATGCGCGCCACCGGCGACGAGCTGCGCGCCAACCTGATGCTGTGCAGTTACTACGGCGACAAGGTGATGTGCGTGGACCGCTACTGGACGGACAACTCGATCGAATCCAGCTACGCGCGCGGCCGCCCGTTCCCGATGTTCCGAGGCGCCACCGCCAAGCCCATCCTGGCCAACCTGCCTCCCTACCAATTGCGCAATCTGATGCTATGGCACGCGGCCGAGATCCGCGAAGCCGGACTTGGCGAAGACTGGGATGAGTTCCGCGCGAATCTGAAGCGCTTGCGGGCGGCCGGCGTGTGCGTGTCCCACGGAGAGGTCGACCGTGGCCTGATGGGCATCGGCGCGGCCATCTTCAGCCCCGAGCAGAAGGTGGTCGGCAGCCTGGTTTTCATCGCCGCCGAAGCGCATACCTCGGCCGCGCGCCTGGATGTGCTGCAAGCGCGGATCCAGGTCGCGGCGGCAGAGGTCTCGCAGAATCTGCAGGCGCCTCAAAGCAACGGCGCGGCGGCGATCGGCATCATGCCGTCGCGGCCGCGCCGCATCAAACCGCCAGCCGGTACAGCACCGGCTCGGGCCAAAGCCTGATCAGGCCTTGTTGTAGCGTTCGACGCTGTTCACGATTTCCTCGTGCGCGGCGTCAACACCCTTCCAGCCCTTGACCTTGACCCACTTGCCCTTTTCCAGGTCCTTGTAGTGCTCGAAGAAATGCTGGATGCGGGAAACATCTTCCGCCGGCAGATCTTCATAGGACTTGATGTTGCGGTACGGGGGGTACAGCTTTTCGATCGGCACGGCCAGCAGCTTGGCATCGCCGCCCGACTCGTCGTCCATTTCCAGCACGCCGATGGCGCGGCAGCGCACGACGGCGCCGATCTGGATCGGGAACGGCGTCAGCACCAGCACGTCGGCGGGGTCGCCGTCGTCGGACAGGGTTTGCGGGATGTAGCCATAGTTGCACGGGTAGTGCATGGCGGTCAGCATGAAGCGGTCAACGAAAATCGCGCCCGATTCCTTGTCGACCTCGTACTTGACCGGGTCGGCGTTCATGGGGATTTCGATGATGACGTTGAAGTCTTCCGGCAGCTTCTTGCCAGGGGAGACGCGATCAAGACTCATGGTTCAACCTTGTTTGTCTGAAGGAATGTTCAAATCGAGCCATCGTCCTTGAACGGCGGCTTGGTGGTCGGCACGGGCGCCGCGGCCGGCGCGGGCGCGGGCTTGGGCGCGGCGGGCGGCGCCGGCGCATACGTGGGCACGGGTTCGTCGAAAGCCGCGGCCGGAATCGGCGCGCTGTCGAAGTACTCGTCGATATCGGACGTGCCGCCGGCAAGCGGTGCGTCCTCGGGCGCCAGCGCACGGTCGCGCTGTTCGCTGCTGACGCGTGCGTCCGGATCCAGCACGTAGTCGGAGGCCGAGGCCGCCACCGCGGGCGCCAGCGCGGGGTAGTCGCCACCGAGACCGGTGTCGCCATCGGTGTCCGACAGGCCTACCGCATAGCCGCCCTCGGCATCCACATGGTAAGGATCGGAACCCGTGTCCGCGGGCGGCAGAGCCGCATCCGCCGCCAGCACCGGCAGGGCCATGCTGGCCGCCGTGGCAAGGCGCCAATGGCGCACGGCGTCCGCGGGGCGTTCCAGGCGATCGTAGAGGCTGCCAAGCAGGGCATGCGTTTGCGCATCGCTGCGGCGGCTCAGGCTGCGCAGCAGATAGCGCTCGGCCTGCCCCCAAAGCTGGCCGTTCAGGCACAGCATGCCCAGCGCGGTCAGGAGGTCGGGATCGGTCGGACGCTGTTGCAGCCAGGTCTCCGCCTTGGCCAGACGGCGCGAGACCTGTTCGGCTTCGCAGCGGGCGTAGGCAGCCACCAGGGCCGGATTGAACTTGACGGCAATGGCCGCTTCCAGCACGCGGGCGGCTTCGTTGGCTTCACCGGCGGCCTCGAAGGCCGCCGCGCCCGCCAGGGCGATCTCGGGCAGCAGGCGTTCTTCGGCCTTCAGGTCTTTCCAGGTGGCGCGCCAGGCATCGCTGCCGGCGGCGGCGCGCAAGCGCGCTGCGCCCGAGGCGTCGATGAGCAGATCGGCTTCAGCGCGCGCCAGCGCATTGCGCCGCACGAGGCCGCGCGCCAGCGTGAAGACCTGGTCCTGGTGGTTCAACGCGGTATGGGCGCGCAGCAGCAAGCGCATGGTGTGCAGATGGCGCGCGCCGCCGTCGGCCAGGGGAGCCAGCACCGCCAGCGCGCGTTCGGCGCGCCCCTGGTCCAGCAGCATGTCGGCCGACACCGTCGCCGTGGCTTCGACCAGGCCCGGATCGGCGCCCGCCTGTTCCTGCGCGGTGACCAGCAGGCGGTCGCGCCGGTCGAATTCGCCCAGGCCGTGCGCGGCGCGCCCGGCCGACAAGGCGGCCAGAACGCGGCGCGTCTTCACCTTGGTCTGTTCGAGCAGCTTGGTCAGATCTTTTTCGGCATGGGTATAGCGGCCTTCCAGCAAGCCGATCCAGCCACGTTCGAGCAATTCGTGATCGCGGGCCTGCGCGCGCTTGCCGCGCCAGGCGCGCACGCGGTCGGGAATGGCGAGCAGCCACGCCAAGAGGCGCAAACCCACGTACAGCACGATGAAGGCCGCCACGAGCAGCAAGACGGCGAGCGTCAGCGACATCCCGATGCGCCACGGCCACACGAGCAGCAGCACATTGCCGGAATGCGAGCGCAACACCACCGCCAGGGCGACGGCAATGACGGTGAGCAGCAGTGTCCAGAACCAGGTACGCATATGCCTTAGTCCTGATCGCTGGTCTTGAAGCCCGCAGCCCGCAGCGCCGCGACGGCGTTCAGGCTGTCGGCCACGTCCGGCATGCGCACGGCGATGTCGATCTGCGCCAGTTCGCGCGCCAGCGTCTGGGCGGCGACGGTATCGGGAGAACGGTTGTCGAAGTACTTGGACAGCGTCACGCCGACGTTGTCGAGTTCGCTTTTCCAGACCGGCGACTGACGCATCAGCATCGCGAGTTGCGCCGTCAGAAGGCGCTGACGCAGCGTGCCGCGCACCTGGTCAGCCTGTTCGGGCGACAGCAGCAGCGCGGCGGGTTCGTCCACGCGCTGAATGGTGATCAGCCCACCCAGCTCATGCGCCAGCGCGGAGCCGGCGCGGCCGGGCCAAGAGGCCACTTCCGCACGCCAGCGCTGCCACCAGGGAGCGTCGGCGGGCAAGCCAGCCTGGGGGTCCACCGTGGGCGCCGGAGCAGCCGGCTGGGATTCGCCGACGGGCGCAATGCCCGGAGCGGCGGCGTCTGGCACCAGCAAGGGCGCCCTGCCGATCAGCGCGACCAGGCGTTCGATGCGGGCAGACTGGGCGGGAATATCCACCGTGGACACGGCGCGCAGGCGATCGAGGTCGCCGTTGATCGCTTGCTGCAGGCTGGAGAAGCGCGGCCGGTCGGCGCGCGCCAGCCTGGACTGGGCGGTTTCCAGGGCGACGATGGCGTTTGAAACGTTGCCGGCCAGGCGCAATTGCTGGTTGGCGATCGTCAGCAGACGCTCGATGTCGTTAGCCAGAAGCTCGTCGCTGGCGCTGTCGTTGAAGTTCTGCCAGGCCAGTTGCAACGCGTTGTACTGGCTTTGCGTTTCACGCACGGTGTCTTCAAGTTCGCCCACGCGTCCTGCCTGGGCCTGCGCCAGCGCCAAGGCTTCACGCGTGTCCTTGCGGGCCTGCGCGACGTCGGCGCTGAGCGTTTCGATGCGGGTGGCGACTTCGCGTCCGGCGGACACGAACTGCGTGCGCTGCTTCCAGAGCGCGTAGCCCAAGCCTACGGCCAGCAGCACGACGATTATCAGGGCAGTGACCAACGGGCCACTGCCGCGCTTGGCCGGACGGGCCTTGACGGAATCGGCCGGGGCCGATGCGGACGCGTTTGCGTCCGGGGCGGCCGTATGAACGACCGGATCGGTAGCGGGAGTCTTGTCTGTCATGACGCGATTGTATTCGGTGTCAGTCCGAAGCAACGAATCAAGCAGCAACAAAAGCCTGGAATATCGACTCGTCGTTGGGCAAGCAGATTTTTACCATCGACGGGCACGACGCGCCATCGGCCGTCACCGGCAGGCGGCGCGCAAGGGAGGGATGAGTCAGCACGAAGCCGCACTGCTCCCACCAGCCGGACAGCCCCGCCGCCTCCAGCCCGGCGCGCGCGGCGTCCGCGCCCTCGCCGCTGGTGATCAGCCAGGTGGCGCTGACGCCGGCATCCGCCCAGCGCCGCAATTGGGTCAACTGCGCGGGACGCCAGAGCGCCGGACGCCGCAGGTAAGCGGCGTGCCGCGTGACCGCGACGCCCTCGGCCTCGAGCTTGTCCCCTAGCCAGTCCCTGCCTTGCGTGCCGCGCACCAGCAGCACGCGGGCGGGCATGGGCAGATCCTGGAGCACGCGCCACAGGGCCTCGGAATCGTGGCTGGGCGCGGACTCGTCCGGATGCAGGACTGTTGTATTCGCGCCAAAACACCCCGACTCGTGCAATGCCTGCGCGCTGGCCGGGCCCACCGTGGCCGCGCTCACGCCTGCCGGCCACGGCGCCGGCCCGTCAACCCGGGCAAGCTGGTCGAGGTACTGCCTGGCGGCGTTGCCGCTGACAAACACAACCATGTCATAACCGGCCGGCCGAGGCAGGTCCTCGGGGGCAATCGGCAAGGGATGGATTTCAAGGGCGGGCAGGATGCAGGACAACCAGCCGGCGTCCGACAGACGGCCGGCCAGTGCCTCGTTGCGCCCGGCGGGCCGCGTCAGGACGGCGACGCGCGGCCTCTCGGCGGCTGCGGACGCCTTGGTCATCAGCCTGGCCCGGAGTCCTGCAGCAAGTCGCGCAGAATGGCCTGGGCGCCCGCCTGCAGCAGTTCGTCGGCGGCCGCCTCGCCGATGGCCTCGGCCGCGCTGACGGGACCGCTGCGCGTGGCGTGGACCATGCGTGCGCCGTCCGGCGACGCCACCAGCGCCCGCAGCGTCAGCGTGCCACCCGCGATCTGGGCGAATGCGGCAAGGGGAACCTGGCAGGATCCGCCCAGCTTGCGCGAAACGGCGCGCTCGGCCAATACGCAGGCGGTTGTGTCGGCGCTGACCAGCGGCGCCAGCCAGGCACGCATATCACCGCGATCATCGCGGATCTCGATGCCCAGCGCGCCCTGTCCGGCCGCCGGCAGGCTGTCGGCGGCATCCAGCAAGCTGCTGATGCGCGCCCCCAGGCCCAGGCGTTCAAGACCGGCTGCCGCCAGCACGATGGCGTCGTAGTCGCCCTTGTCCAGCTTGCCCAGACGCGTGTCCAGGTTGCCGCGCAGGGGTTTCACGACGAGCTCGGGATAGCGCGCGCGGATCTGGGATTCACGGCGCAGGCTGGACGTGCCGACGACCGCGCCCGCTGGCAGGTCTGCCAGCGACGCATAGCGGTTGGACACGAAGGCATCGCGCGGGTCCGCGCGATCAAGGACGGCGCAAAGCTCGAATGGGGCTTGCAGATCCACCGGCACGTCCTTCAAGGAGTGAACGGCAAGATCGGCACGCCCATCGAGCAGCGCGTTTTCGAGTTCCTTGACGAACAGTCCTTTGCCGCCCACTTTGGAGAGCGTGCGGTCGAGGATCTGGTCGCCTCGGGTCGTCAGGGTAAGAAGCTCAACCGCGCACGCCGGGTACAGCGTGCGCAGCCGGTCGCGCACATGCTCGGCTTGCCACAGGGCAAGCCGGCTGGCGCGGGTCGCGATGACCAGGCGTTGCGGAAGAGACACGAGACGTCATCAAACAAAATTGGAGACGATGACCGTCGCGACTATCCCGAGGATGGCCAGCACGAACAGACCCTGAAGAAGGCTCAGGCCCGATTCGGATTGCTGGGGATCGACGGATCTACGCAGACTCATGTGCTGATTCCTTGGAAGCGGTTTTGCGGCTTGCCAGCCACCGTCCAAGGACAACAACGAGCAAGGCGCCGATAATTTCTGCAGCGATTTTAACCGTAGTGGGCTGAACGCCGAAATGACGTTCGACAATCACATCGGTGATCAACATGCCGCCCGCGATCCAGCCGAGCAAAGCCGCGCCAAACGTGACAACCAGCGGATAGCGGTCGATGAGCTTGAGGACCAGCGTGCTGCCCCAGATGATGATCGGCACACTGACGATCAGACCAAAGGCGACCAGGCCGATCTGATGGTCGGCGTGGGCATTCTGGGCCGCGCCAGCGATGGCGATGACGTTGTCCAGGCTCATCACGAAGTCAGCGATGATGATGGTCTTGATGGCGGCGGCGATGGATGTTCCGCCCTTTACGTTGCCATGCGCATCGTCTTCGGGAACCAGGAGCTTGACCCCGATCCAGAGCAGCAGCACGCCACCCACGACCTTCAGGAAGGGGATCGACAAGAGCGTCAGGGCGAAGGCAATCAGCACGACACGCAAGATGATTGCGCCGGCGGTACCCCACAGGATGCCTTGCATGCGCTGCTTGGGCGCCAGGTTGCGACAAGCCAGCGCGATCACGACGGCGTTGTCGCCGCCAAGCAGGATGTCGATGAGGATGATCTGGAATACCGCTGCCCAACTCAGCGTCTGTAAAAACTCAAGCACTATGAACCCCCGAAGGCATTTATGAAAAGAATGGCCGGTCCCGAGCCGGCCGACTCGCCGCGCTGCGCGCGGCGAGGTGATTCAAAACAACGCAGTATTGTAATTCAGCTTTCAGTCAGCTTTCTGGCGCATCACCAAAACTTTTCCGATCGCCAAAACAAGCACCGCGCCCAGCACGCCCGTCATCATCGCGAAGCTGTGCTGTGACACACCCAGGGCAGCGTCTATGCGCGCCACTGGTTCCTGCAAGGCGGGATCCCCCACCAGCAACTCGCCAGCAATGAAGCCCAGCAACGCCGCACCCACCCAGACGATAACCGGGAAGCGCTCGATGACCTTCAGGAGCAGCGTGCTGCCAAAGATGACCAAGGGGATGCTGATCGCCAAGCCCAATACCAGCAAGGTCGTGTCGCCCATCGCGGCGGCGGCTACAGCCACCACGTTGTCCAGGCTCATGACCAGGTCGGCAATCATGATAGTGCGAATTGCCGTGAACAAATTGCCTTGCGTCTTGCCCGCGCCGTCTTCTTCGCCTTCCGGCATCAGCAGCGTCACACCGATGTAGACCAGGAGCAGCGCGCCGATGAGCTTGAGCCACGGCAACAGCAGCAATTTGGCCGCCACGAGCGTCAATACGATACGCATGATGATCGCGGCAGCGGAGCCGACCACGATCGCTTTCTTCTGTTGCGCCGGAGGCAGCGAACGCGCCGCCAGCGCAATAACCACGGCGTTGTCGCCGGATAGCAGGATATTGACCCAAATGATCTGGAGCAACGCTATCCAGAATGCCGCTGAACTGAGTTCCATACCTCTCTTTCCTAGGTGTGATCCCCCTAGGACAAACCAAATTAATGGACGAATGAAGACAAAAACGTACTGACCGTCTTGGTGCGAGCCCGACGGCATTCTTGCTGGGTACGCGCGAAATTTCTTTCATTATAGTTTCGTTCAGCTTTCCGTATGATTCCGTGACCTCGGCGTGGACACGGGATTACCCTAGGAAAACTGCCAAAGCAGGCAAAAAAAAACCCGCCGAAGCGGGTTTTTTTGGCGCGCATGCTGAAACTTACAGCACCGACTTGAGCAGCTTGCCCATTTCGGAGGGGTTGCGCGTGGTGCGGATGCCGCAAGCTTCCATCACTTCCAGCTTGGCGTCGGCCGTGTCGGCGCCACCGGAGATCAGGGCGCCAGCGTGGCCCATGCGCTTGCCGGCGGGCGCGGTGACACCAGCGATGAAGCCGACGACCGGCTTCTTCATGTTGTCCTTGGCCCATTCGGCGGCGTTGACTTCGTCGGGACCGCCGATTTCGCCGATCATGATGACGGCGTCGGTGTCGGGATCGTCATTGAACAGCTTGAGCACGTCGACGTGCTTCAGGCCGTTGATGGGATCGCCACCGATGCCGACGGCGCTGGATTGACCCAGGCCCAGCTCGGTGACTTGCGCCACGGCTTCGTACGTCAGGGTGCCCGAACGGCTGACGATGCCGATGCGGCCCTTGCGGTGGATGTGACCGGGCATGATGCCGATCTTGATTTCGTCGGGGGTGATCAGACCCGGGCAGTTCGGGCCCAGCAGCAGCGTCTTGCTGCCCTTGGCCTTCATGCGGTTCTTGACTTCCAGCATGTCGCGGACCGGGATGCCTTCGGTAATGCAGATCACCAGATCCAGTTCGGCTTCGACAGCTTCCCAGATCGCGGCGGCGGCGCCAGCCGGCGGCACGTAGATGACCGACACGGTCGCGCCGGTGTCGGCCTTGGCGTCCTTCACCGAAGCGAAGATCGGCACGCCTTCGAAGTCTTCACCCGCCTTCTTGGGGTTCACGCCGGCCACGAAGGCGGCCTTGCCATTGGCGTACTCACGGCACATGCGGGTGTGGAACTGACCCGTCTTACCCGTGATGCCCTGGGTGATGACTTTGGTGTCCTTGTTGATCAGAATCGACATTTGTGAATCCTTGGATTTTCTTTAGCGCCAGGCCGCCCCCAGCTGAAGGCGCCCCCTTGGGGGGCAGCGAGCCATGAAAGGGCGCGGCGTGGGGGCATATTTACTTGACGGCGGCTACGACGCGGGTGGCCGCTTCGGCCATCGTGTCGGCGCTGATGATCGGCAGGCCCGAGTCGGCCAGCATCTTCTTGCCGAGCTCTTCGTTGGTGCCCTTCATGCGGACGACCAGCGGCACGCTCAGGTTGACGGCCTTGCAAGCCGCGATCACGCCTTCGGCGATGACGTCGCAGCGCATGATGCCGCCGAAGATGTTGACCAGAATGGCCTTCACGCTCTTGTTGGCGAGCATGATCTTGAACGCTTCGGTGACTTTCTCGGCCGTGGCGCCGCCGCCGACGTCCAGGAAGTTGGCCGGCTCGCCGCCGAACAGCTTGATGGTGTCCATGGTGGCCATGGCCAGACCGGCGCCGTTCACCAGGCAGCCGATGTTGCCGTCGAGCTGGATGTAGGCCAGGTCGAACTTGCTGGCTTCGATTTCAGCGGGATCTTCTTCGTCCAGGTCGCGGTAGGCGACGAGTTCCGGGTGGCGGAACAGAGCGTTGGGATCGAAGTTGAACTTGGCGTCCAGGGCGATGATGTTGCCCTTGCCGTCGCGGTTCAGCGGGTTGATTTCGACCAGCGAAGCGTCGGTGTCCATGTAGCACTTGTAGAGCTTCTGGAACACGTCGACGGCCTGGGCGGTCGAATCGGCGGGCAGGCCGATCGCATTGGCGATCTTGGTGGCTTGCTCGGCGGACAGGCCGGTCAGCGGATCGATGTATTCGGTGATGATCTTTTCGGGGGTGGAGTGAGCCACTTCCTCGATGTCCATGCCGCCTTCGCTGGAGGCGATGAAGGCGACCTTCTGCGTGGCGCGGTCAGTGACCAGCGAGACGTAGTATTCCTTCTGGATGTCGGCGCCGTCTTCGATGTACAGGCGACGGACCTTCTGGCCTTCCGGGCCGGTCTGGTGCGTGATCAGCTGCATGCCCAGGATTTCCGAGGCCAGCTTGCGGACGTCGTCCAGCGAGCGCGCCAGCTTGACGCCACCGCCCTTGCCGCGGCCGCCCGCGTGGATTTGTGCCTTGACGACCCAAACCGGTCCACCCAGCTTTTCAGCGGCAGCCACGGCCTCGTCGACGGAAAGAGCGGGAATCCCGCGCGGCACGGGGACGCCAAATTGCTTCAGCAGTTCCTTGCCTTGATACTCGTGGATTTTCATGTGTTACCTGTCAGGACGTATGAGAAAAAGAAGGTGAATCGGAGGACGAATCGGCCGATGCCTCAGCGCTGCCCCCGGTGTACCACTTGGGATAGTGCTCAGCCACCACCGGGCCGCCAGTGCTCAAGGCATGGCAACCGTCCAATTGGAATGGACGCAGGTCCGGGTTGATTTCTTGCCGCCGGCGGTTGGCCATGGTCTGGATTGCCGCGGTGGGAAGCACCTGCGACAGTTCGGTCATGTGCGTACAGCCCGCCACATGCCCGAAACGCTCCTTGACCTGACGGCGGAAACCCTTGAGCAGGTTCATCCCGATCAGATCAGTGTAAGCCGGCTCGATCGCCATGCAATGCCCGCCATAGGGCGCCGCGTCATAGACGGCCTGAGCAGCCAGGATCGAGAAATTCTCGTCGATGGTGATGCGCAGGTGCATATGATGAACGGGTTGCCCGGCCTTGAACATCTCGCCGTCGCGCTTGGGAAAATCGTACGCCTTGACGTCGATCAGCTCGGCTTCCAGATCCCAGTTGCCGTCATCGCGCGCATAGGACTGCACGCGTATGGAACGCGTGTGCAGCGGTTGGCGAGGATAATCCGGCGGTGGCAAGGGCATGCGTGGGGGCCTGCGGGGCGAAGATGGCCAGCGCATGGTGCGCGGCAACAAAACCTTCAAAGTATAGCGCAGGCAGCCCGGGATCAACTGTCTTCTTGGGCGCTGCCCGCAACGCGGCACATCGGTCTCGTGGCCCGCGTAACGGGCGCACGCCCTCTAACCGGGGACAGAACAGCGGGCCGCTGGCGCCGGATGGCTCGGCCAAACGCAGAAAAACCCGGCTAGCGCGTTGACGGCGCAATCCGGGTCTTTATTGTCGCTATCGCCCGGAGCCCTGACTCCGGACGGCTTCCTCAGGCCGCTTCGCGCAGCGCGCGCGCGGCCTGCACCATGCCGATCAGCGCGGCTTCCGTTTCCGGCCAGGCCCGCGTCTTCAGGCCGCAGTCGGGGTTCACCCAGAGGCGCTCCTTGGGCAGACGGGCGGCGGCCTTGCTCATCAGGTCCACCATCCAGTCCACTTCGGGGACGTTCGGCGAGTGAATGTCATATACGCCGGGACCGATGTCGTTCGGATAGCGGAAATCCTCGAATGCCTTCAGCAGCTCCATATTGGAGCGCGACGTTTCGATCGTGATCACGTCCGCATCCATGGCGGCGATGGATTCGATGATGTCGTTGAACTCCGAATAGCACATGTGCGTGTGGATCTGCGTCTCGTCGCGCACGCCGGCGGTCGACAGGCGGAAGCAATCCACGGCCCAGTCCAGATACGCCTGCCAGTCGGCGCGGCGCAGGGGCAGGCCTTCACGGATGGCGGGTTCGTCGATCTGGATGACGCTGATGCCGGCCGTCTCCAGATCCACCACTTCGTCGCGCAACGCCAGCGCCAGTTGGCGGCAGGTTTGCTCGCGCGGCTGATCGTCGCGGACGAACGACCATTGCAGGATGGTGACGGGACCCGTCAGCATGCCCTTGACCGGCTTGTCGGTCAGCGACTGCGCGTAGGACGACCAGCCCACCGTCATCGGGGCGGGACGGGCCACGTCGCCAAAGATGATCGGCGGCTTGACGCAGCGCGAACCGTAGCTTTGCACCCAGCCGTTCTTGGTGAAGGCAAAGCCAGCCAGCAGTTCGCCGAAGTACTCAACCATGTCATTGCGCTCGGGTTCGCCATGAACCAGCACGTCCAGGCCCACCTTTTCCTGGAAGCGGATGACTTCCTCGATTTCCCTGCGGATGGCGGCTTCGTACGCGGAGTCCGTCAGTGCGCCCGACTTCCAGTCGCGTCGCAGGGCGCGAATTTCGGCGGTCTGCGGGAAAGAGCCGATTGTCGTCGTCGGGTAGGCGGGCAGGCCAAGTTGCTCTTGCTGACGAGCGATTCGCCCGGCGAACGGCGCGCGATCCCGCGACACCTCGGCCGCGCCGGCCATGCGCTGGCCCACCGCCGGGTTGTGGATGCGGACCGAAGTCCGGCGCGCCGCGAGCGCCGCGCGTTGCTTGATCAGGCCACCCTGCGCCGCCGGGTCGGTTGCGCCGTCCAGCGCACGGCCCAGCAGGCTCAGTTCTTCCAGCTTCTGGGCGGCGAACGACAGCCAGCTTTTCAGCTCGGCGTCCAGGTCGGTTTCGTTGGCCAGATCCACCGGCACATGCAAGAGCGAGCATGACGGGGCGAGCCAAAGGCGGTCGCCCAATTGCTGCCGGATGGGGGCCAGCGTGGCGAGGGCGGCGTCCAGATCGGTGCGCCAGATATTGCGGCCATTGATGACGCCGGCGGACAACACCTGTTCGACGCCCAGTCCGGTAACGACGTCTGCCAATTGCTCGGGCGCGCGGACCAGATCCACGTGCAGGCCGGCCACGGGCAGGCTCAGGGCGGTGGGCAGGTTGTCTTTCAAGCCATCGAAGTAGGTCGCGACCAGCAGCTTGACCGGGCTGGCGGACAGCGTGGCGTAGACCCGCTTGAACGCGTCGCGCCAGGCCAGGGGCAGATCGAGCACCAGGATGGGCTCGTCGATCTGCACCCATTGCACGCCCTGCTTGGCAAAGCGGGCCAGCACTTCTTCATACACCGGAAGCAGCGCGGCCAGCAGTTCCAGCTTGCCGGCATCGGCGGCGCCACCGGCAAAGGCGTCGCCCTTGCCCTGGTACAGCCAGGTCAGCGGCCCGGGAATCACCGGTTTGACGGCAAGGCCCAGGTCCTGCGCTTCCTGGATTTGCTCGAACAACGATTCGCGCGCAATGCGGAACGTCTGCCCCGGAACCAGCTCAGGCACGATGTAGTGGTAATTGGTGTCGAACCATTTGGTCATCTCGCAGGCGGCGGCCGGCTTGCCCGTTGGCGCGCGGCCCCGGCCCATGCGGAACAGCGTGTCCAGCGTGACGGGCTCATTGTCCTTCTGGCCGAAACGGGCGGGCACGGCGCCCAGGAGCGTGGTCCATTCCAGGATCTGGTCGTACCAGG
>RCUK01000375.1_pt1 | contig 43183 bp, 37 predicted proteins | sample 2166381 | NCBI WGS metagenome assembly RCUK01 (sample SAMN09932809, study PRJNA488358) | compost metagenome | isolation source: compost soil in an enriched community | place: Germany: Experimental Botanical Garden | reverse complement strand
TTCCTATTTATACGGACTCGAAAAACTCCCTGCGGGCAGGGCCAGGTATGCAGGCTATTGTGATGCCCTGCAGGCACATGGTTTGGTGCAAAGCGAAGCACTGGTGGTACATTATAGCGAAGATGAAACAACCAACCTGCAAAACATCCGCACTTTGTTTGAACAGCAGGCACCCGATGGGCTTTTCTCGTCGATAGAAGAGTTTATTATACCGGCCTATTCGGCTTGTCAGGAATTGCAGTTGCAGATTCCGCAGGATGTTAAAATCCTCAGCTTTTGCAATATGAGCTCTGCCAAACTGCTTAACCCCTCGTTAACCACCATTACACAACCTGCATTCGAAATCGGAAATGAGGCTGCAAAATGCCTGTTCAAAGTTCTAAATAAAAGGGGAATTGGCGATGATAAAGATATTGTACTCAAATCTACACTGATTAAAAGAGCATCGACAGGAGGTTAATTATGGCCTGTTTTTGGACAGTATATCCGAAAACGTTTACGTAATTAAATAAAAGCTTTAAGGCTTTAACCCTGGGGATTTTTTCTGAATTTTAAAAAAACCAAATATAATCATCCCTTTTATGAACCACCTTTCCGTGCTCGATTGTACCGTATTTTTTATCTATTTTATTATTGTATCTACTTATGGCTATTGGGTTTATCGCAGTAAAAAGAAGAAACAAACCGATACCAAAGATTATTTTCTGGCCGAAGGTTCGCTAACCTGGTGGGCAATAGGTGCATCTATTATCGCCTCTAATATTTCTGCAGAGCACTTTATAGGCATGTCGGGTTCGGGCTTTGCCATGGGACTTGCCATTGCCAGTTACGAGTGGATGGCTGCCGCTACGCTGATTATTGTAGCGGTGTATTTTCTACCCATTTACCTGAAGAACAAGATTTACACCATGCCGCAGTTTCTCTCTACGCGCTATAACAATACGGTAAGCACCTTAATGGCTGTTTTTTGGTTGCTGGTGTATGTATTTGTAAACTTAACTTCTATTTTCTTTCTGGGCGCTATTGCCATCGAAACTATTACCGGCATTCCGTTTAATACCTGCATTGTATTCTTGGCTATTTTTTCGGCTATTATTACCCTGGGTGGCATGAAAGTGATTGGTTACACCGATGTAATCCAGGTGTTTGTGCTGGTTATGGGTGGATTGATTACCTGTTACATGGCCTTAAAACTGGTTGCAGAGAAACTCGATACGCATACTGTATTGGGCGCGCTTCCGCTATTAAAAAGTGAGGCATCAGACCATTTTCACATGATTTTTTCTAAGGGCGATAAGTTTTATAACGAACTGCCCGGCATTGCCGTGCTGGTTGGCGGGCTTTGGATTAATAACTTAAACTATTGGGGCTGCAACCAATACATTGTGCAGCGCGCATTGGGAGCCGATTTAAAAACCGGCAGGAATGGATTAATCTTTGCTGCCTTTCTTAAATTACTGATCCCGGTAATTGTGGTTATTCCGGGTATTGCAGCCTTTGTACTCTATCAGCGTGGCTATTTTCAAGCTGAAATGCTCGATGCTGCGGGTGTGGTGAAGCCCGATCACGCTTATCCAGTATTGATGAATTTGTTGCCTGCAGGCATAAAAGGCCTGGCTTTTGCGGCCTTAACTGCGGCTATTGTGGCTTCGCTTGCCGGAAAATCGAATAGTATTGCCACCATTTTTACACTCGATATCTATAAAAAATACATCAAACCCGAAGCCTCTGAACGCAGGTTGGTAGCTGTGGGCCGCTGGTCGGTGGTGCTGGCTTCGCTTATCGCCATTGTGGTAGCGCCAACTTTAAGAAGTTTCGATCAGGTTTATCAGTTTATACAAGAGTATGTTGGTTTTATTTCGCCTGGCATATTTGCCATTTTCCTTTTGGGCTTTTTCTGGAAAAGAACAACCTCGCGTGCTGCACTTGCTGCCGCCATGGTAACCATACCCTTGTCGGTTTTCTTTAAATTTCTGCCCACAATTAGTAACGGGTTAATTGGTAACATCCCTTTCCTGAACCGGATGTCGTGGGTTTTTTGTATCGTCATTTTACTGATGATCGTGGTAACACTTACCGATCCGAAGAGCAAAGACAATGAACAAGGGCTCGAAATAGACCGCTCCATGTTTAAGGTTAGCCCTGCATTTGCAGTATGCTCGGTAATTATCTGTGGTATTCTGGCTGCGCTGTACATTGTGTTCTGGTAATTGGCCCATCACCAGCCAGCAGTCATTTTAGGAAGTAAAAATCAATTCAACAATAATGAAAATTAAAGTATTCATTGCGCTTGCCCTCTTGTTTTCGATTCGGGTAGTTGCACAGCAAAGTTATAATATTAAAAATTTTGGTGCCCTTGGTGATGGGAAAACAAATGATGCCATAGCCATTCAGAAGGCAATTAATGCCTGTAATGCTGCAGGTGGCGGACAGGTAGTTGTTCCTGCCGGGCATGTGTTTTTAAGCGGCCCTTTCGATCTAAAATCCTTTGTTGAACTGCGGGTTGAAGGCGGCGCAAAAATTTTAGCAAGCCCTGATGAAAGCCTCTATACCAAAAGTGCCTTCCGCGAAAACAAGGGAGAAGGAACCATTTGGATTGGTGGCGAAAAACTAGAGCAGGTAAGCATTACCGGCAGTGGTGTAATTGATGGCAACGGAATTTTTTTTATGGGCGAAGAACTGAGCGATTCTTACGTATTGAAACCCTTTAATGTTGTAGACCCGCGCCCGCACCTGCTCACTTTAACCGACTGTAAAAAGCTGAATATAGACGGGGTTACTTTTCAAAATTCGGCCTATTGGACCGTGCATCTGGTAGGTTGCAACGATGTTTCCATTTCGAACATTACCTTGTTAAACAGCATCAAAATAAGAAACAGTGATGGTATTGATTTAGACCACAGCAAAAATGTACGGATCAATAACTGTTATATCGAATCGGGCGATGATTGCATCTGCCTTAAAAACCGCCGCGAATATGCAGAATATGGTGCCTGCGAAAATATTGTGATTAGCAACTGCACCATGACTTCGAGCTCTTGTGCCATTAAAATCGGCTCTGAAAATATGGACCGAATCAGTCACGTACTCATCAATAACTGCAATATCCGCAACAGCAACCGGGGGCTGGGTATCCAAAACCGCGATGAAGGAACAGTAAGTGATGTGGTTTTCTCAAATATCCTGGTCGAATCGAAGCTTTTTACCGATGTGTGGTGGGGCAAAGCAGAACCCATCTACATCACAGCTTATCCACGCGCTACTGCCAACAACAAAGATGCGGGCTGGCGTTTACCGAAGGGGCAAACCAAAGGTAAGGTAGGAGCAGTTACCAATATCTATTTCAGTAATATCCGTTGTACAGGCGAAAGTGGCGTTTATATCAGTGGCGAAAACAAGGACAAGATTTCGAACATTTATTTCGATCAGGTAAGTGTGCTCCTGAATAAAACCACTAAGGAAACTGGCGGAGTGTACGATCGGCGGCCGAGCAATGTAGAGGGGCTGGTAAAGAGCGCAATAGCTGGCTTTTACTTCGAAAATACCGGATATGTGAGTTTAATGAACAGTTCGGTAACCTGGGGTGCAAATAAACCTGCTTATGCCGGTAAAGCGATCGAACAGAAAAACACCACAGCAACCCGGGTGGTGAATTTCCAGGAAAATAAAAAAGCGCAGTAATTTGCTTTGGTAAAGAAAAAGTGACAGAAGGGGTGTTGATTTACTTAAACGCTTTAGTAAGTATTTAATCGAATAACTTAAACGTTTACGCAAATAAATAGCAGGATATTGGATTTAACAACCCGATTTTTTTAACAACTTAGCCTAACAGTAATGCGGTTTTAACTGTTTCTACTGTGTATTTATAGGTTTGAGATGAAAAAAAGTATAAACGTGTTGGTCGATTTATTTGGGCAGTCGATTATTGAACTGCCGGTTACCTACACCATTAGCACAGATGAAGCCAGACCCGCCGAAGCAATGGTGAGCTGCAAAATTACACTGGCCGATGACGATATTCCCGGCTGGCTTTATTCCAGGAATTTCAGTTTCTTTTTCTCCCAAACCAATAGCGCCAAAGCCTCTACACTCTCCGTTTGCCGTGCTGCCGGAAAACAAAACGTTTACTACGAACAAATGCTCAATGTAGTTTCCGATTATATCTGGTTAAAGGAATTTTATTCTGAAAAACAGAAAAGCGAAGTAATCTACTAAAACAGGCAAAAGGATGCGTTAACCCGCTATCGAAATTGATATGACAACCCAATATAAAAAATTAGAACAAACCTGGCGCTGGTATGGGCCCAACGATCCGGTAAGCCTGCAAGATGTTAAACAAGCTGGCGCTACAGGCATAGTTACAGCCTTGCACCATGTTCCGCATGGCGAAGTATGGACTGTGGCCGATATTATGGAACGCAAATCGATTATCGAAGCTGCAGGCCTGACCTGGTCGGTAGTTGAGAGCGTTCCGGTACATGAAGCCATTAAAACCCGCAGGGCAGATGCCGGTAAGTATATCGAAAACTATAAAATTTCGCTTCAGAACCTGGCTGCTTGTGGCTTAAAAACCATCTGTTATAACTTTATGCCAGTGTTAGACTGGACCCGTACGCAACTCGATCTCGAAATGACCGATGGTTCGAAAGCACTGTATTTTAACTGGATAGACCTGGCCATTTTTGACCTGTATATACTCAAAAGACCAGATGCTGAAGCCGATTACCCCGCTTCGGTTTTAACGCGTGCAGAAGAACGTTTCGGTACACTCGATCAGCAGGCACTGGATGCACTGCGCGTTAACGTGCTGATGGGCATCCCGAATGAAAAGGAGATCGAACTCGAAACCCTGCAAAATAGTATTCAGGAGTATCAGGCCATAGGCTTTGATGGCTTAAGGGCCAATTTGGTGTATTTCCTTTCGGCTATTGCCGGGGTTTGCGAAAAGGAAGGGATTAAAATGACCATCCATCCCGATGATCCGCCATATCCCATTTTGGGTTTGCCCCGAATTGCCAGCACAGCCGATGATTTCGAATTTATATTAAAAAGTGTGGACCAGCCTTTCAACGGCGTGTGCTTTTGTACAGGCTCGCTGGGGGCAGGGGTAGACAATAATGTGCTCGAAATTTTTAATGTGGTAAAATCGCGTACATACTTTGCACACCTCAGAAATGTAACCAAAGATAGCGACGGCAGTTTTTACGAGGCCGATCATTTGGGAGGTGATGTAAATATGTACGAAATCATGAAAGCTTTATCGGAAGAAAATGCCTTAAGAGATACTGCCATTCCTTTCAGGCCCGACCATGGTCACCAGATGCTCGATGACCTGGGCAAACAGAGCAATCCGGGTTATTCTGCCATTGGCAGGTTAAGAGGACTTGCCGAGCTTCGCGGCCTCGAGGTGGGCGTAACCGGAAACTATTAAGGAGCCAATCATCATTCATCGTCTATGCAGCAAAAGATATCGATAAAAGACATTGCAAATCATGTTGGAACATCCATTACAGCAGTATCTTTTGTAATTAATGGTAAGGCCAAAGAGAAGCACATCAGCGATAAATTGGCTGCAAGAATACGGAAGGCGATAGATGAACTGGGTTATCAGCCCAATTTACTCGCCCGGAGTTTAAGAACCGGAAAGTCGAACATTATCGGCTTTCTGGTTGATGATATATCTAAACCATTTTTCTCAGGCCTGGCCAGGGCCATAGATGAAAAGGCGGCCGTTCATGGTTATAAAATTATCTTTAGCAGTACAGGGACCGACCGTGAAAGAACAAACGAGATCCTGAATATTTACCAGGAAAGACGGGTTGATGCTTATGTTGCCGCCCTTGCGGAGGGCCTGGAGGCCGAAATAGGCGGGCTTATTGGTGGGGAAACCCCTATCGTCCTTTTCGATCGTTACCTGCCCGGACTTGATGCAGATTACGTATTGACCGATAATTTTTGGTCGACTGCTGCCGCTACACAGCACCTGATTGATAATGGCTTCGAAAAAATTGGCTTCATTACCATCGATACCCAGCAACAACAAATGCTCGATCGCCTGCGCGGTTACAGTGAAGTTTTGGATAGTACCGGAAAGGTACAGGAGGTGCTAAAAATCAAATACCAGGATTCGGAAGGTGCTACCCAACTAATTAAAGCCTTTTTACAAAACCACCCGCATTTAGATGCCGTAATTTTTGCAGCCAATTACCTCACTATGGATGGACTGAAATTATCGCGCACCGGTGATGAGGCGCTGCTTCAAACCAAAGGTGTAATCTCTTTTGATGATTTCGAATTGCTTGAGTTTATCAGGCCATCTATTACCGCCGTAGAACAACCCATTGAAGCGATTGCCGAAAATATTATTCAGCTCCTGCTTAAAAAACTAGCCGGCGGGGCCAGCAGTAAAGCAGCCAAACCTGTTGTAATTAACCTGCAGGCCAAATTAAATGTACGGCAATCAAGCAAGCCTTTAAATACGTAATGCTGTTCTTCATTAATTAGCGATCTTGCTTCCTTAAAATTTAGCCAGCTTCAATTTAACAATCCATTGCGCCTGCATTAAAGGATTTTGCTATACTATTAAGCTAATTTGTCAAACAAAAGATTTCTCGGCAGAGATCATTACCTTTAATTGTGGGGCGATGATCGCATGTGCTCTCTAATCACCATCATCCCGAATTAAATTTTAACCAAATAGAAAGATTTAGCATCCGCATTTAACCAAAGCCTGTTTAGGTTTTAGTGTTGGGTTGCCGGATATTGGGGCGTATTTTGTGCGTCTCCGGTGCTGCAAAGCAAGATAATCACATGGAAGAACAATCATCCGGACGCCGCGCGTTCATTAAAAAAGCTGGTATACTGGGCATAGGAATCATGGCTACCAGATTTCCGGTGTGGGGCGCCAGCATCTTCGCCGCAGGCTATCCCAAACATAATATTCCGGAAGAAAAAAATATTGATCCCAAATGGCTGGCTTCCTTGTACAAAAGGGGCACAGCCACTGCCTATAGAAAAAGCAGGAATGAGCTGCGGTATATCGGTATGCCTGTGGGTGGTTTGCATGCCGGTACAGTGTACGTTGGCGGCGACGGACGTTTATGGCTTTGGCAGATCTACAACGAAACGTTTGAGGGCGCACAGGAAGGAATAGAACCCAAAATTGTAAACTGGAACGATGGTGCTACTGTGCGTAAAATAAGGCCCAGAGATGGTTCAGCTTATATAGAGCCCGCTATTGCCGATAATAAACGGATCCTCGAACAGGGTTTTGCGCTTAAAACGGTTATTGCAGGCAAAACCATTATTAAAAAATTGAATGCCGACCATTGGGATGAAGTGGTGTTTTCGGGTTCCTATCCGGTTGCCGATATCGTGTACACCAGCAAAGATTTTCCTTTAGAAGCGAGGTTGAAAGTTTATGCTCCTTTTATTCCGCTTGATGCAGAGAAATCTGCACTACCATCAACCATATTGCGTGTTGAGGTGCTGAATAAAGGTGCTAAAGCACTTCCGGTTGATTTGATTGGCTGGATGGAAAACGGTGTAAATAAAATTAGTGGCAAGCCAGGCTCGGGCAGTAAAACCAATACCGTAAATGCAGGAACTGCATCGGTTGATATTGTTTCGGCTTTTGTAACTACAGATGCCAATCAAATCAATGCCAGCGATCATGGCAGCATGTGTTTTACCTATCATGGTAAGAATGGTAAAGCCAATCCGGCGCTCGATCCATGGCCTGTTGAAACTGCCGGTTTTAATCCCTCGCAAGCAGTTACTGCAAAGGTTGATGGAGATGAAAAGCTCGTAGGAGGGATTAGTGTATCGCAGCAACTATTGCCCGGAAAAAACATGCAGGCAGATTATTCGGTAAGCTGGCATTTTAATAACGTTAATCCGAAGCTTAAAAAACTGGTGAAGGATGCAGAACAAGGCTATTATTACGCCAGTCGCTTTAAGGATGCAAAAGCCGTTTCCGGTTTTATCAAAAGCAATTTTAATGAGCTTACAGCCAGTACCGAACTTTGGAGCAATACCTGGAAAACATCAACATTGCCACACTGGTTTTTAGAGCGTACTTTTCTAAACATTGGCACACTGGCAACCGCCAATACCTACCGTTTTGCCAGCGGCCGTTTCTGGAGCTGGGAGGGGGTGGGTGCCTGTGCGGGGACTTGTACACATGTATGGCAATATGCACAGGCGATGGCCAGGATCTTTCCGGCAATCGAACGCGATTTGCGCGAAAGGGTAGATCTGGGTGTAGGTTTCGTAAAAGACACTGGTGCCATTATTTTCAGGGGGGAGAACGAAACACGCCCTGCAATTGACGGACAGGCAGGTACGATTTTACGTTTCTACCGCGAACACCAGATGAGCCGAGATAGTACCTTCTTAAAAGCTAATTGGACAAAAATAAAGCTGGCTGTACAGTTTATGCTGGCACAGGATAAAAACGGCGATGGTATGACCGATACCCCAATGGAAAATACACTGGATGCGGTATGGGAAGGGGAAATTGCCTGGATCGTTGGTTTGTGTATTGCTGCGGCCAGTGCTGCCGGGGCCATGGCTACCGAAGCCGGCGATACAGCCTTTGCCGCAATATGCAAAGACTATGTAGCCAGGGGTAAGCAGAATATGGAACGCGAGCTGTTTAACGGCGAATATTTTATCCACAGGCCTGATGCCGTACAGGGCAGGAAAAAACTAGGCTCCTATAATACCTGCCATATCGATCAGGTATATGGGCAGAGCTGGGCTTTTCAGGTTGGGCTTCCGCGGGTACTGGATGAAAAGAAGACGCTGAGCGCACTTAAGTCGCTCTGGAAATACAATTTTACCATGGATGTTGGCCCTTACATTAAAACCCATGTTGGCGGCCGGCCCTATGCGCTGAGCGGAGAGGGCGGTATGGTTATGAATACCAATCCGCATAATGAAGAAGCGCCTTTTGGCGAAGATGTGAGCTGGCAGCTCGGCTATTTTCATGAGTGTATGAGCGGGTTCGAACATCAGGTGGCTGCCCATATGATGGCTGAAGGTATGCATGCAGAAAGCCTTATCCTCACCAACAGGATTCACGACCGCCACCATGCCGCCAAACGTAACCCCTTTAACGAAATTGAGTGCAGCGACCATTACGCCCGTGCCATGGCCAGCTATGGTACCTATCTCAGTGCCTGTGGTTTTAGCTACCATGGCCCGAAAGGCATAATTGGTTTTGGTCCAAAGTGGAATAAAGAAAATTTCGTTGCCGCATTTACCGCAGCTGAAGGATGGGGAACTTATAGCCAGCAATTGCAGGGAGCAACTCAGGTCCATCAGTTACAGTTGAAGTACGGTAGCTTAAGGTTAAATGAAATCAGGTTAGAAAAGATTGCGAAACCGCAGGTAAGGCAGGTTAAAGTTATCCTCATGGGCAAAAACATTAATGCCATTATGACTGCTACCGCGGGGCAGCTGAATATCAGGTTGACGCAGGAAGTGACCGTTCAAAAAGATCAAACACTCGAAATTTCAATTTTTAGCCAGGGATAATATGAATAAGCGTAACAAAATAAAACAGTTGGCTTTATTGGGCTTGCTTAGCTGTGCCATCTGGCTGTCGGCATGTACCCGTACACCGCAAGGTGATAGAAACGAAGGCACTGCAAGCTGGAAAACTGAGTTTAAAAAGAAACTCCCGTTGCTGGGACACCGGAACTGGATTCTGGTTGTAGATAAGGCTTTTCCCTTGCAACAATCTGCAGGGATGGAATATATTTACGCTCCCGAAGGCATGGAAGCCGTATTGAGGGAGGTAATTTCAGGGATCAAATCTTCCGATCACGTGTCGCCCATAATTTACCGCGATAGTGAGCTGGATTATGTGAAACCACTGGTAGGTGCAAAGGCCGATCAGTTAATTAAAGCAACGCAGGCCATACTAAAGGGAACAGCCGTTAACACCATGCTGCACGACTCTGTTTTTAAGCAGCTCGACCGCGAGGCAGGACTTTTTAAGGTTCTGGTGATTAAAACCAACGAAACTGTGCCGTATAGTTCAACCTTTATCAGATTAGATTGTGGTTACTGGAATGCAGCTAAAGAAGCTGAGCTGCGCAGGCAGATGGCGAAGTAAATATAGCCCATGCTAATTTTAATTTCCCAGCTTTTTGAATTGCTGCCAAAACGGTAACCCGCGCTGGCTCTTTTCATTCGATTAATGCCATAACATTTACGGAATTTGAACGGAGTTTGGTCGCTTAATTGCGGCTAAGTTCCGAAGTTAATCCGAACAAACTCCGAAGAAATAGTGTAAAAAGCCAAATTTAAGTGCAAGCGTTGGCCTTAAACGAAATCGTCGGAAAAAGGAGCGTTCCGATTTGATAAATTAGTCAGAAGTTTCCTTATTTTTAATGCAGATCAATCAGGTCTGTAATTTAGCTCCACAGATGTCATTAACGCCCGAAACCCTAGTCGTAAAAAATGCAGGATTAGTCTTGCTAAACAATTATTTGCCCATGCTTTTTGAAAGGCTTGGCTTGCTAACCGAAAACAAGGTTTTTGCCGGTCTTACCAGCCAGTGTAAGGCGGTGCAGTATGCGGAATTTGCAGTTACTGGCTTATCTGCCACTCCCGAAATCATGCTTCAACTCAATAAAGTGCTTTGTGGTTTGCCACTGGCACAACCGGTACCTGAAGAAATTGATATTTCCGAAGATCAGATACAGTTGGTTAACGGTCTGCTCCAGGCAATGATTGGTTATTGGTCGGCTATTGGCAGCAGTTCAATTGATGGTTTCAGGGGTAACTGGCTCGTGCGAGATGGTTTGTTAACTGAGCGGGAAGCACAATGGGAGCTGGTTATAGAAAAGCGCCCCTACGATTTATTGTTGAATCAATCGCCCTTTGCATTTTCAGTGATTAAATACCCCTGGATGCCTAAGCCCCTATATGTAACTTGGCCATACTAAGACTAAAACCTGGGTATGAGAAGATAGATACCCATCATTTTTAAATAGCGGATTAAATTAAAAAACGATGCGGAAGAAAAAAACTGCCAAATTAAAGGAAGAAGAGTTTTGGTCTAATTTCTTTTATTTCAATATACCCAGTCACATTAACGAAGTACCGGCACGCCTCGAACGGGCCAATTTTCGACGCTACCATGTAGATGATGAAGAAATTGGATGGATGATCGAATATGTGCGCAGCATTTACCAGCTTGATTTGGATGGTACCGAAATTACCAATGCCGCGATAGCCATGTTGAGCACTTTGGATGCTGTTAATGAACTCAGACTTAAAAATTGTACTAATATCGATGCAGGCTGCCTGAAAGATTTGCAGCAGATTAAAGGCCTTGAGTTGCTACACCTCGGCGGAACCAGTATTGGTGTAGATGAGCTGATCGCAGCCCCGCTTAAGTTTAAGAGCTTAAAATTCCTCTTGCTGGATAATGATGAACTCAATGAAGAAAAACTGCAGGAGCTTTATGTTTCTTTACCAGTTGGCTGCGAGCTTAATGTTAACCACAGGGTTTATCCGTTTTAGCTTGTTGCGCTTAATTTTTTGCCATATAAAACATATAAGGGCATTTAAGGGAGATTTGCTATATATGTACTTAGATGTCTTATGGGGTTTTTTATTCACACAAGTTACTACTCCAAAACCTTAACAGCAGTAATGCCATCAGGCCTTCCCACCTCTAGTTTCTTAATTACTTTTCTGCTGGTCAGATCAATCACTGCTACATAATTATTTGGCGTACACGAAATAAACATGCGGTTACTTTCCTCATCCATAAAAATACCGGCACCTTGCCCCACATGGTCTTTTTGTTCCAGCTGGTAACGCTGTTTATTGTAATAGAGCAGCTCACCGGTTTTTACACTCACCACACATACCGTTTTACCGTCTGGTGTAATTTTCATGCGGTGCAATCCGGCAACATGCGTATCAATGGTTTTTTTAACTTTCTGCTGGTCTAAATCTAACACCACTATTTTTCCATCAGGGCGGGCCGTCCAAAGTTCATGGCCATCTTTATCGATATCAAAGCCTTCGGCTCCGGCTCCAACAGGTACAAGTGTTTGCCGCCATTCCGTTCTTGGTTTTGCATTAGCCGGCAAAACGCCTGTGGGCGGCATATAGGGTGGTAGTTGTTTTTGTTCATAAATGCTCACTGTGCCCGATTCTACATTGGTGGTATAAAACCGGTCGCCATTTTTGGAAACCGATAAAAGGTGTGTAAAATCCTGCCCAGTACCAAAAACCTGCTCTATTTTATCGGTAGTGGTATTGTAAACGGCTACACTTTTGGAGCCCTGTGCGGTAAACCACAATTTCCCTGGCTGGTAAACCAGACCATGGGGGATGTAGAACGGACGGGTATCAATAACTTTTAAGGGCTGTAATGTTTTAAGGTCTAACACATCAATCTCATGCCCGTTGCCATTCATGATGGGGATCGATACATAGGCCAGGGAGCCGTCAGGGGCGGTAACTACTTCATGCGGATCGTCGCCAACTGGTATGGTAGCCACCCGGTTCAGTGAAACATAATCTAAAACCAGCATTTTTTTCTCTGTTTTAGATAGCATCAGTATGAACTTTTTACCTTGTCCGAAAGTATATCCGTAGCAGAGTGTTAACAGGAGTAGAATAATCGGTTTTAAATGTTTCATAATTGATAAAGCATGCTGCTAATTACGATAAATGGACTAAGACGGGGGGTGTTAGCTTTGTCATTTTTGCAATTGCTTCAGAATCTTTACAAGAACAATAGCAAAGGTATATCTCTTGTAAATATTCTTTGCATCATCTATCTTAGTTATACCAAACGATTTAACCAAAACTAACATTACGATGAGGAAAATTTTACTACTGGCTTTATGCTTTTCGGCATTGGCCTTAAACTCTGTGCATGCACAAGGCTTAGAAACCTTTTGGGACAATACCCTTTATAAATTTGGATTAAAGGATAAGAGCAACAAAGTGGTGGTAAGCCCGAAATACGATGCCATTTACTACAAGCAAAATGTAAATCTGTATGTGGTGCAGTTAAAGCATGTATATGGCATGATCGATCCAACCGGAAAAGAAATCATCCCGCTTAATTATGAATTTATAGGCGATTTTACTGAAGGTTTAGCCCGCATAAGGTCTTTAAACTATAAGGATGGTTATGTAGACCAGACCGGTAAATTGATCATTCCCATGAACTTTAGGGATGCCTCGGACTTTAGCGAAGGTTTAGCCAGTGTTGCTGTCGAAGTAGCCGAGGGATACAGTAAGGTAGGGAAATATGGATTTGTAGATAAAACCGGCAATCTGGTAATTCGGGCCGGCTTTCCTTTAAGCGGCTCGTTTAGAGGTGGCTTCGCACGTGTATTTGACGGACAAAAATGGGGCTTCATAGACCGCGTGGGTAAAGTTGTTATCCCTTTTGCTTACGAAAAGGTATACGACTTCAACGAAGGGCTTGCAGTAGTGATGAACAATGATAAATATGGTTTTATCAATGCCGCCGGTAAAGTTGTGATTCCTTTAAAGTATAGTTATGCCAATGGATTTAGTGAAGGTTATGCATCCGTAAATATGGGTGGCGAAGCGGCTTTCTCCGGATTTCCTAAAGGTGGTAAATGGGGATTTATCAATAATAACGACAAGACAGTTCTATCTCTTAAGTATGATTTTGCCAATAGCTTCTGGAAAGGCCTGGCTGAAGTAGAGACAAACGGGCGAAAGTTTAAAATTAATAAAAATGGAGATGAAGTGAAGTAATATATTGCTGTATCGCTCCTGTGGTATGTCAGAAGTAGTTTTTCTCTGCTTTTGACATACCACTCTCCTTAGCTCATACTCCGGTATTCATTGGGTGTACTGCCAACCCTTTTTTTAAATAACCTGATAAAATGCTGCGGATATTTAAAGCCCAGCTCGTAAGCAATTTCGCTTACCGTTTTATTGCTGTCGAAAATCTTATTTTTGGCTACATCAATAATCTTCGATTGAATAAATTCCTGTGCCGATTTACCTGTTTCCTTTTTAATCAGGTCTCCAAAATAGTTTGCCGAAAAATGGAATTCCTCTGCACAGTAAGCCACTGACGGAAGGCCAATCGAATACGGTTTTTCTGATCGGAAATAGCCATTTAACAATTCTTCGAAATGCTCCAGCACACCTTTGTTTACGCTATCACGTGTAATAAACTGTCGGTCGTAAAAACGGTCGCAGTAGTTTAATAACAATTCGATGTTGGAAGCAATCAGTTTCTTGCTGTGTTTATCAATAGACTGTTGAAGCTCCATGTCAATTTTCGTAAACAGGTCCAATACAAGCTGGCGCTCTTTTGGCGAAAGGTGTAAGGCTTCGCTGGTATTGTAGCTAAAAAAATTATATTCGCTTAAGGTTTTCCCGAGCGAAGTTCCACGGATCAGATCAGGGTGAAATACCAGTCCATGCCCCGCTGGCTGATAATAGTCTACCTTATTCTCCACATCGATGGTTTGCCCGGGCGAGATGAAAACCAAAGTTCCGGCCTGGTAATCATAATAATGACGGCCATATTTCAGGTCGCCGCATTTCACATCCTTCAAAAAGATACAATACAATTCGAAGTTCATTTTAGAACCTGTTCTTTCCTTTGCCTTCGAAAAATCGATTACACTCACCAGCGGATGATGTGTTTCGTGGTTGTTGAAAGCATTGTATTCACTGATCGTATCAAAATTAAATTCCTTTTCCATAGCGTTATGTCTTTGCTCATACAAACTTAATCAATTCGGTGGGCTTGCAAACCTATCTTGCATGTTATCAGTAATATTGGTAGTAAAAGCAGGAATCTGTCTACTCTGGTCTTGGATATTGAGCGGATATTTGTATCGCAGCTTTAAAGCGCATAATCATAAGATATGGAAACGGTTAAATTAAATAACGGGGTTGAGATGCCGGTTTTAGGTTTCGGTGTATTTCAGGTGACAGACCTGGCCGAATGCGAGCGAAGTGTATCGGATGCCATTGACAGCGGGTATCGTTTAATCGATACTGCAGCTTCTTACCGGAATGAGGAGGCAGTAGGTAAGGCCATCAAAAATAGTCATGTACCCAGGGAAGAGCTTTTTATTACTACCAAATTGTGGATACAATCAAACGGTTATACTGGAACTAAAAAGGCTTTTGAAGCATCGTTAAAAAAACTACAGGTCGATTACCTCGATTTGTACCTCATACACCAGCCTTTTGGTGATGTTTATGGCGAATGGCGGGCAATGGAAGAGCTGTATCAAGCCGGAAAAGTTAAGGCAATTGGTGTCAGTAATTTTCATCCCGATCGCTTAATTGATCTGATCATTCACAATGAAATTATACCGGCTGTTAACCAGATCGAAACACATCCCTTTCATCAACAGTTAGAAACGCAGCATTTTCTTCAGGAAAACAAGGTGCAGATCGAGTCGTGGGGTCCGTTTGCAGAAGGAAAGCACAATATATTTCAGGATGAACTGTTGCTGGCCATAGCCAAAGAACATGGTAGAACCGTTGCACAGGTAATTTTAAGGTGGCTTACCCAGCGTGGTGTAGTGGCCATCCCCAAAACAGTTAACAAAGCGCGCATGGCAGAGAACTTCAATATTTTTGATTTTAAGCTAAGTACACATGATATGGAAGCAATTAAAGTATTGGACACCAAAGCCAGCAGCTTTTTTGATCACCGCGATCCGGCTATGGTTAAATGGCTTGGAGAACGCAAACTCAATTAATAGAAAATAGAAATTATGGAAAAGAGAATATTAGGTGAAAATGGATTAGCGGTATCGGCACTGGGATTAGGCTGCATGGGACTGAGTTTCGGTTATGGGCCAGCCGCTGATAAAGCTAAAGCCATCGAACTGATCCGAGCCGCTTTTGAACAAGGCGTAACTTTCTTCGATACAGCCGAAGTTTACGGGCCTTTTACCAACGAAGAACTTTTAGGTGAGGCGCTTCAACCTTTCAGAAATGAAATTGTTATCGCGACTAAATTCGGCTTTCAAAATGCAAAAACCAGCGAAGGACTTAACAGTCGCCCGGAGAACATCCGTGCAGTGGCCGAAGCATCGCTAAAAAGATTGCGTACCGACAGGATAGACCTCTTCTACCAGCACCGGGTTGATCCGGCTGTACCGATGGAAGATGTAGCCGGTACAGTTAAGGAGCTGATTGCAGAAGGTAAAGTAAAGCATTTCGGGCTTTCGGAGGCTGGTGTAGTATCGATACGTAAAGCCCATGCAGTGCAGCCGGTTGCAGCTCTGCAAAGTGAATACTCGCTTTGGTGGCGTGAGCCAGAAAAAGAAATACTGCCCCTATTGGAAGAACTGGGGATCGGTTTTGTCCCTTTTAGCCCATTGGGGAAAGGCTTTCTAACCGGAATGATCGACGAGCATACCAGCTTTGATAAAACCGATTTCAGAAATACCGTTCCGCGTTTTTCGGAAGAAAACCGCAAAGCGAACCAGGCATTGGTTGAGCTGTTGGGCACTATAGCAGCAACACAACAGGCTACCACTGCTCAGATTGCACTGGCTTGGTTGCTGGCACAAAAACCGTGGATTGTACCCATTCCGGGAACCACCAAACTGCACCGTTTAAATGAAAATCTTGGCGCAGCAGCGATCAAACTTTCGGCAGATCAGCTCAGCGATATCGAAATAGCAGTTGGTAAAATTCAGGTACAGGGGCACCGTTATCCTGAAGCGAGTCAGAAAATGGTTGGAGGCTAACAAACCCTTCCGAAACAGTTAAAACAATATAAACCCTAAAAAAATAAATGATGAAATACGCCAGTTTAGCCTTATTCTTAATGATCATTGGGCTGCATGTTAAAGCACAAACGAATACCAGTACCACACCCGAACAGCAGGAAATTATTCAGCTATCTAAAACAAAATGGAATTGGATGGCTGAGAAAAACACAGATTCATTAAATACATTATTTGATGAAAAAGCGGTTTTTGTACACATGGGTGGAAGCTGGGGCAAGTCTCAGGAAATTGCGGTGATCAAGAGTGGTGGCATCCACTATAAAAAGGCCGATATCCATTCGGTTTCGGTAAATATTATCGGTAATACCGCTATATTGTTAAATAACATAACCCTGCTGGCAGTGGTTGGCGGAAACGAGGTAACAAATCCTTTTATTGTTACCGAGGTTTATGTTAAAATGAATGGGAAATGGAAAATGGGTTCACTTTCTTTTACCAAGATAAACAGCCCTGGAGCACAACGCTAAGCACTCAAATCGTAAAAACAGACCTATGAAAAAATTATTGTTGCCGGCTCTCACTTTGTTAATGAGCACAACGCTGTTGGCTCAAAACAACCAAAAGCCAAAACCACTGGTAATTGCTGCACAGGGTAGTTTTATGGTTGGCGGAACGCAGCTTACCACGCCGGGTACCTTTGATTTTAACGATGCATTAAAACCCGCAGGTCAAACCTTTCATGGCGACCATGCCTATGCTTTTTACCAGATTCCGGTGAAAGCGCGCGGGTATCCGCTGGTTTTTCTGCATGGCGCAGGCCAATCTAAAAAGACCTGGGAAACCACAGCAGATGGAAGGGAAGGGTTTCAGAATATTTTCTTAAGGCGTGGCTACAGTGTTTATCTGCTCGATCAGCCCCGGCGTGGTGAAGCAGGAAAAAGCAATGTAGCTGCAACTGTAAGCCCTGTTGCCGATGAGCAGTTTTGGTTCTCACAGTTCAGGATTGGCAATTACCCCGAATATTTTAGGGGCGTACAGTTTCCGAAAGACCGGGCATCGCTCGAACAATTTTATAGGCAAATGACCCCGAACACCGGTGCTTTTGATGGAAAGCTTGTTGCTGATGCCGTTTCTGCTTTGTTCGATAAAATTGAGCAGGGAATTCTGGTTACGCACTCGCAGGGCGGCGGTCCGGGCTGGCTAACTGCCATTAAAAATGATAAGGTTAAAGCAGTTGTAGCTTACGAACCTTACAGCGGTTTTGTATTTCCGAAAGGAGAGTTGCCCGAAGCCATAAATTCTGCAGGCCTTTTTGGGGCGCTAAAAGGAGTAGAAATACCGGTTGCAGATTTTAATAAACTAACCAGGATTCCGATTGTGGTGTATTATGGCGATAACATTGCTGCGGAGCCTACTGCGGTATGGAACAAAGATCACTGGCGCTCAGGGCTCGAAATGGCTAAACTTTGGGCAGCTACGATCAATAAACATGGTGGAGATGCGCAGGTAATACACTTGCCCGAAATAGGGATAAAAGGCAATACCCATTTTCCTTTTTCAGATTTGAACAATGTTGAAATAGCCGATCTGCTGTCGAAATGGTTAAAGCAGAAAGGACTGGATAGATAAGCGGAATGTACCTCAAAGACAAATGATACAAGGATGAAAATAAAGATAATTATGATAAGCATATTAGTTGCAATGAGTTTATCTGCAAACCTGATGGCCCGGCAAAGTGATACCACATTAAGCCTTAAACAGCAACATCTCATTGCCCTTGCTGCCCAAACTGCAAAAGGCGATTTGCCTGCACTGAAAGTAACACTGGGCACAGCATTAGATGCAGGATTAACCATAAACGAAGCAAAGGAAGCAATTGTTCAGCTATACGCTTACTGCGGTTTTCCGCGCAGCATCCGTGGGCTGCAAACACTGATGACCGTATTGGATGAGCGCAAGGCAAAAGGAATCAAGGATAAACCGGGTACTGCGGCCTCTCCGGTAACAGACAAGCGTAGTAAATATGAAAGGGGCAAAGCAATTTTAAGCAAGCTTACCGGAAGCAGGCAAGACGGTCCTCAAACAGGTTATGCCGCATTCGCCCCCGAAATAGAAGTTTTCCTGAAAGAACATCTGTTTGCCGATATTTTCGAAAGGGATGTGTTAACCTACGCGGAAAGAGAGCTGGTTACTGTAGCGGTGCTGAGCAGTATTGGCGGCGTAGAACCCATGTTAAATTCGCACTTAAATATTTGCTTAAATGTTGGGTTATCGCCCGCTCAGTTACAACAATTTATTGGCATTATCAGCAGCTCAGTAGGTAAAAAGGAAGCCGATGCCGCACAGGTCGTTTTGGATCAGGTACTGAAAAGCAAGAAGTAAAAACTACAATAACATCACATGAAAAAAATAACATCAATAATTGCATTAATCCTGTTAGTACTTGCTTTTAACTATGCGGGGGCGCAAAACAATCAAAAAGTAAGTCTGAAAAACCCTTATACCTTAGTGTACGAAGGTGCCATTACCAAAAATGAAAAAGGAAAAGTAAACATTCATCCCGTTACTTATAAACTTAACGGGATTGATATTGCGGCCAATGTATATACCCCTGCAGGTTATGATGCTTTAAAGAAATATCCGGCGGTGGTGGTTGCGCATCCCAATGGTGGGGTTAAAGAGCAAACTTCTGGTTTGTATGCACAACATTTGGCAGGACAAGGTTATATCTCCATTGTTGCCGATGCCGCTTATCAGGGTGCCAGCGGCGGACAACCACGAAACATAGATAAACCAGCGAACCGCATTGAAGATATCCATGGTATGGCAGATTTTATCAGCCGTTACGCAGGGGTAGATGCAAACCGTTTGGGTGTGCTGGGGATTTGTGGGGGCGGTGGTTATACTTTAAAGGCCGCACAGGCTGATAAGCGTTTTAAAGCAGTGGCTACTTTGAGTATGTTTAACTCTGGCGAGGTAAGGCGCAATGGTTTTCTCAATACCCAGCTTTCAACCATTCAGGAACGTTTAAAACAAGCTAGTAATGCACGTGCGCAGGAAGCAGCAGGAGGCGAAGTGATTTATGCGGGGCTATTGAATCCAACGGATGAGGAAATTGCCAAAATACCAACCGATTTATACCGCGAAGGTTTTGTATATTATTACCGCACACACGCGCATCCAAACTCAACTTTTAAATATACCATGAGCAGCTTGCTCGATCTCATGACTTTTGATGCCAGCAGCAATATGGATTTAATTAACCAGCCTTTATTAATGATTGCAGGTAGCAAAGCCGATACATATTATATGACAGAGGAAGCGTTTAAAAAAGCTACCCAGGCAAAAAACAAAGCCTTATTTTTGATTGAAGGTGCAACCCATATCGAAACCTATTGGAAACCGGCCTACGTAGTGCAGGCAGTAAAAAAACTAACAGATTTTTATCAGGCTAACTTGTAACGATGAAAGATAAACTTAAATACATTTTACCTGTTGCGCTTTGCATACTTACAGGCTGCGCTAACCAGCAGCAAACAGAAGCTGTAGCACAAAGCACCGAACAGATTTTTCCGAAGGGAGAAAAAGTTACCAACGATAATTTTACGGGAACGGTTTACCTGCATACCATGGTAGCGGGCGACAGTTTAAATACCAACAGTGTTGGCAATGTAACTTTCGAGCCAGGCGCAAGGAGCAAATGGCATTCACATCCTGCGGGGCAAATCTTATTGGCAACCGGCGGTGTAGGCTATTATCAGGAAAAAGGGAAATCGAAAATGATACTGCGCAAGGGCGATGTGGTTAAATGCCCGCCCAATGTCGCCCATTGGCACGGGGCCAGTGCCGATACAGTATTTGTTCAGCTTGCCATTACTGGACGTGAGAAAGGTCCAACAGTTTGGCTGCAGGCCGTGAGCGACCAGGATTATTTAGCAAAGGGAATTAAAAACTAATTCTCTTTGCTTGACGCAATCGTTATGCTGAACTTGTTTCAGCACCTCATTAATTAAGCTACCCTGAAATAAATCCATAACTTATCGGATCAGGGTGATAACTACAGGTTAAAATAGGTGTGGGAGATTTTCTAAAAGTATATCCTTAATCCAGCTTAGTTTATTTCATGGCTTAAGTGGCTTGCTATTGCGGTATGGTGATACAGTTTAGCCTTGTTAAAATTGCGCAATTGTTTGCTTAAATGATTGAATATTAAAAAGGAAAACACCGGTATATTTACAATAAACCAAGTATTATTACCATCCTTAAAAAATGACGGCTTTTATTGTTAAACCACTTTTTACCTGTCTGCTCTTTATATCGCTGGCAGTTAGTGCACAGCAACAGCTAAAACCTCACAACGTTCTTTTCATTTTAACAGACGATCAGCGTTTCAATACGATTGCTGCACTTAATAATAGCGAAATACAAACGCCTAATATTGATAAGCTGGTAAAAAGTGGAACTACCTTTACCCAGGCACATATCATGGGCTCATTAGGCGGGGCTGTTTGCGCACCCAGCAGAGCCATGTTACTTACCGGAAGGTCGGTATTTAAAGTGCATCAGGATGGAGGTTATATACCCGCCAGCGAGAAAACATTTCCAGAAGTATTTAAGGAGAATGGTTACCGCACCTTTGCAACCGGTAAATGGCACAGCGATTATTTATCTTTTAACCGTTCCTTTTCAACAGGAGATCATATATTTTTTGGTGGCATGCACACCGAAAAGGAAGGCGGCCACTGGAGCCCTAAAATAAACCATTACGATCCCACTGGTCAATATAAAAATAGTTTCCACGCCAATAAATTTTCTTCCGAAAGCTATGCAGATGCTGCAGTTAGTTTTCTGGAGCAGCCACACAATGCACCTTTTCTCATGTATGTGGCATTTACAGCACCGCATGATCCGAGAACCCCGCCTGAAAAATACCTTTCCCTGTATAATAAAAAAGAAATTGCCTTACCAGGTAATTTTCTTTCCGAACATCCATTTGATAACGGAGAGTTAAAAGTGCGCGATGAGCAGCTATTGGCAACTCCCCGCAACCCCGAAAGTGTGAAGGCCGAAATAGCCAGGTATTATGCTATGATCACGGAAGTAGACAACGAGATCGGGAGAATATTAGCAGCACTTCGTAAAAGCGGCCAATATGAAAACACGATTATTGTGCTTGCCGGCGATAATGGCCTGGCTGTAGGGCAGCATGGGTTATTGGGCAAACAAAATCTTTACGATCACTCCATGCGCATACCGCTTATTTTTAGTGGTCCGGGTATTCCGGCTAACAAACAAACCGATGCCTACTGCTATTTAACAGATGTTTTTGCTACCCTTTGCAAGCTGAACAAGCTCCCGGTTCCTGCAACCGTAAGCGGCCTTTCATTAAATGAAGCCTTTACCCAAAAGAAATTTCATGGCCGCGACCATTTGTTTACTACCTATTCGAACCTCCAGCGTGCTGTAGTAAAAGACAATATGAAGCTCATACTGTATAATGTCAACGGGAATCATCCCGTACAGCTTTTCGATCTGGCAAAAGATCCTTTGGAAATGAATAATCTTGCCAATAAGGCTGATAAACAGGCAACGGTAAAGTCGCTAAAGAATTTGCTTTATCGCGATATGCAGTTATACGGCGATTTTTGCGACCTCAGCAAAGAAAACTGGGGCTACGGCGGACGTTTAGAATTTAAAGATGCAGCACGCATCAATCCTTAAAAATAATCAATGAAAAAATTAAAGCATTGCGTGCTGTTCATGCTATATGCACTCCTGTTTCAAACCGGCTTTGCACAAACCAACACTGCTATAAACTGGCAGAAATTTCTTTCTAGGAACGATATGGTTTATAACAGCCTAAGCACTAAATGGGAAGAAGGCATTTTTACCGGCAATGGTTTACTTGGCGCTATGCTGTACATGAAAGATAGCAATGCCCTGCGTCTGGAGGTTGGCCGTACCGATGTAACAGACGATAGGCCAGGCTCGCCCATATTTGAAAAGGCACGTTTACCTATCGGACATTTTGAACTCAGGCCGGAAGGGAAGATTTTAAAGAACAGCGCAAGGCTTGATTTATGGAATGCCGAAGCCAGTGGTACAATAGTAACCGATAAAGGAACCATCAGCTGGCGAACCCTTACACTTTCGCAAAGCAATGTAATTGTTTTCGAAACCAATGTGAGTGCAGGCGAAGCAAAATTTCAGTGGCAGTTTTACCCCGAAGTTTCCATTAGCAGCCGTACAAAATACAGGGGTATTCCAGAAGGATATTCAGCGAACCCACCTGCTGTGCGTGCAAATACAGGAGCCGTTGAATACAGCAAACAGCCTATGCTTGCCGGCGGCGATTATACTACTGCCTGGGTGGCAAATCAGAGAGCGAACAGCAGGATCTATTTCCTTTCAGTTGCCATTAACAGAAAACAATCTGCTGCTACTGAAGCGGTGCAACTGGTGAGTAAAGCGGCAAAAGATAACCTGCAACAATTAATCAATGTACACAGGCAATGGTGGCATAGCTATTATCCGCAGAGTTTTATATCGCTGCCCGATGCAAGAATGGAAAGCTTTTATTGGATACAACAATATAAACTGGCCTCAGGTACAAGAGTCGGAAAACCGGCATTGGATTTAATGGGCCCCTGGTTTCGTGATACACCATGGCCGGCTTACTGGTTTAACCTCAATATCCAGTTAACCTATTCGCCGCTTTATGCAGCCAACAGACTTAATTTAGCCGGAGGGCTTGTAAAGCTGATTGATAATGGTAAAGCAAACTTAAGTAAGAATGTGCCTGCTGCCTATCAATACAATGCACTGGCTTTAGGGCGGACAGGCGCAGCCGATTTGTTCAGCCCGGTAAAAGTTACAGGGGCTAACGATGCGGGAGTAGCAGAGGCCGATCTCGAAATGGGAAACCTTACCTGGTGCCTGTATTATTATTGGTTGCAGTATCGCTATACGATGGATGAAAGCATTAAAGCCAGACTTTTTCCCTTGCTGAAAGGAAGTATCAATTACTACCTGGATGTAATGGTGAAAGAAGAAGACGGTAAATGGCATCTGCCACGAACTTATTCGCCCGAATATCCGGGAGGAATTACCCGCGATTGCAATTACGACCTGTCTTTGCTGCGCTGGGGTTGCCAAACTTTGCTGGCCATTAACCCTAAGGATGAGCTTGCCACGAAGTGGAAAGATGTTTTAACCAATATAACCCCTTACCCTACGGATGAGAATGGTTTGCGTATCGGTCGCGATGTGCCATTCGGACAGTCGCACAGGCATTATTCACACCTGCTGATGATTTACCCGCTGTACACCATGAATTGGGATCAGCCCGAAAGCCGTCAATTGATCACACAATCGTTAACGCACTGGCACAGTTTCAAAGGAGCCTTGCAGGGATATTCGTTTACCGGTGGTGCATCGATGTATGCCATGATGGGGAACGGCGATAAAGCTTTAGCTTATTTGAATCAGCTGTTTGACCAGTTTATTAAACCAAATACCTTGTATTTAGAATCGGGGCCTGTAATTGAAACACCGCTTGCAGCAGCTACTTCTATACAAGAATTAATGTTGCAAAGCTGGGGCGATAAGATCAGGGCGTTTCCTGCTGTTCCGGCTGCCTGGAAAGACCTGTCGTTCGAAAATTTAAGAGCCGAGGGCGCATTTTTATTTAGCGCTGTAAGGAAAGATGGTGAAACAGAATGGGTGCGGATAAAGAGCCTGGCCGGCGAACCTTGTATTATCCAGCCCGGCATAAACGGAAAAATACTGGTAAAGGGTAAAGCTCAACTAAAGGATTTAGGGAACGGCCTTTATTCAGTTCAACTGAAGAAAAATGAAGAAGTTGTGCTCTGCAAAAACGAGGCTGCACTATTGTTAAAAGCTGCTGCCGTTAGCCAGGATGGACGAAACAACTATTGGGGAAATAAAAACTAAATACTGGCAGTTATAACGGTTTTTCTGCATGCGTACCATTAATGGCAAAATCGAATATATCGAAATTGCGGGGATCGCCTTGTGCTTTCATTTTGTAAACGGCGTTTAAGGGATGCGAAATAACCATTGGTACCATTTCCTCATATCTGCCGCCATGCGAGCGTAATGTTCCGTCTAAGGCAGTAAGGTCGTGGTGAGCAGCTGTTTTTCCTACAACTACATCTCGCGATGACAATACAAAAAGATCACCCGTACGATCGGCAGGTTGTTCGAGTATACGGCAGCCCGTTTCTTTATCGTATACCTCGGTAATACCCTTTTGCAAGGCCAGCCAGTTTCTTACTTCGGTTATTTTACTTTTGTCGTCTACGTAAATAACGGCATAAGAACCCAGTGCCCCATGGTGTTTTACATAAGGATCGGTAATTGGGCAAATTACCCTAAAACCACTTCCAAATTTTGCAGTAAGCATGGTTTCAATAAACAACACATTGGGCGATCCATCTGCTTTAACTTTCGCATTCATACCATGATCAGCAGTAGCGGCAATTATAGCGCCGAGTTTGAGCATTTTTCCCAGTTCAACATCCTGGGCTTGGTAAAAAGCTAATGATTGTTCAGTATCAGGCGCATAAGTATGTTGCATGTAATCGGTTAGCGACAGGTATAAAAAATCGGCCATGCCATCTGCTATTAGCGCAACCCCCGCCCGAAGTACAAACAAACTTGCCTCGGCGCTGTAAATAGCGGGCGTTTTATATCCAACCAGCTGTTCTGCATTTTCGATGCCATGCGTATCCTGTTTGGTCTGATTAGCCTTTTCGGCAGAGAATGCAATACCGCTTAGTTTAAATGATAAAATATCCCTGAGCTTCTCTTTGGCCGTAACCACTGCAACCTTACGCCCGGCACTTGCTGCTGCGGCGAGTAAAGTATCGGCCCTGAGATAAGCCGACGAGTTCATCATTACTTCTTCGTTGTTGTCGGCATCATAAAAGTAGTTGCCACATATGCCGTGTTCAGCGGGGCTTAAGCCGGTAACAATCGAGGTATTGTTTACGTTGGTAAATGAGGGGAGCGCACCACGTACCACACCTCTGTAGCCCTGCACCACCATCTTTTTAAGGTTCGGCATTCTTTCATGGGCCATGGCGCTGTTTAGGTATTCATCTGCCGAGCCGTCCATGCAAATCACCACAACCGGTTTTGCTGGGGGATTATAGGTTTTGCCATTAACCGAAAAAGGAAGGGTAGAAATGCTGTTCATTGGACTATTGCTCATTACCAAAAGGTTTCAATTGGTTATGGCTGGAAGCTGAAGAAGTATCGGCCAGCTGATAACCAAAAGTTAATACTAAATTATTTTTATGTAAATAAACAAAGTTTAGTTTTGCTAAACAAAAAATATTTTACTAATTTTAATTTGTTCATCCCAATCAAATGCTTTATGAGCAATGCAAATTTTTAATAATGCACTAACCAGTATTCCGTATACCCCATTCGATCGAGTTCTATAGCTGATTTTCCAAATAATTATAGTGTATATATATACCCGACAGAAAAAACAATTTAAGCAGCCAATTTAATTCAATGAAAAACTTTGATAAACTTACCGATGCCGATTTAATTATCCTGCTAAAGCAGGGTAACGAGGATGCATTTGTAGAAATTTATCAGCGCTATTGGGAAATGCTGTTAAATTCGGCTTATCAGCGACTGCGTTCGCGAGAAGATGCAGAAGAAGTAGTTCAGGAAATATTTGTTAACCTCTATTTTCGCCGTACAGATATAGATCCAAAATCGACTTTGGAAGCTTATCTTAAAACGGCACTCAAATTTAAAGTTATAGATACCTATCGCCTACAACAGTTACACTACAGGCATATCGATAATCTGGTTGCTGAAACTGGGCTTTATGCTGCCAGCCCTGAAGATCAATTGGATATTAAAGAATTTAATCACAGTATACTTTCATTGTGCAGAAAATTACCTGAAAAATGCCGCGAAGTATTTATCATGTTCCGCTTTGAAGAACTATCGCATAAAGAAATTGCCGAAAGGGCTGCCATTTCGGTTAGTACAGTAAAAAAACACCTTCACAAAGCAATGCTTTTCCTCAGAGAAGAGCTTAAAGGCAGTAAAACCTTCTTAATCGCTACCTTCCTGTTTCTTTTTTCAAGATAGACTGACTAGGGGAAAATATATTGCTGTAATTCAGTTTGTTGCATATTATTTTGATTTGGAGTAGAACCTTTTTGCCTGTGCTTCGAGTACATTAATATGAGCCCGAAAGAGTTTGATCAGCACCTGCTTGAATTATTAACGAAGTTTAAGAACGGAGAAGCAAAAGCAGCCGAAATCCGCGAAATAGATCTTTGGTATGAAAACCAGGCATCGAACAGCGGATATACGGATATGATGCCATCTGATGAGCGCTTTGAAGCTAAACAAAAGATATTGCAACGCATCAATACCAGCATACATCAGGAAGCAAAGGTTATCAAAATTAGTCCCTATAAAAAATTAAAACCCTATGCCATTGCTGCAAGTCTGCTGTTTGCAATAGGGGTTGCATTCTATTTTAAGCCGGCCAGAAAAAGTACAGCAGAGCATAATCTGGTTATCGTAAATGATATTGCTCCCGGAAACAACAAGGCAACCCTAACACTTGCCAACGGTAAAAGAATAAGTTTAACCAATTTAAGCAATGGCGAGATTGCCAGTCAATCCGGAATCAGAATTTCTAAAACCGATAATGGCCAGTTGGTTTACGAAAGTGTTGCAAATGCAGCAGTTAGTGGCAAAGCCGAATTTAATACCATAGAGGTGCCGGTTGGAGGCCAGTGGCAGGTAATTCTTCCCGACCGTTCCAAAGTTTGGCTCAATGCACTGTCGAGCATTACGTATCCGCTACATTTTAGCGGGAAGGAAAGAAATGTAAAAATCTCGGGCGAGGCCTATTTCGAAGTGGCGCACAACGCCAAAATGCCATTTAAAGTACAAAGCGGGCAGCAAACCGTAGAAGTATTGGGCACACATTTCAATATCATGGCCTATGCAGATGAGCAGCTCATCAAAACAACACTGATGGAAGGCTCGGTAAAGGTTTACGAAGGGAAAGAGAGCAAATTACTGGTTCCGGGCGAACAGGCGCAGGTTGGTAGTGGTAAAATTACGGTCACCAAAAACATTGATGTAGAAGATGTAGTGGCATGGAAAAACGGTTACTTCAAATTTGATGAAAACCTCGAATCGATCATGGCAAAAGTGGCGAGGTGGTATAATGTAGAAATTGTATATCAGGTTAAGCCCGATCCGGGCATTGTTTACGCAGGTAAAGTTTCGCGGGCTAAAAATATATCTTCCTTATTGAAAATTATAGAATTTGATGGTGATGTGCATTTTAAAATCGACGGAAGGAGGGTAATTGTAATGAAATAGGGATGCTGATCTGGTAAACCCAAAAAATGGCCAAAGGTGTTAGCGCACCTCCGGCCGGATGTTGAGTTTACCCATTCCGGTAAGCCGGAATAAAATTTAAACCAAGTATTAAACTGAAACCCAACAATTCAAATTTATGAATTTAAACTTACATAAAAAGTATGGTGGTAACCGCCATGCGCTTTACAAATTTCTGCTGGTGATGAAAATAATTACATTTTTATTGATAGTAACCATAATGCAGGTTAGTGCGAACTCATTCGCCCAAAAAATAACGCTCAATAGAGCTAATGCACCTTTATCGTCGATCATCGATGAGATAAGAAATCAAAGTAACTACGATTTTTTTTATAATAAGAAGGTATTAAAGGTAGCCAAATCAGTTACAATAAATGTAAAGGATGCGTCGCTTGATGAGGTACTGGCAATCTGTTTTAAAGACCAGTCTCTGGAGTATTTGATTAGTGATAAAACGGTGCTGATTAAAAGCCGGGAAACATTACCGAATTTATTTAATCCCTTTCAGGTAGCAGCCGAAAAGATAAACGGAAAGGTAATTGATGAAAAAGGTCAGCCAGTTCCTGGCGCTACGGTTAAGGTAAAAGGAGGAAATAAGGTTACCAGCGCAGATATATCTGGTAATTTCGTAATCGAAGCCAACCAGGGAGATATTCTTGTGATCAGTTCGGTAGGTTTTGTAGTACAGGAAGTTAAAGTGAGCAAAACAAATATCTCAATCGTGTTAAAGGAAAATACCAATGATTTAGAAGAAATGGTGGTTGTGGGCTATGGAACTAAAAAGAAGGTTAATTTAACTGGTTCTATTGATCAGGTAACTGCTAAAGATTTGGACGACAGGCCTGCTACACGTTTAAGCCAGGTTTTACAAGGGCAAATGCCAGGTTTGAATATTACTACAACTACTGCGGGGGGAGCACCTAATGCCACTCAGAATATCAATGTGCGGGGCTTTACCGGCCTTGGTGTATCTGGTGGTCCGCTTGTTGTAATTGATGGTGTACAGGGTGGCGATATTAACTCTATTAATCCCAGCGATATAGAAAGTGTAACGATTCTGAAAGATGCTGCCTCGGCCGCTATTTATGGATCGAGCGCACCATATGGGGTGCTGTTAATTACCACCAAGAAAGGTAAGCAAGGCCCACCCGCTATCTCTTATAGCAACAATTTAGCATTTGCAACGCCCATCAACCTTCCTAAAATGATGAATTCGCTTGATTTTGCCAACATCTACAATGAGGCTTATGCGAATGCCGGACGTGGCGTTGCTTTTAATGATGAAGTATTAAAAAGGATGAGGGATTACCAGGCCGGAGCGCTTAGCACCGAAACGATTGCCAGTAAAACCACTACCGATTGGTGGGGAAGTTGGTTTGAAGCCAATAGTAACCACGATTGGTTTAAAGAATATTTTAAGGATGTTTCAAGTGCACAGCAACATAACCTATCTGTAACCGGAGGTGGTAACTCATCTGATTATTATATCGGTTTGGGCTATAATGATAAAAACGGTATGTACAACTTTGGAGAAGATAGCTATAAACGCTACAACATCAGGGCAAACTTTAATAACGAAATTAATAAATGGCTGGGCTTTAGCTTACGCACTGCTTTGGCCAGATCAAATTTCAATACGCCAAATACCGTTTCTGCGCGTACTGGTGGTAACTATATGCACCAAATTGCACGTAAGTTTCCAAACCTGGCTTTGTTTAACCCAACAGGCGAATACAATGAGGCAAATGATATTATTTTACACAAGAATGGTGGACGAAATATTGATGACCGGAATGATGTAGTAACTACCGGCGAATTGAGGATTTCTCCGCTAAACGGATTAAAAATAACAGCAAACTATACTTTCGATGGAGTTTTCTCCAATCAGTCGGCTCATTTAAAAACACTCTTTACCACCCTCCCCAGTAACAACCTGGGCACCATAAGCGGTACATCGCCAAATTCTTACTCGCTTACCAATACCCGTACCATCCACCATATCGTTAATGCCTTTGCAAATTATGAAAAGAAGCTAGGCGATCATAATTTAGGATTAACAGGTGGTTATGTTAAGGAGCTAACCAATTACAACACCACAAGTGGTTCGAACACCAACCTTTATTCTGATAATATCCCATCGTTAAGCTTAACCTATGGTGCCAATGCAGCTGCGAGCGATGGCGCAAGGCAACTGGCAGTTGAAGGTGTTTTCGGAAGGTTTAGCTATGCCTATCAGGATAAATATATGCTCGAAATTAACGGACGCTACGATGGCACTTCGCGGTTTTTGGAAGGTGTGAGATGGAAGTTCTATCCTGGTATTTCGGCAGGTTGGAATATCGACAGGGAAAAATTCTGGCAACCGATATCGAAAGTGGTAAACGCTTTAAAATTGAGGGTTAATTATGGTAGTCAGGCCGACCAGCAGTTTTTAGATGTAAACGGTGCAAACTGGTATCCATTTTATCCGAGCTTAGGAACTACCAGGCCAACGTCTACTTCGTGGTTTTTTGGAACTGCAAGGGAAGCATCCGTATCGGCACCGCCATTGGTTAATACCGATTTAACTTGGGTTACCACCACTACTTATGGTGTAGGGCTTGATGCTGCCTTTTTCCGTAACAGATTGAATGCTACATTTGAATGGTATAAACGCGAAGCAAAAGACTTTGCCGGGCCGAGTGCCCCACTGCCTACTGTACTGGGCGCAACTGTACCTACAGCAAATAACGCAGCCATTCAAACCAAAGGGTTTGAGGTTTCAGTTAAATGGAACGATAAAATCGGTAATTTTAGCTATGGCATTAAAGCTACTCTGGCTGATTACCGCGGAAAAGTAACTGAGTATCCAAATCCTAACAGATTAATTAGCGATTGGTATACGGGAGAAGTAATGGGTAATATTTATGGCTATACAGCTAATGGCCTTTACACAACTGATAATGTGGGTACCGCTATTCCTACACCAGCATTCTGGAATGGAAGATGGCAAGCGGGTGATGTGAAATACGAAGATTTAGATGGAGATGGCAAGATAACTCTAGGTCCGAATACGGCCGAAAATATGGGGGATAGAAGCGTAATTGGTAATTCGACTCCCAGATATCAATATGGTGCTACCCTTGAGTTTGGATGGAAATCATTTGATTTTAGTGCTTTTTTACAAGGGATAGCTAAGCGGGATGTTTTTATTGGTTCTAATTATTTTTGGGGCATTCAAAGCAGCGAATTTCAAAGCTCTCCGTTTACAGTACATGCAAACAGGTGGTCGCCTGCTAACCAGAACGGATATTTCCCCAGATATTACATGAGTGATGAGGTAAATAAAAATTATCAGATATCAACCCGTTACTTACAAAATGCGGCCTATATGCGCATTAAAAACGTTCAGCTGGGCTATACTTTGCCTCCGTCTATTGCTTCGAAAGTATTTTTAAAGCGGGCACGATTATACGTAAGCGTAGAGAACCTGGCCACATTTACTGATTTGATCAAAACAATGGATCCCGAACTCTCATTGAGTGATGCGAAGATCTATCCGCTGCAACGCACTTATTCATTTGGTATAAATCTCACCCTTTAGTTCACGGTTAATAAAAAATAACATGAGATTGTTTAAGAAAATAAATATACTATCGGCATTCATTGTAATGCTGATTTTATCGGCATGTAAAAAAGACTTTTTGGATAGGGCACCACTTACAAATATCAGTGATGCTGAATACTGGAAAACCACAAACGATTTACAGTTGTATTGCAATAACTTCTATGCTACCTTTCCTGCATATACTGGTTTTGGATCAATCGGGAATTTTACCGATGATGCCGACCAGGGAAGCGACAATATGATTGCCGAACAGGTAAATAATACTATAAATGGTAATCGTACGGTACCTGCTTCGGGCGGTGGCTGGGACTGGAACCAGCTAAAAAATGTTAACTATTTCTTAGCCAATTACCAAAAAGTAAATGCACCATTCGATCTGGTAAAACCATATGTTGGCGAAGCATTGTTTTTCAGGGCGCAGTTCTATTTCGATAAACTGAAAACTTTTGGTGCAGTGCCATGGATCAATAAACCAATACTTTCTTTGGATGATCCGACTTTGTTTGCCGCCCGATTGCCTAGAAATATTGTTGCCGATTCTATTATAAGTGATTTGGATAAGGCCATATCTTATCTGCCATCTAAAGGATCGGCTAAAGCATCGCGCATCAATAAGGAAGTAGCTATGCTTTATCTGTCGAGGATTGCATTGTTTGAAGGTACCTGGGAGAAATACCACTCAGGCACCGCTTTTGGTGTTGCAGGTTCAAACGGCGCTAAGTTTCTTCAAAAGGCTGCGGATGTTGCAGGCACACTGGTTTCTGCTAATGTTTATAGTTTAGATAATGCTGTGGCAAGCCAAACCAATTACTGGAACCTGTTTAACCAAACCGATTATGCTGGTAGCCGCGAGGTAATGTTATGGCGCAGGTACGAAGTTGGTGTTATTTCTCATAACTGGCACAGGTACAGCAATGGCGGGGCAGGAAGGGGAATAACCAAAAACCTGGTTGATGATTATTTGTGTGCCGATGGTTTACCTAAAACGCTAAGTACGTTATATCAGGGCGATAATACTTTGGTTAATGTAGCCAAAAACAGAGATCCAAGGCTGCAGCAAACTATTTATGTAAACGACGGACAGCACTTTATTTCTACCAATCTGCCAAATGGACAGGCAAACGTTGTGTTTAATGCTCCGGCTTTGCTGGGAGGCGGTACACAATCTAACACCACAGGCTACCAGCTCTATAAAGGGCATAATGCAAATTACGCACAGCAAGTTGTGGCAGAAGTAGGTACTACAGGCTTAATTTTGTTCAGATATGCAGAGGCACTTTTAAATTTAGCGGAAGCCAAAGCAGAGTTGGGATCCCTTTCGCAAACGGATGTAGATTTGACCATTAATAAACTAAGAACCAGGGCAGGTATGCCACCGTTGGTAATTGCAGCAATTGCTACCGATCCAAATTGGATTTTCCCAATGCTAAGTCCCGTTATAAATGAAGTTAGGCGCGAAAGAAGGGTTGAACTGGCCTGCGAAGGATACAGAAGAGATGATATTTACCGTTGGGCAGCAGCCGATGAGTTACTTGTAGGCTGGAAGCCAAAAGGTGCAAAAAAAGCACAGTTTGCCGGAGCTATTGATGCAGGTACACTGGCCAAATATCCTGAAGATGCCAATGGCTACATCGAATGGTTTAAAAGTAACACCGCCTTAACAACCGGTTACCGGTTTAACATCGATAGAGATTATTTATCGCCATTACCAACCAATCAGTTAACATTAAATCCGGCATTGAAACCACAGAATCCGGGCTGGTAAATCAAAAATCAGATATTTTTCCATTTCGTTAAATAACTGTCCTGATAAAAACCGATAGTTTCAGAACTATCGGTTTTTTTGAAATACCTGATTGGCTTACGGTTATGTTACTTCTACCAATCAATAAAGAGAGGCTTAGCTACTCTTTAACACCATATTCAGGGCTTATTAAAACAACATGCAATGACAAAAAAATTAAACAGAAGACAATTTATCAGCGGTATGATGGCCACTGGTATTGTGCTGCAAATTCCTGGTGCCGTGCTTGGTATGTTTCAATCAAAAACAAAAGCAATTAAAGCAGGGATTATTACCGATCTGCATCACGATTTAATACCTACCGGTGAAGAGCGTTTGCAAGCCTTTTTGGGCCATGCCAAAAAGAACCAGGCTGATTTAATTATGCAAATGGGCGATTTTGCTTTACCAAAGGATAGCAATAAATTCCTTATCGATCAATTCAATAATGCACACCCTGTGGCTTTACATGTAATTGGTAACCATGATACCGATTCGGGGCATACTAAAGCACAATGTCTCGAATACTTTAAAATGCCTGCCAGATACTATACCAGGGAAGTTAACGGGGTATGTTTTATTGTTTTAGATGGAAACGATAAAGGCTCGCCAACCCATAAGGGTGGTTACCCGGCTTATATTAACGATGAGCAAAAATTGTGGCTGCAACAGCAACTTAAAGAAATTAACAAGCCTGTTGTTATTGTTAGCCATCAACCACTAGCTGGAGAATATGCTGTAGATAATGCTGCAGAGATTCAGGATCTGTTAAGTACCTATTCAGAGAAGATATTGTTGGCGATAAACGGGCATACCCATATAGATTGCCAGCTTTTTATAAAGAATATAAATTATGTTCACATTAACTCAGCATCTTATTTCTGGGTTGGCAGCGAATATAAACATGATAGTTACCCGCCAGAAATTCACCAAAAATATAAGTGGCTATCCAGCACCTGCCCTTACAAAGATCCCTTATTCACCATGTTGACTATCGATCCGGAAGCAGGGATTATGCACATCGAAGGGCGAAAAAGTACCTGGGTTGGCCAGTCGCCAGAGCAGTTAAAATATGGGGCACAGCCAGGAATTAAGCCGGGTAAAGAAATTGTGCCGTTTATCAGAAAAAGAAAGATAAGCTGTGCTTAAAAAGCGGTGTGTTAACAGACTATCCAATTATGTTGCTTCAAACCGATAAAATTAAATGATGAAAGCAAGCGGATAGATTTTTAAATAAGAATTGCAAGTAACGGGAGCCTGCGGCCGATCTGTTGAAAAGGATAGAGAAAAAGCAGCTCCCTTACTATTAAGATTACCTCACAAATTGCCCTGTAGTTCTGTGAAAGCCATAAGCAATCATGCAGAACCTGTTTTTAATGGTTTGTATGCGCATTGGTTTAGTGCCGTGAAATACGACATGGAAAAGCAATTGCACCATTACCATGATCTGGTTGCACTAACGCATGATGATGAGTTGCACAGCGGTACTGCTTATACGCAAATTGTTTACCACGAAAAACCTTTTATTGCCCGTAGCTGGCAAACGGCAGTTGTAATGGAGCTGATGCAAACAGCCGGTTTTGAGTATGTGGGCAATAAATGGAATATGGACTGCCGGTTTATGCCATTTAAGAAAGTAAAAAATAAGGATGATATTGATTATTTAGGTGGTTAATTTTCTAAAAGTGCAAACCATTTTGGATTGTGCTATCATCTGTAATGTTCGATACAATTAATGTAAAGACATCAATGAATCGGTTTAGATTAAGTTGAGTTAAGGCTCAACGCTATTTCATAATCCGTATTCCTCACTGGCGCAAGTCTTAGTGAAAGGAGCAATGTGCTGGATCATTTGTGCATACACCGTAATAATCAATTAAGGTTTTCTAAAAAACATTTTTGCTTCATGTATGTCTTTTCGCTCAAGAGATTGATCAGTATAATATAAAAAGCCAGTCTTAGCTTTCAATAAGTCCTTTTGAATTGTAGTTCCCTTTACAAAATGTATTAAATAATCGCCGTAACTTAATAAGGTTTATGATTAGTCACAGTTGGTTCTTTATCCTTTTGATTGATTACATGGATGACACGGGGATCGAGAAAAATGTATTCTTGCGATTTGTCTTCTTTTATAAAAGAAAATGATTTACTGAGAATATTTGCTGCAGTTTCGATATTGATTAGCGCAACGTTCCCTTGCCGATTATATTTGCTAATTGCTGTGGGAGATGTATTGTATATTATAACAGGGATTATCAGATTAACTTTTTTTCTGTTTTTCATCAGGGCCCTATAATTAATAGAATAGAGATCTTTATATTCAGGGAATATTTTATAAAACAAATTATCATTTACTGTAATCTGTTTTATCCTCGCTTTGCCAGTCTCATTTTTGGTGATATTTAGCTTAAGGTTAAAAGAATATAAGGCTAAGCTATCCTTTAATGCAGATTGTGATTTATCATTTCTAAGTACCTTATGGATTTTACGTTCCCATTCTGGTATAGAAGATGATTTTTGAGCATTTGATAATACAGGGATTAATCCTGCAATTAGAATCGGCAATAATTTTTTGAAATAGTTTTTCATATCGTAGTAGATAATATTTAGTTCTCCTGACCACATTTCGTCCCTTTTGCACCAGGGTTTTTGGGTTCGTAACGTCTCTTTCCTGTTTATTTATATTGTTTTCTGCGGGGGTAAGGCTTATAATCCCAGTTTTGGCTATAGCTATATCTATATCGAATGCTGGATTGTAGGCGAGTATTGCGTCCTTTATGCCTCTTAGAAATTTATGATACCCCATTGGCCAATGGTACTGATCCTGCTCAAGTAAAAGCCTGCCGCCATTTACTTCGATACCAAGAAATTGTCGTTCAAACTCTCCAGGTTGATTAGCTAATGTCCGTTTTTTTCTGCAAAATAGGCTTGTAGGTCTTCGTGATACAATGTAACAAGAATATACTCTTTTGTAGATTTGTTTAAAATATCCCGATTTATGCCAATCTGATAGGTCTTAGTGAAAGGAGCAATGTGCTGGATGACTTGTGTGTACACAGGAATAATCAATTAAGGTTTTCTCAAAGAGATTAATTTAACAAAAAGCACAAGTCTGTCCTTCTTGAGGCGATGGCGCTAAGACTTGCGCTAGATAAGTTTCTGTCTCCGGGCGATCAGTTTACAGCCTGGCAGCCGCTGTTTGATTTATTTTTTTGTCGCGGTGTAGTATGCAGTCATTGCTTCCGGATCGGCAACGGTTACCTTTATCAACCTTGCGTTGTAGCTGTGCAACTCAACAGGGTGTTTCATAAACGGACCCCAATAGCAGAAGAAACCTAAATCCCCATCATCCAGTCCTTTCAAATAGGTTTTAGGATTATCGTAATCGGTTATCTTGTAATTTCCAAAAACTATGCGCTGGGCTTTTGTCTTGTCTTCAAATTGTTCACTCACTATCCCCCATACATTAAAGAAAAGTGATTCTGCAGTTTGTATTTTCCTTGCATCGCTAAACGTTGCCCATTTTTCTGGCGTATAGCCGTAGTACATATTTACCTTAAACACTTCCTTACCCTTTCCATGGATGATTTCCACTATAGTCTGGATCGTATCGCTGGTTATTTCATAAGTTGAATTTTGCAACCAGTCATCGCTTTTAGCAATCGTCCAGTTGATCTTTTTGTAACCTACACCGAGTAGTTTTTTAGTGTGCGTATCAAAGTCTTTGTAATGGCTCAAATGCAGGTTAAGCTTATCAACATCTGGTGTAACGGGCTTTTGGGCAAACACGCTTGAACTGATGATTAACAGGAATAAGGCCTGGAGCAAAAAATTAGTTTTCATGAAAAGTCGTTTGGTTGATCTAAAATACAGCATATTTAACCAATCAGAAAAATATTGCTAAAAATGTCGATGGATTGCTCAGATCAATGCCTGCTGGAGTTCTACGAATTGACTTATAGAAAATAGTCTCTGACTGGATTTAGCTAAAATCGCCTTAAACAAAAAAAGCCCATCTTTCGATGAGCTTTTTCTCAGTAGGGTTAATCGGCGAGAAATCGACCCGGCATGAACATAGCGAAGCGATTGTTAATTTTGATAAAGCATTGAAGAATAAGATTGAGGGGCAGTATAGAATAAGAAATTATTGTAAGTGTTTTAATAGATCGGTTTGATGACAAGCTATAGTAAGACGAGACAAAATCTTCAAATAGAGGTTTAATTAACTGATATAGTCATTCAATATGAACCATTTTACCCATTTTTTACCCGACTTCTTATATACTGTAAGTTCACCTTTTGCACATAGTACACCACAGGTGTAGTTGAAAAAAAATATGCAAATTGAATTATCCCGGATAAAAATCGGTTTTGAAAATGAATAATAACCTTTGCCATATTTCTTATAAAAATCGGCCCAACCACCAACTTGGTCTTTAAGTATCAAATCCAGTTTTTCTTTAGGGAGAAAACAGGATTTTTTTAATAAGTCCTTGTCAACAAACCTTTGATTTAGCTTCCCAATTTCGTTGTAAATACGCTCTTTTTCTACCTTAGTCAATATCAACATTGCTTCACTCTGATTATTCCTTAAGGTATCATGATTGAAAATGGAGAGAAATTCTTTCTCCAGTCCGATAGAAATTGCGTTTGTATAAATGATTGGTTCAAGATGCTTAAAATGTCGCTGTAAAAAAGTGTTAGATAGGCTTTTATTTTGGCCATTCACCGATAGGTGAGAGCCAAAGCAAAAAAGGAGTATTGAGAAGAATATATGTTTCATATGACATTAGGTTTTAGCAGCTAAATATATGATGATTAAAGCGCGCAATTTCTATTTTCAACCTTAAGTTTTATTCCTTTATTAACTCGTCCTGAATTTTATGGGCATAAAAAAAGGAAACAACCATAATATGGTGTTTCCTTAAGTAGAGTCAATCCGCGGAAAATCGAGTTTGTACGAGCACTGCGAAGCAATCGTTAATTTTGAAAAAGTATTGAAGAATAAGATTGAGGGGCAGTATAGGAAAAAGAAAAAGTTGTAAGTGTTTTTAGGAATTGGATCTGAAGCGGAACGCAGACTCCAAAATCTAGAACGATAGTTGGATATTTATGATCGGTTTATTGCTAGTCCATTTGAGTTTACTTTCTTTTTGACAGTAATGAACTTAATTTTTCTTATATTGTTAGTACCTTTGAATTATGGCAGCAAGTCGCGTGAACTCTCAATTGAACCTAAGTGCATTGGCCAAAATGGTGTCCAATGCGGGTTTGCAACGCCTACTTTTTGCTGAAAATTTCAAGCAACAGGCTAGACAGTTGAAATGCCTCTTGCAAAAAAATGGTGTAGAAGTAGAGAAAAAAACCACGTTTTCCGAATTGATCGACATCTCTTACAACCACCTCCTCGTAAACTATCGCCATGAATACCTGTACAAAGTGGCATTGTTGAATAGTTATGTGCTGGAAAACCACTCGCTATCGGATACAATACTTTTGAACGAGTTCAAGATCGGAAATTCGAAGGCAGATGCTGTGCTGGTCAACGGAACTAATAAGGTTTTTGAGATCAAGACAGAGCTTGATAGCCCGGAAAGACTTTGCACACAGATCGACGACTACTACAAGGCCTTTTCAGAAGTATACATCGTCGTTCACTATTCTGAAGTTGGCAAGTATGTTAACTATGTGGACAGTCATGTTGGCATGATGGCATTTTCCCAAAACAACGAAATAGCGCTGGTCAAACCAGCTGAGTGCCACTGCGAGAAACTTGATAGCTTAGCGATGATGAAGTCATTGCGTAAAGACGAATATTTAAGCTTGGTGTTTAATGTTACGGGTGCACTTCCAACGGCAACACCAGTTCGGCTGTTCAAAGAATGCGCGAAACTGTTGTCTGCTTTTCCCGTTTTAGATGTTCAAACTGAATTCCTCAGCATTATCAAGCGGCGTATCAGCCCTTCTACCAATGACTTGATACAGAATAAAATTGTTCCTGCTTCGCTACGCCTACCTTGCTATTATTATAATCTAGATCAGAATGACTATCTTCGCTTAGTTGAAAAACTAACTTACCAGCTATAAATTAACGTCATGTATTTACCGTATCTCAGGGGAAAACAGTTTGAACTGCTTGCATTGCGAGAGCTATGTACCCTACCACTAGATAATAATAAGATCTCTCCGGTTGTTGAACCACTAAAAAAAGACTTAAAAAGTATCGAAACCGCGTTAACCGCCCTAGGTCGTATAAACGTCGTGATGCAATTGATCGTAAACCCAGAACATGGAGAGCTAAAAGGAAACGGCGATTTCGTCCTCGATTTTATCGATAGGCTTTATGAAAAAGGATTCGTCCATGTTATCCCGACCTACCTGATTTCCAGTGAACGTGATTTCAACTATTTTCAGAATACTGCAACAGCAAGGGGATATCTCAAGTCGGGCTATTCCCTTGTACACCTCAACCACATCAGCAGTGTCAATGAGCTAAAAGCGCTCGTAAATGCCAGCGAGATCAAGTTCAATATCATCCATGTGAACCATCAGATGTCGTTGAAACGTGGGTTTAAACGTGATGGGCTGGCCCTATTAAGTGATCCGTTTAACAAGCAAAAGAAGAATGCTGACTACTTGCATGTACAGAATGAGTTTTTTTCCAATGATTATCTTTATTATACCGACGAGGGCTTTTCGGCCTTTTCTGACTATCTAACCATAGGATCGGATTATGTAGAAGGCGGAATGCTACCTTATGCGGTGGCTATACACCTTACCTATAAGGATCAGGCTTCTGGGGAGATCTGGATCAAGCATTTCACATCGGATTCGAATGAAGATTATAGCGATACGCCCGGTAAGTTTGGGGAGGCATTGGACAAGCTTATCGCTTTTATCGATTTAGTGCAGCTGAATACAATAGCTTGCGATCAATTTCGTGACTATCATTCTCGTGGAGCATTTCCGGGACTAGGTGTGGTCAAAAAGCTTTCGATCATGCACCATATCGAATTGATCCAAGGCTTAATTTAATATAGAATGTTGTGCTGTACAAACTGTTTTTCCGATCAAGGATTGAAAAAACGGATTGAGTCCCTTTCGACAAAGCATGGCAATTGTAATTTTTGCGATTCGAAAAATGTAACAGTTGTCAATTGCACGGATCTTAGTACCGAATTCGAGCAGCTATTCGAAATGTATGTTGAAAATGGAGATGCCAAAAAATCACTCGGAAGCGATCGGCCCGTTCAGATCCATGAGCACTTGCTGGAATATTGGCCACGACTTTTCAATACAGGGTTGCTCACAAAAAACAACGTTCTACAACTGATAAACCAGATTGGGCGTGGCTGGGACCATTTTCATGATGAATTTTTTGAGTTACCGATGGAAATCCGGACATTACTGGATTCTGCAATGGGTGCTGCAGAGGATCTGGAACTTCAATGGGAAATGTTTTCCGACGAGATTAAAACAAGGAATCGCTTTTTTATTGGTGAGAAAATCGACACTGAACGACTTGAAAGTGTATTTGAACGGTTGGTGATCTATTACCCTCCGGGCACGGAATTTTACCGTGCAAGGATTTCAGATAGCCATTTGCCAGTTGCCGAATTGGGAAAGCCGCCTAAGAGCCTGACTTCACCAGGCCGAGCAAACCCAATTGGGATTCCGTATCTGTATATTTCCGACAGTAAGGAGACAACGCTTTACGAAACGAGGGTCGCCCTTCATGAAGGTATAACTGTCGGAAGATTTGTGACCACCGAGACGATCAATGTCGTTTCGTTAAAAAATATTGCACATTATGGCCCATTTGAAATCATCGACCGCGGCTTTGCGCTTGACGAATTTATTCTGATAAGGCAGTATTTGATCAAATTGGAACATGAACTGTCCAAGCCCGTTAGAAAGATGGACGTTCATCTTGATTACCTGCCAACCCAATATCTATGCGAATTCATCAAATCACTTGGTTTTGATGGAGTGGAGTATAAAAGTGCGATGAATGCCGAAGGCTATAATATTGCCATTTTTAAAGAGGGAAAACTGGAGTGTATCAATTCTGACTTCCATCATGTTACAAATCTCACCTATGAATGGGATCAGAAATAATTACTAATGGCATACTTTATAAAAAGTAATAAACAAAGTTGCCTAGGTTTAATGCCGAAGCAACTTTTCTATTTACCCTAAAGCGAAATTCACTTCATAGATTTCCTCTGGCACCTCTTTTACGGAGGCTGCCTCCATAATGTTGCCGAATTAGTTTTCTGCAAACTTCGCTCAGTAACAGCCAAACAATAGATGCAAAAAGGAATTACCCGATCAACTTATTCATTATCAGATCTCAAAATTAAATACCAGATAAAATCGTTTATATTGCATCTAACCAAATAGTTAAAGATGAGCCAAAATTTACCTGAAACACAAAAGGCCTGTGCATACTGTCAAAGGCTTCCTACACGGTTGAAGCGATCAACGCCTCTGCAATGATACCGGCGTAATACGTATAAGCGTAATAAAAGGGCGGAAGAAAAAATTGAGGAGCATTAAATACACGTGAGGTATTTCGGATTATAAGAGGAACTATGAAATTCTCAAAAGAGGACGAGAAACGCCGATCGATAAAAATGAACCTTTGCGGGCAAATATACCACTTTACTAACTATTGGATTCAATCCCAAATTTTTCACCGCTGAAATGCACGTCTTTTACGGAACTCCTTTAACAGTAGGGCATGGAAAATATGAATTTATAAACTCAATGGTGAAATGATTTTGATATAAAAATAAATCATTGTATTCTTTATCTTAACTTTTCTTAGCAAAGCAAATAATTTTATATTCGTAACCAAATTAATACTCACATGAATACACAAACATCAATTGTAGATATCCTGAATAATCCACTTGCTGTTGTTGGGTCAATAATTACAATTGTTGGAACTTTGATTGCCGTCTTTCGCTATGGGAGAAAACATGTAGATGTTATCATCGAAAAGGTTGAGGCTTTTGCAAGCAATGAAAAAGTTCCAAGGCAACAAAGCTCAGATTGGGCAACACATGCAATCAACCAATATTTCCATGGATCTCCAGAAGACATTTACTATTTTACCTATAGGTATTTTGTGAAAATCACGACAGACAAAGATTTAAAGCTTAATGTGATTTCTTATAAGCTACAGAACTATGAACTACAAATAGAAAAAAGGGAAATAGAAATGAAGGAAAAAAGAAGTAACAACATTGAACTGACGAGAACGGAACAAACAATAGGATATCAAATGCCAGATGTCGATACCTCGAACTTTGAACTCACATTTCACTATAAAACCTGGCTAATCTTTAATCATTACGTCATCTATAAAAAACAAAAGACCATTCAGGTTAGGAAATTATAAGTTTTTTCAACCATGTTGTATATTTCATCAATAGTGGTTCTTCATCACTTTTGGTGAAAATCTATAGAATGACTAGCGGTACGTGAATTGGGTAGCACCAAGTCGTCGGAGAGAATAAGATTCCTGTCTAGGAAATAATTATTTTTATGTGGTTTCACCAAAAGTGACGAAGAACCTCAATAGTGCCCCCTCTGTTTCAGTGCAAAGTGGCCGCCAAATGGATTGCCGGGTAAATACAATATAGT
>RCUK01000374.1_pt1 | contig 43310 bp, 38 predicted proteins | sample 2166381 | NCBI WGS metagenome assembly RCUK01 (sample SAMN09932809, study PRJNA488358) | compost metagenome | isolation source: compost soil in an enriched community | place: Germany: Experimental Botanical Garden | reverse complement strand
GGTGGACGCGGACGCACCAACAGCAGCAGCGGCGGACGCGAACGCAGCAGAGGCGAGCGCAGCGATAGTGCCCGCGGAAGCGAGCGCGGCTTCGGCGGCGAGCGCAGCCAAAGCGGCCGCGGCACGAGCAGCGAGGGCCGCGGGCAATCCGGCGGCCGGCGCAGCTCTGCCGGCCGAAGTGACGCGCCGCCGTTCCCTGGCGGCGGCGACTCCCGCGGGCGCGGCGGCTCGAAGCCGCGCCAGGGCGGGTCCGCCCGGCCTGCCGGACAAGGCGGCCGTGCCAGCGGCAGTGACCGCAGCCGCAGAGGCGGCAAGCGGTAAAGCCCGTGCATGAAGCCGGCTCATCCTTTGAGCCGGCTTTTGCTGTGTACTAGTCACAGGTAGCATACCCAATCCCTAGCGGGAGCCAATAGGATTTAACTTTCAGGCTGGTTGTAGCCTCAGATGTAACCTTTTGCCGCATGAGTCAGTCTAAGTATAGTATAGAGAACCGGATCATCCGGACGACAGGAGGAACCACAAGGAATGAAGAACCAACGTGAAGAGATACAGTCTCAAGAAGCAGGGTCTGGCAAAAAGAGCCGTCTAGCCCGCCTGACCCTGGCAGCAGCCGCGCTCATGCTCACAGCAGCTTTATCCGCAGGATGCAGCAAGGATAACGCAGCTTCCAATACCAAAACCCCTGAATCATCTTCAGCCCAGCAGACAACGGGAACAGGGGCCACTCAAGGTGAAGTTACAGAACCAGCAGTAGCTCCCTCTGAATCTTCAGGAACAGAAACGGGAAATACTAATGAGGGAACGGGAAAGCCTGATACCACGAAGTCCGAGGGGAAAAGTGAAGGCTTGAAGGAGACCGCAGCTGATCCGGAGAGTGAAGCGGTCCTTGTGAACAAACAATTTGGCCTGCCGGACGATTATGAGCCGAAGGACTTGGTATACCCGGACGTGCCGTTCACGTTCAGTGAGAAGATTGACAAGCGCAAGATGCGCAAAGAGGCAGCAGCAGCTCTTGAGGAGATGTTCGCTGGTGCCAAGCAGGATGGCATCTATCTGGCTGGGGTATCCGCATACCGTTCCAAGAAGACACAGACCAGTCTGTTCAACCGTTATGTGAAGAAGGACGGCTTGGAGAAGGCCAAAACCTACAGCGCAGTACCCGGTTACAGTGAGCATCAGACGGGCCTTGCTATTGACGTGTCCGGAAGCGATGGGAAGTGTGCGGCGGAATCCTGCTTTGGAGGAACCAAAGAAGCCGAGTGGCTGAAAGCACATGCTCAAGAGTATGGCTTTATTATCCGTTATCCGGAAGGCAAGGAATCCATTACAGGATACAAATACGAGCCTTGGCATATCCGTTATGTTGGCAAGGAAATTGCGCAGGATGTGACCAGCAAAGGAATTACGCTCGAAGAATACTATGATGCCGTGCAGGTAACGGGGACTCCATAACTGGAAAAATGATTCATCCATCAATCCTACGGGTTATGTAGGTATGTACACGCACAACTCATTCAATCAGCCAAAGGAGGCAGTACCATGTCTGAACTAGAACATGCTGTTAACAAGGAAGGCGAAGTTGCGCTGAATAAGGTCGATAATGCGTTGGATCGGATGGATCAAGAGCAGAAGGATGAGATTTTGAGTAACTTCCAATCCTTCAAAAAATATCTTTCTGAACGAATTGAACTCGCTCAAAATATTGGGCTTAGTGAAGAAACGATGGCTAAGACAGCTGAGAAAATTGCCGGTTACCTTGCGGAGAACGAAGAGCCGCGCAACCGCGAGGAGAAGCTTCTACAAGAGCTCTGGAAAGTCGGCGATCAGGATCAGCGCCATAAGCTTGCGCATCTGCTCGTTCGTCTTGCACAAGCAGCCAATTAACCAATTACCTATATCTAAATCTAAATCTAAATGTAAGAGCAGCTCTCCTTAGTCAGGAGAAGGCTGCTCTTTTGCATTCTGAGGGTGAACCTTGCTAAGTTCGTGTAGAACATTACACCCGGCTGCCATATGTGTAAATCAATACTCCAACTTATATAGAAATGGGATTTTGTCTGTGATTTCTAGAGGTAGATGAAGCTTTGATGAAAAAAAGCCATTGACACTGATAATGATTATCAGTATCTTTAAGTATATATTGATAATGATTATCATTTGGCTTGATTGAGACTACAGCTTACCGGAGAGGGAGAATAATTATGGTATCTTTACAGACCTCACACTTGGATATAGCTTACGAAGACCGATTAATCGTAGAAGATTTGAATGTACAGATTCCTGACGGCCAAATTACAGCGCTTGTCGGAGCGAATGGCTCCGGTAAATCGACAATTCTTAAGACAATGGCCCGGATCATGCAGCCAAAAGGCGGCAGTGTCATCCTGAACGGCAAGTCTATTCATAAACAATCTACCCGTGAAGTAGCCAAGCAGCTGGCCATTCTTCCGCAGAATCCGACTGCCCCGGAGGGCCTGACCGTGTATGAGCTTGTCTCCTATGGCCGGTTCCCTTACCAGAAGGGATTTGGCAGCTTGAGAAGTGAGGATAAGCAGGTGATTGAGTGGGCGATTGAAGCCACAGGAATGCTTGAATTCACAGACCGCCCTCTTGATCAGCTGTCCGGCGGACAGCGTCAGCGTGCCTGGATTGCGATGGCTCTGGCCCAGGAGACGGAGATTCTATTCCTCGATGAACCTACTACGTTCCTGGATATGGCTCATCAGCTTGAGGTTCTTCATCTGCTTGAACGATTGAACCATGAAGCGAATCGTACGATCGTTATGGTGGTGCATGATTTGAACCATGCGGCCCGTTATGCTGATCACGTCATTGCCATCAAGCAGGGACAGGCGATAGCTGCAGGCACTCCTGAAGAAGTGGTAACCCAGGATGTGCTTCGTGAAGTATTTGGAATTGAGGCCGATATTGTTATGGACCCTCGCAGCGGTGTTCCTCTGTGTCTGCCGTATGATCTTGCTTCCCGGTCTCATGAACTTCGGCCAGCCAAGAAGTCTTTTGCACAGCAGGGCAATTTGGGAATGAGAGCAGCATCTTCAAGATAGCTGGGAATATAAGCCTGGTCACAGGAAGGCAGGGACATTCGTGAAACTGAGTTATGAACTTTTTGAGCAATTGTTCGGCATTGTAAGAGAAGATCCTCATGATGCGATTCTAAGCATTCTGGCTTCCGATTTCCTTACGGAGAAGGCAGCAGTTTCTTTTCTTGAGGCTTATCAAATCGAAATTAAGGGGCAGGACCTCCAGGTCGCTGCCACCTATTTCGCTTCGGCATGGAGAGGATTATGTGTCACTCTTCAATATATGATTTCTTTGGGTGATGTCAGGCTGAATTTCTCATTGACCAATTTGACCCTGCATATCAGCAGGAAGAACGGATATCCATCCATATTCTTCAGGCTGCGGGACGCGGCTGAGCTTCCCTGGCCGGAACAGGATCGGGACAGCTTGAGATTAGAAGCTCTCGAGGGTTTCTATAAAGAGACCCTTCGTCCAGTGTTCAGGGTGCTTGCAAGCGTATCCGGGCTTCCAGCCGCTCAGATCTGGGGACAGCTGCCGCTTGGCGTTGCGTATTACATAAGACATATTAGCGGTAAGCTGGAACAGGAAGCGGATCGCATCCGGCTGCAGGAGGATCATGAGTATCTGATTAAGGACGTTGATCCCTCCGTCTTCGGACTCAGCAGGAATCCATTTAATTATAAACCGAGATGGATTGATGATCTTTATAATCCCGGTCAGCAGTCGCAGATGAAACCCACCTGCTGCTTGGCTTACCGGACCGATACGGGCCATGGCTACTGCTACTCCTGTCCGAAATTGACCCGTCAGCAGCGGGAAGAGAAGGCTGCATCCCTAAAGGCTGCGGCGCAGCCCAAATAAAGGATCAGTCTGCACTGCAGCGATCCTTTTTTCTTTTGTATAAGCGGATTGCAGCTGCGGGCGCTTTTTCGTATCATGATAGGGAAGGCGTAAAAACACGGTCCGGTTGGTAGTCCGGGCCTCTCTACCGCTATGAAGCGTGTCATCCGCTTTGACTGTAAGAGAGCAGTAACCTTCCCCCTCGGGATGTCCTTCGCTTTCGGATTAATAGAGGGGGTTAACTGGTATGAAGTTAACAGTGTATTACGAAGGTCCGTATTGGGTGGGTGTGGTGCAGGACGAAGCAGAAGGCAGGATCCGGGCTGGCCGATTTGTATTCGGCTCAGAACCCGCTGATGCCGAAGTGCTTGAATTTATCAGCGAGCATCTTGCTCCACTGATGGAATCGATGACAGCCGAAGTGGAGGGTAAGCGGATGCCCACACGCCGGGTGAATCCCAAGCGGCTTCAGAGGCTTGCAGCCGAGGAGAGCAGATCCCACGGCGCCGGAACCTATGCCGATCAGGCGATTAAGCTGCAGATGGAGCAGCGCAAGCAGCTGAGGCGGGTGATCGGCAAGGCACAGCGTGAAGAGCTGAAGGAACGCAAGCGGGAAATCGCACGGCAGAAGGCCAAGGACAAGCACAGGGGCCGTTGATCGGTCACTTTTGCCCTGTGTTAGTAAATAAGCCGTCTCCCCCTTAAGGGGAGACGGCTTATTTGTCATAGGAGGAGAATCACTTCATTTCGGAGCGATCCTTCTGAGTGGAGCTAAGCTGCTGTAGTGCTTCATCCAGAGGAACGTCCCCTTCAACGATTTCAAACTCGCAAGACTCGGTTTGGGGAAGGGACAAGGCGAGAACCGCTGCCCTCGCAACGTCATCTCTGGAGATGCGCCCGTGCCGGGTAATTCCCATGGATGCCGTAACCCGGCCTGTTGGGGGATCATTCGTCAGGCCGCCCGGGCGAATAATAGTATGATTCAGCTTGCTCTCCTCAAGCACCTTCTCGGCCCGCCTTTTTGCAAGCAGGAAGGGCTTCAGTAAATCCGGCATTTGATCAGGTGCAAGGGTACCGATCGAGCTGATCAGGATGAACCGCTCCACTCCATCAAGTATGGATTGCTCGATGAGCCGTACAGTGCCCAAATGATCAACTTCTTCCGGATTGCCTGAGGCTCCTGCACCTACAGCACAGATAACAGCATCCGCTCCTTTAAGTCCCTCTGAGAATACCCCGTTCAGATCTCCGAGGAAAGGTTCAGCACCCGACTCCCGAATCGCTGCTGCTTGTTCTTCTGTTCTTACCAATCCACGTACCCGGTACCCGGCATCGATCAATTCACGGACGATCCGCCGTCCAGTTCCTCCGTGTGCTCCGGCAACAAAAATCGTTTTCATGAATCGGGCCTCCTTTTCAGAATTCAAGCCACATGATCATATATTAATCTTTCCCTGTATTCATTCCATTACCCGCATAATCCTCCTTTTAAAAGAAATACGGGAGCGGATAGGCCACAGGCTCTGCGGAGAGACTAGGTTTACAGCGGCTTCGGCTAAGAAGCAGCGAGCATGAACCTCCATATCATGCCTTTTAATAATGCAATTAAAGATTAGGGTGAAAATGCGCTTGATTGTGAACGTTATGTGAATAACGCATTAACCTATTGTAATGTGAAAAAAATCACACTATAATAGCAACATAAGGTGAATTAATTCACAAGATCACAGTTCTAAAAGTGAACTTTTTCACAATCAGATAAGAAATAGATGAATTGATTACATTTTGCTTATAAATATGGAGGAGGAAGAAATCATGAAAGTAGCAGTTATCGGATGTACCCATGCAGGAACCGCAGCCATTGTTAACACCGCCAAGTTGTATCCAGAGGCCGAGATCACCGTGTATGAACGCAATGACAATATTTCCTTCTTGTCTTGTGGGATTGCACTTTATGTGGGCGGTATGGTTAAAGACCCTCAGGGCCTGTTCTATTCCTCGCCTGAGCAGCTTGCCGAGCTGGGTGTGAATACGAAGATGCTTCATGAAGTAGTCAGTGTAGATACGGACCGCAGCGTGCTGGTTGCACGTAACCTTCAGACTGGTGAAGAGCTTGAAGACAGCTATGACAAGCTCATCGTAACTACGGGTTCATGGCCGATTGTACCTAAATTTGAAGGTAGTGAGCTTAACAATATTGTTCTCTCGAAGAACTGGAATCATTCCAATACCATTATCGAGAAAGCTGAGAAATCACGTAATATCGTAGTTGTAGGAGCAGGGTATATTGGGGTGGAGCTCGTTGAAGCCTTTCAGTTGAATGGCAAGAAGGTTACCTTAATTGATGCCGAAGAACGCATTCTCAGTAAATATCTCGATCCGGAGTTCACTGATGCCATCGAGAAGAGTCTTGAGGAACATGATATCAAGCTTGCCCTCGGCGAGAAAGTGACCCGGTTCGAAGGAGAGAACGGCAATGTCACTAAAGTCGTAACCTCCAAGGGCGAATATGACGCAGATCTTGTCATCATGTGTATCGGCTTCCGCCCGAATACGGGCCTGCTTAAAGGCCAAGTGGATATGCTGGATAACGGCGCGATCATCGTGGATGAGTTCATGCAGACCAGCAAGAAGAATGTGTATGCCGCTGGCGACAGCTGCGCGGTCTTCTATAATCCAACGAAGAAGCATGCTTATATTCCGCTGGCTACCAATGCGGTTCGTATGGGAACACTTGTAGCCCGCAACCTGGTAGAGCCTACCGTATCGTATATGGGAACTCAAGGGACTTCGGGGATTAAGATTTATGAAGACAACATTGCAGGAACCGGGCTGACCGAAGTTGCTGCGAAAGAGGCAGGGATCGATGCAGACGCTGTCGTCATCAATGAGAACTACCGTCCTGAGTTCATGCCGACCCATGAACCCGTTAAGCTGAAAGTGGTATTTGAAAAAGAAACCCGCCGCATTCTCGGGGCACAGCTCATGTCGCGGGCCGACCTTACCCAATCGATCAATACGATCTCGGTCTGCATTCAGAACAATATGAAGATGGAGCAGCTGGCCTTTATCGACTTCTTCTTCCAGCCGCATTACAACAAGCCATGGAATTTCCTCAATACCGCCGGGCTTCAGGCGCTTCCTCCCGTTCCATCGAAAGAGCCGGCACACGTATAATCTTGTCAACCAGGATATAAGCAAATTGCAAACTAGCATCTTTAAGGCTGTCTTCCCGCAAGGGAAGGCAGCTTTTTTTGATTGAGGAAGCGGGTTTTTAATAATATGTGAAAATATTCACTAACTATGACTTTTGTTACTTTTTACGCCGGGGGCACGCACTACAATAGGATTGGAGTGAGAGATAAATCTACTGAGGGAGGCCTGTGCTATGGCATATTATAAACCGAACCAAATTGCAGAGATAACGGTTCAGAATGGTACACACAAGGCGCACAACAAGCTGGTTACGATGTTGATTCTTGGATTTTTGGCGGGTGCATTCATTGCCCTGGGATTTTTGCTTGATATTCGTGTTATTGCAAGTGCGCCCAAGGCTTGGGGAAGCTTCGCCACATTTATCGGGGCATCTGTATTCCCGGTAGGCCTGATTCTAGTACTGCTTGCGGGTGGTGAACTGCTGACCGGGAATATGATGGCGGTTCCCCTTGCCGGGATGGCCAAGAAGATTACCCTTCGTGAAGGAGCCGTTAATATTATTTTAATTACGATAAGCAACTTTGCCGGTGCTCTATTCGTCGCTTATTTCTTCGGCCATGTGGTCGGGTTGACAGAGACCGGGCCATATCTGACCAAGACTGTCGAGATGGCTGGTCATAAGCTGGATGCGACTTTTATAGAGGCTTTTGTGTCCGGGATCGGGTGTAACTGGCTGGTGGCGCTAGCGGTCTGGTTATCTTATGGTGCAGATAATATGAGCGGCAAAATCCTCGCGATCTGGTTCCCTACGATGTCCTTCGTGGCTATTGGATTCCAGCACGTAGTTGCGAATATGTTCCTGATTCCGGCTGCGATCTTCGCGGGACATTATACATGGGCTGAGTATTTCGGGAACTTCGTTCCGGTATGGCTCGGGAACCTGGTAGGCGGATCTGTCTTCGTCGCAGCGGCTTATTACATTGCCTATCTCCGAAATACCGAAGAGAAGACAGCAGTGCAGCAGGAGCTAAGGGGCACGGAGCCTTTTCGCAAGAGTGCGGTATAACATTGTCTGAAAAATATAAAAAATTCAGCATAAAGCAGGGTTAGGGGGAGTAACCTGCTTTATGCTGAATTCAGGGAGTGTTCTTTGAATAGAGATGATCTGTTCAAAGAACAAATGCACTTTAATTATCATTACCTCGCCAGCCCTATGTTGAAACGGATTTGAATAATTTTTTTGCAGTCGGCGGGATCTCCCTTTATGATAGATTTGATCAGGTTAAAGGGAGAGATGAGCTTGATAGAACAAGAGAATGGAATATTCCCTGCAGTGTGTCCACTGGATTGCCCGGATACCTGCGGGTTATTACTGCATAAAGAACATGGAAAGATTGTCAAGGTGACGGGGAATCCCGAGCATCCGATTACTGGGGGCGCCATATGTAATAAAGTACGGAATATGACGGAACGGGTGTATCATTCAGAACGCGTGCTCTATCCGCTTAAGCGTGTAGGTGCGAAGGGCGAAGGCAAATTCAAACGGATCTCCTGGGAGGAAGCCGTTACGGAGATTGCCTCCCGGTACAAACAGTTAATCACTGAGCACGGACCGGAGACCATTCTGCCATACAGCTTCTACGGCAATATGGGGATTCTCAGTGTCGATGGCATGGATCGAAGGTTCTTCAACCGTATTGGATCAACCAAGCTCCAGCAGGGGATTTGTAATGCTGCAGGTAATGCGGGGTTCAAGTACACGATGGGGTTCGGCGGAGGAACGATTCCAGAGGATGCTGCGGAAGCCGAACTGTTCATTGTATGGGGCGGCAATATTGTAAGTACGAACATGCATATGATTCCGATTATCGAAAAAGCCCGGAAGCGAGGGGCGAAGCTGGTTGTAATCGATGTTCACCGCAACCGGACCGGAGATCGGGCCGATTGGTTCATTCCGCTGTATCCGGGAACGGACGCAGCACTTGCTTTGGGTATGATGCATGTCCTGTTTGACCGGGAACTGGTGAATGAGGCGTTCCTGGCCCGGTACACAGTAGGTCATGAGGAGCTGCGTGAGCATGTTTGGGAGTATACGCCTGAGCTTGTAGCCTCAATTACAGGCGTGCCTGCGGAAGATATTGTGAAGCTTGCCATGATGTACGGGGAGACTTCCCCTGCTTATATTCATATTGGCAACGGGCTTCAGCATCATGACAATGGCGGCATGACGGTCAGAACCATCACCTGCCTGCCTGCACTGACCGGTCAGTGGCTGGTTAAGGGGGGCGGGGCTTTCAAGTCCAATGGACCCTATGGAAAAGTGAACAGCGAAGCTCTGGAGCAGCCGGGCTTGCGGCCGAACCCGGAGGCTAGAAGCGTAAGTATGAATCAGCTAGGCGATGTTTTGCTGCAGCTTGATCCTCCCATCCACGCCTTGTTCGTCTACTGTGCCAACCCGGCTGTTGTGGCTCCAGAGACAGGCAAGGTAGAGCAAGGGCTGCTGCGGGAAGATCTGTTCACAGTCGTTCACGACCTCTTCATCACAGATACCGCGAAATACGCGGATATTGTGCTGCCGGCCACGTCAACCTTTGAGAACACGGACCTGTACACTTCGTACTGGCATACTTATGTACAGCTTCAGGAACCGGTAATCCCAGCGGTCGGGGAAAGTAAGAGCAACGTGGATACCTTCAAGCTGCTGGCGAAGGCGATGGGCTTTGAAGATGAGGCGTTCCAAGAGACGGAACCTGAGATGATTCAGGCTGCCCTGCAGGCTGAAGATAACCCGTATCTCAAAGGCGTTACCTACGAAGCGCTGAAGGATCGCCGATTCGTGCAGCTTAATGTGGAGGAACGGGTACACTATCTGGATCGGCTGACGACTCCATCAGGCAAGATCGAGCTGTTCTCCGCCAAGCTGGCTGAGGCGGGTCTGCCCCCGCTCCCGACTTATGTCCCGCTGCATGAGGGCTATGACGGACAGCGTCGTCCAGATCAGGAAGCGGCCTATCCGCTGATGTTCATTTCACCGCCGAATCACAGCTTCCTGAATTCGACCTTTGCGAATGTACCGAAGCTGATGTCGCTGGAGAAGGGCCCTACCCTGCAGATTCATCCTGAAGATGCGCAGCTTAGAGGGATTAATGATGACGATGAGGTCACTGTATGGAATGACCGCGGCAGCTATGTCGTCAAAGCGGTGGTCGCAGACAAAATGCTTCCGGGTACAGTGGTCAGTCAGGGGCTGTGGTGGGAAGGGGGGCGCGGGAGACAGCGCGCTAACGCGCTAACCCCGAGCCGTCTGGCAGATATGGGAGGAGGAGCCACCTTCTTCTCCACGGTAGTTGATGTGAAGCGGAACTGAGGGGCTGTCTCCAGGCAGCATATGTTATTGATGTAAAGCGTCAGCCTATGTGCTTGCAGGGTCGCTTGTTATGAAGGATACTGATAACCTGGGCCAGAAAACTGACGATTTGAAATAGGCAATTGGATATCATAAACCGTCCTTAGAAGGAGCCCTGCGGGGCTCCTTTTTGCTTGATTACAGACTTGGCTCATCCAAGAAGACAAATCAGATAGGAGTATTACACGTCATGAGATGGTTGCAGACTTATCCGAGAGAAGTGAAGGTCTTTCTCTTGGCCAGCTTGATTAATGCGGCAGGCAGTGCTTTGATGTGGCCGCTGATTACGATGTATATTTTCAAAGAGCTTGGGCGCAGTATGACCGACGCTGGGCTTGTGATCCTGGTTCAGTCACTCGGCGGAATTGTAGGCCAGGTGCTGGGCGGAGCTCTCTATTACCGCGTGGGGGTTAAGCGGCTGATTGTGAGTTCGCTTGCCCTCAATGCGCTGGCCCTGGGGCTGCTGCCTCTCGCAAGTGCACATTTTGCGGTATTTATGCTCCTGATGTTGATGGTCGGTTTCTGCAATGCATTATCGATGCCTGCCATTCAGGCTTTTGTCGGTTTCCGATTTGCGGACCGGCGCGGGGAATTGTTCAATATCATCTATGTTGCCAATAACATCGGCGTGGCTTTGGGTACTTCACTCAGCGGCGTGCTTGCCCAGATTTCCTATGATCTGAGCTTTGTAATGAATGGATTAACGTCACTTGTATTTGCGGGCTTCTTTTATTTGTATTTGAACAAAGTGGAGAAGGGTCAGGGTGATCTCCATCTTGAGAGACGCAGGAACTCTCATTCGGAACAGGGAGTCAAGGAATTGATCCGAAGGTATCCGGTATATTTCTTCATGGGGACAGGCTCTCTTTTCTTATGGCTGGGGAACAGCATCTGGAATAATGGAGTGGCTCCATTCACGATCTCAGCGGGGCTGCCGGAATGGAATTACAGTATTCTATGGACCTTGAACGGGATACTAATCTTTGCGGGGCAGCCATTCATCAGTTGGCTGAAGAAGACGTTAGCTGGAACACCACAGGCACAAATGATTGGAAGCGCGGTATTCTACATGCTGGGTTACATCTGTATTCTCAGTGTACAATCCTACCCGGTTCTGATCATGGCCATGGTGCTTACCACTTTCGGGGAGATGCTGATCTCTCCGGCGATTCCTGCCTTCATCTCAGATCATACGGGTAAGGCCGCTCCCTTCTATTTGGGACTGGTTGGCGGGATGGGAGTAGCTGGAAGGGTGATCGGCCCTTATGCAATGGGGGTTCTCTATGATACAGGGGGACTTAATCCGGTAGCCTGGTTGTCGGTGATTATTGCCGCATTGTCTGTGGGTTCCTTTGGGATACACTCGTGGATGAACCGCGAACACGCCAGCAAAGAAACTTCCGCAGGAGTCTGAAAGCATCCTACTAGGAACGATAGTAAATAGAATGTGAACCCCTCCATGAGCTTGGTACAAGTATCCATGCACATGAACCGAGTGCCGAACGGGAGGAGGTTCCAAATTTTTTTAGAAGTTTTAATAAAATTATTGCCAAGGAAAATTTAATATGTTACTATAACACTGCAATTGAAAACGTTACCGGAATGGATGCCGATAAGGTTATCGGAAGCGTTACCATCACTTTCTGATAATATTCACGGAAACGCATTCAATACGCGAATTAAATGTAATAAACAAGGGGGAAATAGAAGAATGAAGATGAAGAAATGGCTAACGCTTATGCTCTCCATGACTTTGCTTGCTGGTTTGGCTGTTGGATGTAGCAGTAAAGAAGAGACAAACTCTGGTACAACCGCTAGCTCAGGTAAGGCTAAAGAAGAGATCTACTTCCTGAACTTCAAGCCTGAAATTGCTGCGACTTACGACAAGATCGCTAAAGATTATGAAGCTGAGACTGGCGTGAAAGTTAAAGTTGTAACTGCAGCGAGTGGAACTTATGAACCTACGCTGAAAGCGGAAATTGCGAAATCAGATGCTCCGACAATCTTCCAGATTAACGGACCTGTAGGTTACCAAAATTGGAAAGATTACACTCTTGACCTGAAAGATACAAAGCTTTATAGCTACCTGACAGATAACAGCCTGGCTGTTAAAGACGGAGATGGCGTATATGGAATTCCTTATGTTGTAGAAGGTTACGGGATCATTTACAATGATGCGATTATGAAGAAATACTTTGCATTGTCAGATAAAGCGGTTCCTTACACTTCTGTAGCTGAGATTAATAACTTTGATAAGTTGAAAGCTGTTGTTGAAGACATGACTGCTAAGAAAGATCAGCTTGGCATCAAAGGCGTATTCTCATCTACTTCCCTGGGTGCAGGCGAGCAGTGGAGATGGCAGTCTCACTTGGCTAACCTTCCTTTGTATTATGAGTTCAAGGACAATACTGCATTTAAGGATCCTGTTCAAGCAGGATTGCAATCTAAAGAAATTACATTCAAGTACGGCAAAAATTTCCAAAACGTCTTTGATCTGTATACAAATAACTCTGTTACCAAGAAAACTTTGCTAGGCAGCAAAACTGTAGATGACTCCATGGCTGAATTTGCTTTGGGTCAATCCGCAATGGTTCAGAACGGTAACTGGGGCTGGGGCCAAATCAATGGCGTATCCGGCAATGTAGTTAAACCAGAAGATGTTAAGTTCCTGCCTATCTACACTGGTATGCCAGGCGAAGAGAAGCAAGGTTTGGCTATTGGTACTGAGAACTACTTCGCTGTGAACAGCAAAGTATCTCCTGAGAAACAAAAAGCATCTATCGCTTTCTTGGAATGGTTGTTCTCCAGTGACAAAGGTAAGAAATATGTAAGCAATGAGCTTGGTTTCATCGCTCCTTTCAACACATTCAAAGAAGATGAAAGACCAGCAGATCCACTTGCAAAAGAAGTTAGCAGCTGGATGAACAAAGGTCTTAACACAGTACCTTGGACTTTCGCCGCATTCCCAAGTGAAAACTTCAAGAATACCTTTGGTGATGCATTGCTGCAATACGTACAAGGCAGCCTGCAATGGGCTGATGTAGAGAAAGTCGTTAAAGATTCTTGGAAATCCGAAAAAGCAAAATAATTATAAAAAAATAATTATGCCACTGTGAACCTTTTGAGGGCACAGTGGCATAACCATTAATCCTGGATAAGGAGAAGGAATATGCAAAAGTCGATAAAAAAATATTTTGCTCTTTTTGCATTACCAACCATACTGGCTTTTTTGATTGCATTTATAATTCCATTCATACTGGGTATTTATTTGTCCTTAACAGAGTTCACAACAGTGAACGATGCCAAATGGGTAGGGTTTAGCAATTATGTCAAGGCATTCTCTAATCAGGAGTTCCTGAATGCTCTATGGTTTACGGTTAAGTTTACAGTTATGTCCGTAATTACGATTAATGTATTTGCCTTCTTGCTGGGTCTGCTATTAACCCGAGGCAAAAAGGGCACAAATCTATTTAGAACTATATTCTTCATGCCTAACTTGATAGGTGGTATCGTACTAGGCTACATCTGGCAGTTGATTATTAATGGTGTGCTGATTCATTTCGATCTTACGCTTACGTCTAGCGCAAATTATGGATTCTGGGGATTGGTAATTCTCATGAACTGGCAGCTGATCGGTTACATGATGATTATCTACATTGCCGGGATTCAGAACGTACCTAAAGACTTAATGGAAGCGGCTCAAATCGATGGAGCAAACCGCTTTAGAATTCTGCGCAGTGTAACCCTGCCTATGGTAATGCCATCCATTACCATATGTCTATTCTTGTCATTATCCAATTCATTTAAGCTGTTTGACCAAAACTTGGCACTCACGGCCGGAGCTCCAGCAAAGCAGACCTCAATGTTGGCTCTGGATATCTATAATACTTTCTATGGTAAGACCGGCTGGGAAGGCGTAGGTCAGGCAAAAGCAGTTGTATTCTTTGTCCTGGTAGCACTTATTGCCTTAGTGCAGCTCGTCATAACCAGAAGAAAGGAAGTTGAGAATTAATGCAAAAGGCACGTGCGAAAGATTATATTATTTTCATTATCATGCTGATTCTGTCTATTATATTCTTATCTCCGATACTTATCGTTCTGATGAACTCATTTAAAGGGAAGTTCTTTATCAGCGACACGCCCTTTGATCTACCCACAAGCACGACGTCTGCTGGTCTGAAGAACTATACCAGCGGTATAGGAAAGACGGACTTTTTAAGTGCATTTGGTATGTCCCTGTTCATTACGGTATGTTCGGTAGCGGTTATCGTATTATTGACAGCGATGACAGCTTGGTACATTACCCGCGTTAAAGGGAAGTTTACCAGTATGCTGTACTATGTATTTGTATTCTCGATGATCGTTCCGTTTCAAATGGTTATGTTCACAATGACGAAGACGGCTAACATGCTGCATATCGATAACCCAATCGGGATCATTTTGATCTATCTGGGCTTTGGTGCAGGCTTGTCTGTATTCTTATTCAGTGGATTTGTAAAGTCCATACCTCTTGAAGTCGAAGAGGCTGTAATGATTGACGGATGTGGTCCGATTCAGGCGTTCTTCAAAGTAGTGTTCCCGATCTTGAAGCCGATTGCGATTACTGTGGCAATTCTGAACGTAATGTGGATTTGGAATGACTATCTGTTGCCTAACTTGGTAATCGGTACAGAATACAAGACAATTCCTATTGCGATTCAATACCTTAAGGGTGGATATGGGTCAATTGACATGGGGGCCATGATGGCTATGCTGGTCTTGGCAATTGTGCCGATTGTCATATTCTATCTATTCTGTCAGAAGTATATTATTGAAGGTGTAGTGGCTGGAGCAGTTAAAGGTTAGGAGTTAATGGATTGATGTAGTAGGGTAGCTCTCTTGATTATGGTTATCAAGAGTACCCTGCTTTTTGTTTTGAAGAGGAAAATGGACTTTAGAAACCCTAGCAGTTTATTGTCATTTGCTTTTTAAATTGCTATATTTATGATTACAAAAAACAAAGGATGTAGTTGCATGAACCATGGAGACTACAACGTAAGGAAAGAATAAATATGGCTATTACGATTATAGATATTGCAAAGATGTGTGGAGTTGGAGTAACCACGGTCTCAAGAGCCATTAATAATCATCCTGACATTAATGAAGAGACGAAAGCTATGATTATGCAGGTGATTAAAGAGAACCATTATGTCCCCAATAACAGCGCGCGAAATCTGAAGCGATCCGCTTCCAAGACGATCGCCGTACTCATTAAGGGGATCACCAACGCATTCTTCAACCGGATGATACAGGTATTTGAAAAGGAAATCCAGACCAAGAAATATTCGTTCATTCTCCAGCGGGTGGATGAGAATCAGGATGAGATCGAGGTTGCAATAGAGCTGGTTAAGGAGAAGCGCCTTAAGGGAATCGTATTTCTCGGCGGGAGCTTCTTGCATCCCAGAGAAAAGCTCGATCAGCTGACCGTGCCTTTCGTACTCAGCACCATAGGAATGACTGAAGAATTCGACCCGGATGAATATTCTTATGTAGCCGTGGATGATTTCAAGGAAAGCTACAAGATGGTGGATTACCTATGTAGCATGGGCCATCAGCAGATTGCGATCATTACAGCTCCTATGGATGATGTAAGTATTGGGAAATTGAGGTATGAGGGCTATAAGAAAGCGCTGGAGGATCATGGGGTTGAGCTGAACGATCAATTGGTGCTGTGCATGAAGGAAGATATTGAGAGTTATTCAATGGAAAATGGCTATGTGGTTACGAAAGAGCTGTTAGAGTCGAAAGAAGAGTTCACAGCTATATATGCCGTTTCCGACAGCATGGCGATTGGTGCGTGCAAAGCCTTGTTTGAGGGCGGCAAGAGGGTGCCGGAGGATTATTCCGTAGCCGGATTTGACGGCGTGGACATCTCGTTCTATTATAATCCGTCCATTACAACCATCAGGCAGCCTGTGGAGGAAATTGCAGAAGAGACAATAAGAATATTGTTCGATATGATTAATAAGAAGGTCAAGCACGCTCATAAAATTTTCCCTGCGGAGCTCATTGTGAGGGAATCCACCCGGCTTTTAACATAAGAGCTGGGTTTTTTGTCTAATATAAGCTGGCTTTGCGGAAGTGGAGGGTGAGAGATGATGAAATTAGGACAAGCGACTGTCCGTGTATCCGAGCTTAGGGATGCGGCGGAGCTGATTGAAATTGATAAGCTTGTATGGAATTCAGAGACGACACCTGCTGTACTGCAGCCTGTCACCCGGGAGAACTTCCTGCAGCAGAATCCCCCCGGTTCGCAGCTGGTTGCTGTCATGGGGGAGACCGTGTGCGGATATCTTGGTTTCTTCTGTCCGACGCCTCTTCAGAGCAATAGTCATGTGTACGAGATTAATATTGCAGTGCATCCGTCATATCAGCGGATAGGTATCGGCCGGGCGCTGATGGACGGAATGAAACAGTATGCCGCCCTGCAAGGGAGACGCAAGCTCTGCCTTCGTGTGCTGGCGACGAACGAGAAGGCGATTGAATTCTACCGCAGCTGCGGGTTTATGGAGCAGGGCCGGCTCGTGGAGGAGTTCTATCTAGATGGCAGATATGTTGATGACATTCTGCTGTGGTACCCGGTTCCTCAGCCAAAGGCGGGAGAAGGGCTGGAAGAATAAAAAGGGCTTGCCCTTAAGGTGATGACACCTATTGTGATATGCTCCCCCGTACGGTAGACAGGTTTATTATTTCACCTGTCTACCGTACGGGGATCATATCACACTTAGAATAGCCCATTTTACGAAATTACGAGATTGCCTGTTCTTGCTTGATATGTGACAGCAAAGCCTCGAGGCCCTGAGTCAGCAGGTCGTAGGTCTCCTGGAAGTCTCCCGTGAAGTAAGGGTCCGGCACATCTCTGATCGGAAGTTCTTTCTTAAAGTCGAGCAGCCGGAACGTATTGTTGTCTCCCTGCTTGCCTGATATCTTGTACATATTCTGAATGTTGCTTTCATCCATAGCAATGATGTAATCGAACTGCTCCATATCTTGTTGAGTAATCTGTCTGGCGATAAGCCCTTCAGAGCTGACCTGATATTTCTTCAAAATGTCCAAAGTGCCTTGATGTGGGGGGTTGCCAATATGCCAGTCCCCGGTACCCGCACTATCGATTTGAAATTGTCCTTCTAAGCCTTCCTGCTTAACCAAATGTCTGAACATTGCCTCCGCCATGGGCGACCTGCAGATGTTGCCCAAGCATACGAACAAAACTTTTACCATGCGCAGCAGCTCCTTTGCCTGAAATTCTTTAAGACGCAATTATCGTCTTTTTATTGACACTATATCGAAGTTTGCAAAGTTTATCAAAGGATTCATATTGCGGGATGGACATGTAAGGCGAAGTCATTGAACTATTGTGCAGTTATCGGTATATTTAAATGAAATAAACTAAAGGGAAACCAGATGGAAAGGTGGAGATACTGTGACGAATGCGAGCACACCTCCGAATTTTATTAAAAATATTATTACGGAAGATCTAAAGAACGGGAAGGTTAAGGAGATTGTCACCCGCTTCCCGCCAGAGCCCAACGGCTACCTTCATATCGGACATGCCAAAGCTATTTGGATTAACTTCACCCTGGCAGATGAATTCGGGGGCAGAACGAATCTGCGGTTTGATGATACCAATCCGGTCAAGGAAGATGTAGAATACGTTAATTCGATTAAGGAAGATGTGAAATGGCTCGGATTTGAATGGGAAGAGCTCCGCTTCGCTTCCGATTATTTCGAAGAGATGTACAACCGTGCTGTGCTGCTGATTAAGAAGGGGAAAGCTTATGTGGACGACCTTAGTGCGGACGAGATTCGTGAGAAGCGCGGCACGCTCACAGAGCCGGGTGAAGACAGCCCTTACCGTAACCGTTCTATAGAAGAGAACCTGGATTTGTTCACCCGTATGCGTGCAGGTGAGTTCAAGAACGGGGAAAAGGTTCTGCGTGCCAAGATCGATATGGCTTCCCCTAACATTAACCTTCGCGATCCTGTCATTTACCGGATCTCGCATGCGACCCATCACAATACCGGGGATACCTGGTGTATCTATCCGATGTATGCCTTTGCGCACCCGCTTGAAGATGCCATTGAGGGGGTTACCCACTCCCTGTGTACGATCGAGTTCGAAGATCAACGGCCTTTCTACGATTGGGTTATTGCAGAGACAGAGATGCCGCATGCACCGCATCAATATGAATTTGGCCGCCTGAACCTGGCCTCAGCCGTGACAAGTAAGCGTAAGCTCAAAATGCTCGTGGATGAGGGAATCGTCGATGGCTGGGATGATCCGCGTCTGCCAACCATCTCGGGTCTTCGCCGCCGCGGCTACACTCCGGATGCGATCAAGAGCTTTGTCTATGAAGCCGGGATCTCGAAGGCCCAAGGGCAAGTAGAGACCGCGATGCTGGATCACTTTATTCGGGAGGATCTTAAGCTCAGAGCGCCCCGCACCATGGCTGTGCTGCATCCACTTAAAGTGGTCATCACGAATTATCCGGAAGGCCAAACGGAATTGCTCGAAGCCGACAACAATACGGAGAACCCGGAAATGGGCAGCCGCCAAATTCCATTTTCCCGTGAATTGTATATTGAACAAGACGACTTCATGGAGAATCCGCCGAGCAAATACTTCCGCCTCTTCCCTGGCAACGAAGTCCGCTTGAAGCACGCTTACTTCATTAAGTGTAATGAAGTGATCAAGGATGAGGCTGGGAATGTAGTGGAGATTCATTGCACTTATGATCCAGAGACGAAGAGCGGTACCGGATTTACCGGGCGCAAGGTCAAGGGAACCATCCATTGGGTGGATGCAGGATCTGCCGTTCCGGCCGAGTTCCGTCTCTATGAGCCGCTCATTCTTGAAGAGAACAGTGAAGATGAAGCTGAGACAGAGGGAGCGGAAGAGAAGACCTTCCTGGATCAAATCAATCCGAATTCCCTGACAATCGTTCAAGGATATGTGGAGCCTGAACTGAAGGATGCCAAACCGCAGGATAAATTCCAATTTTTCCGTCATGGTTACTTCAATGTAGACAGCAAGCATTCCAAGCCGGGAGAGCCGGTATTCAACCTGATTGTATCGCTGAAGAGCTCGTTCCAGCTGCCTAAATCACAATAATCTGCTGAACCATTTGACCTAAAGGGCGTACTATTCGTATGTGACATACGGATGTATGCTCTTTTTGCTGCATATATATTGGGGGATGGGGTAATTCTAGAGGAGATGCTGCAAAATTTATATTTAGGAAAATCAGGAAAAAGATTGTTTTTGATGAAAAACGTGTGCTACACTTAAAAAGTAAACAACTAACTAAAAGAAGGTAGGTATTCGAATGTCAAATGCATTTTTCGATGCGGTGAAAAACAGACGTAGTATTTATGCAATCAGCAAAGAATCCCCAATCTCTGACGAGAGAATTCAAGAAATCGTGAACGAAGCTGTTAAACATACTCCTTCAGCTTTCAACTCCCAAAGTGCCCGTGTAGTTGTTCTGCTGGGTGAACAGCATGACAAGCTATGGAATCATACTGAAGAAATCCTTCGCAAAATTGTTAATAATGATGAGAATTTCAAGTCCACTGCAGAGAAAATGGAATCATTCCGTGCTGGTTACGGTACAGTCCTGTTCTTTGAGGATACGAATGTGGTTGCAGGTCTGCAGCAGCAGTTCGCATCATATGCAGATAACTTCCCGATCTGGTCTGAGCAATCTTCCGGTATGCTTCAATTCGTAGTATGGACTGCGCTTGAACTTGAAGGTCTTGGTGCTTCCTTGCAGCACTACAACCCAATCATCGATGAAGCGATCGTATCCGAATGGGGGATTCCGGAGTCTTGGAGACTAAGAGCCCAGCTTCCTTTCGGCAAAATTGCAGCTCCAGCCGGCGAGAAACAATTCCAGCCGCTTGAAGAGCGTGTGAAAGTATTTAAATAATTAACTGTTATGGAATGAACTAGAGAAATAAACGTAGTTCAATCCTTATAAATACTCAAGAAGGCCCGTATTCAGGAGCAGCAGCTTCCGAATACGGGCCTTCTTGGTGTTAGATTCTTGTCCAACGCATTGGTTATGCGGTGGTTCTTTCGATAAGCTTGAACGAAATCTCTCTATTCAAAGGACCGCTGACAAGTCCGCGAATCAGTTCGTCAGCAATCTTCATTGCGCTTGCTCCCATGGTATGAATCCCATTGTCCATGGTTGTGATGCCCAGCACTTCAGAGATCGGCATATTATCGAAGCTGATTAAAGCCAAGTCCTCAGGAACCTTGAGCCCTTGCCGTCCAGCTTCAAGGAGAATTCCGGCAGCGACCTGGTCGCCGGTGACTACAAGGGCAGAGGGGCGTTCCGTCTGTTCCAGCATACGGCGAACAAGGAGCACCCCGTCTTCAATATCCAGGCAATGGTCATAAATCCAGCCCGGATTAACCGGAATGCCGAATTCGGCATGAATATCGCAGTAAGCCTCATACCGCCTGCTGCTGCTGGTACCCTCCATACGGCCGATGGAATAACCGATGCAGCGGTAGCCTTTGTTCCATAAGTAGCGGATTCCTTCCTGGAAGCATTGGTAATGGTTCAGGAACACCGAAGACATTGGACGCGCGCCAATGTCCTCACAGAGCACAATGGGTCCATACGGATTATAGGTCTCTATATGTTCAAGAGGCAGGGAACGTGAACAGATAATAACCCCGTCAATTTGTTTGTTCCGCATCATTTCCAGCATCCGCTGCTCTTCCTCAGGCTGGTAGCTTGTCTGTGATACCATTAGCTGATAACCAGACTTAAGCGCTTCTTCCGCAATCCCTTCCATCATGACACCGAAATAATTGTGATTAATCATAGGTAGGATCACGCCGATAATCTGGGTCCTGCCTTTCAGCAGATGCAGGGCATTAATATTACGGGAATAGTTCAGACGTTCTATAGTCTCGAGCACCGCTCTACGCTTGTCTTCCTTGACATAGGGGTGATTGTTGAGAACACGTGACACGGTAGCTACAGAGACTCCGGCAATCTTGGCGATTTCTTTGATATTGGCCATGGATCTCACCTCCCATTAAGCCATGATAATTGATCTGAACAAATCACTTGCTCTGAAATGCGTTTCATAAATTATATTAAATATGGGATGAGGCTTTTGTCAGTCCCCAAGCGGCAGACAATCCACGTAAGACCGGCGTTACCTGAGCTCAGGGCGTGACGGTATAGTGGATTGTTTGTTATTCTTTGTGATTAATAACTGGGGTGTAGCCATGCCGATACAGGCGATACCCCATGGCGGCGAAGCCTAGAGCTCCGCATAAGGTCATCATAAGACTGATCTTGTACATGGTAACCGCTCCGAAAAACTGGTACAGCCATCCTCCGAATACCCCGGCTATCATGCCGGATATCCCCCCGAGGACAAGAGTGTATACTGCCTGTCCCGAGGATCTGTAGGGCCTTGGCAGGAACAAGGTGGTGAGCTGTGTACCCACATAGAAGAATCCACCAAAGGTTACAGCGTGCAGGACCTGAATGAATACAATTTGCAGAGAAGTAGTTACCTCGGCCATGAGCATCCACCTCAAAGCGAGCAGCAGACTGACAATGAACATGCAGGTCATGAGATATGTGATTTTTCTTTTCATATATTTACGCAGCAGTATGAATATGCCCGCCTCAAAGATGGTGGAGACGAATACCGCCAAACCGACGTAGAGCTTCGATCCCCCAAGATCGGTGATGAAGAAGGGCATGAACATGGCATTCATGGAGCTCGGGACAGCTACAAGCATACCCAGAATTACAAAAGACACAAAATACTTGTTCTTGAGGGAACGAGTGAACTCCCACAGGTTCAGCCATGGCGTATCCGGTGCCCGGTGAAGCGGCTTAAGGAGCAGGGCGGAACCAATGGCCAAAATAAGAATCAACGTGAACAGCAGGAACATGCCGAGCGCCCCAGATATGTCTACAACAGCTCCAGCAGTTACTGCGACAAGTGCCCAGCCCAAGGAACCCCACATTCGGAAGGATTCGAACCTCCGTCCGGTACTTTCAGTATAACACAGGGTTAAAGTATTACTTTGCGTGAGCATCGGCGTCTGCAGGAAGTAGAATAAAATCATGGACCAATAGAGCATGCGGTAAGTATCTACCAGGAAAATTAGATAGCCAACAAGCAGGAGGCCGGACATCATCAGAAGAAGTACATATTTCGTATTCTGCTGACGATCATTGCAGTATTTCCAGAACGGATTGGCAGCAAGTGAGATGATCGGCCCCATTGAAAGAAGCAGCCCAATCTCCAGCTTGTTCATTCCGGCTTCCTGCAAATATAATTGGAAAAAGGACGCAAAAATAACCATAGCCCCATAGACTAGGAAATTAAGCAGCTTAAGAGAAAGCAATGACTGTACTGGTTTTGAAGCGTATTGATGTCGCAAACGCGCCATTCCTTTCTGGCCTGCATGAACAGCAGCCTGAACTCGGGGTGAAGAAGATAATGGTCGCTAAGTAAATAAAATCGGATAAGATCAATGTATCATGTGATGGAAAGGGATACAAACCATGTTTTATCGGATTTTCTTAATTATGGCACGAAGGGGAGTGGATAATTCATGGATATCACAGCCATAGTGATTGCAGGGGGACGTTCGAGTCGTATGGGGACGAACAAGGCTTTGCTTCCTATAGGGGATCTTCCGGTGATAGAGAATCTGGTTCGGAATTTGGATCAAGTTACCAACAGGTTGATTGTTGTATCGAACGACGAATCTCCATACCGCTATCTGGGTAAAAAAATTGTATCGGACTTGTATATGCAAGCCGGGCCACTTGCTGGTATTCATGCGGGGCTGTCCGCATCTAGAAGCTCATGGAATCTCATTGCAGCCTGCGACATGCCGTTCGTGAATACGGCCGCCTTACGCCGGCTTATATTAGAGGCAGAGGCAATTAGCGCAAAAGAACAAGATTCTGACGGAAGTGAACTAACTGAAGCGGTTATTCCGCTTACCAGGGGCGGGGTTCTGCCGCTGCTTGCGATGTACAAGCGTTCCGTGCTCCCAAGTCTGGATGCGGCTCTTAGGGAAGAGCAGCTGCGTCTCATCCCGTGGACACAGACGCTTCAAGCAGCCTATATTCCGGCACATGAGCTGTGCAGAGAAGCGGGTGTTACAGAGGAGATGCTCTCTTACAATATGAACCGGCCTGGGGACTATGAGAAGGCGTGTCAGATTTATGAGGAATTTGGATCTCGCCCATAAATTGATAAATCATTGAAGAAGCCACCCGCTTCATGTAAAGCGGGTGGCTTCTTAGGTTGTTACATGGGCAGGTGCTGACCTATCAGGGGCAGCCGTGTCTTGCTTATCCGCCGATCTGGGACATCCGGCGTGAGGTTGGGGTGTTGCTTTGTTCTTTCTTTTCCAGAGCGAGTGCCATCTCATGGTTCTTGGGCTTCGTCCCCAGGGAGTTAATGAACATAGAGCGAATGGCGTCAGGGTCATTCTTGCCTGTAACCTTGCGAACATTGAATTCTTCAGACCAGTACAGGCAGGACTTGATATGGCCGTCCGCGGTTAACCGGAGCCGGTTGCAGTTATCACAGAAGTGATCGCTAACCGGGTGGATCAGCCCGAAAGTCCCGGCAGCACCCTTGACTCTCATGTTCTGGGAAGGGCCATTTCCCTTTAGCTGGCTCGCGGCTTCGGTCTCCCAGCCCGCCGCCTGGCACACCTCCATAACAGCTTCCAGAGGCAGGTAGGACTTACGCCAGGAGTCGGTAGCGCTACCGATTGGCATATATTCTATAAACCGCACATGAATAGGGCGGTCCAGCGTCATGGCAATGAAGTCTTGAATCTCATCGTCATTGGAGCCTTTCATCAGCACTACATTCAGCTTAATTGGCTCAAGTCCGGCCTCTTCAGCGGCCGTAATTCCCTCAAGCACCTTGGAGACATCGCCTCCACGAGTGATAACGGCGTACCTGTCCTTGTGAAGTGAATCGAGGCTGATATTGATACGGTTCAGACCCGCTTCTTTGAGGAGGCCTGCCTTCTTAGGAAGGAAGATGCCGTTCGTGGTCAGCGAGATATCCTCGATCCCTTCTATTCGGGACAGCATATGGATAAGCTGCTCCAAATCCTTGCGCACAAGCGGCTCTCCCCCGGTAAGGCGGATCTTGCGCAGCCCGATAGGGGCCAAGGCGCAGGCAACTTCGGCAATCTCCTCATAGGACATGATTTCCTCGTGAGGTTGGAATACCATGCCTTCGGCAGGCATGCAGTACACACAGCGCAAATTACAACGGTCCGTTACTGAAATCCGGAGGTAATCGTGAATCCGTCCGAAAGAGTCCTGCAGCATTTCCATCCAGATTCACCCTTTCTTCGATATGGAACTGGGAGTGCAATTAATAATACTTCTTATATTATAATTCATTTTGATGTATAGCGAAGCAAGTGATCGAGCATTCTGATGAAAAAAGATTGAACACTTTTCTAAATGGAAAGTATCCTGAAAGCGCGTTCACGCTAATGTCAATTTTATGTGTGAATTCATTCACTTGGAAAGATCTGTATTAGCTATAATGTAAGAGAAGAGACGTCGTCAATCAAGGGGAAGGAAGGCGGTATCTCTACCTATAAGCGAATTTAGGGAGCTGACTTATGATGACAACGACCATATTCGGGGATGGTGTTACTGCAACTGAGGAGCAGATGCTGTGGCTGGAACGCAGAGGCTGGGTATACCAGCTGCTGGTTGACTTTTTGGGACGTGAGCCTCGTCTTTCCTTAATTGCACAGTACCGCCGTGAGGGCAAGTTGAAAGGCCCAGTTATATCGGGTGAAGGTGCCCGTATGCTGAAGAGTTATTTAGATAGTATTGATGAGAGCAAACTTCGGCAGGTATGTTATGAGGAAGCGGATGAATATATGAGACTGTTTGTGGGGAGCCAGGCCGTGCTGCCTTTTACAGAAGGGGTATTTCGGGCAAGACAGGAGGGGCTTGATGCTTTAAGGCAATCCTCTGGGCTCGGGACGGTCTATTGTGAGTGCGGAGTTGTGTTCAACAAGCTGCACAATGAACGGGACGATCATATGGCGATTGAACTTGAATTCATGTCTGTGCTCGCAGACCGGATGCTTGTGGCAGGCTGTGTAAAGAATAAATGCACGGAGCTTGCCGACATGCAGCTGTGGTTCCTCGAATCCCATCTGCTGCAGTGGGCGCCTGCCTTCGCTGAAGCTTTGCATAGAGAGGCAAGAACGCCCCTATACCAAGGTTTGTCCGTACTGCTGTCGGACTTTCTTCCCCGGGACCTAGACATGCTGCGTTCGTGGAGAGCTGCACAGAGTTCCTAATCAAAAAAAGGGCCGTACCCTTCGTAGAGTCATCTACTTAGGGTGCGGTCCTTTCTCATCATGCTTCTATAACTATGAATGGAGAGTGCATAAGCTTAAGCTTTAACCTTAGATTTGGTTGCAGTTTTAGATCTGCCGCCTCTGCGGAGCTTCATCAAGAACTCATAGACAATCGGCACAATGACGAGTGTCAGCAGGGTCGAGCTGATCAGTCCGCCGATTACCGTGATACCCAGACCACGCGAGATAATTCCCGCACTGTTCTCAAGGCCAAATACCAGCGGCAGCAGAGCGCCAATCGTAGCCAGGGCGGTCATCAGAATCGGACGAAGACGGGTTGCTCCGGCCTCGAGAAGAGCTTCGCGAGTAGAGAGACCTTCGCGCTCCTTATGAATAACACGGTCGATCAAGACGATGGCGTTGGTGACCACGATCCCGATCAGCATGAGTGCACCCATAAGCGAGGATACATTCAGGGTTTCTCCGCCGATCAACAGGGCGATCAGTGCGCCGATGACGATGAATGGCAGGGAGAACAGGATGGCGAAAGGCGCAAGCCCGCCGCCGAACGTTACTACGAGCACGAAATATACGATCGCAATCGCCGCAGCCATGGCAAGGCCAAGCTGGGTAAATGTATCGTTAATTTGAGCTGTGACTCCGCCGAATTCCACAGTGACGCCATCCGGCTTGTCATAGGCGTTAACTTTGTCCTGAAGACTTTTGGAGGCGCTGCTTACATCTGTAGAGATGATATTGGCACTGACCTCGATCACCATTTTGCCGTCAATGCGCATGATGGAGTTTGGTGAGATGCCTTTTTCTACTTTAGCGACATCCTTAATGGCTACTTCCTTACCCAGTGGGGACATGAGTGTCTCGTTCTCAATGTCTTCCAGGCTCTTATACGTTTTGTTGTCCGCTTCGATATAGACTTTGTAGTCCTTGTTATCGATTTGGACCTCGGTCAGAACCGGACGCTCACGCTGCGGGCTAAGCTTCATAGCCAGTTGTCCGGCCGTAAGTCCAAGCGAGCTGAGCTTCTCCTGATCGGCGACCAGGGTGTATTGATCATAGGCTTTGGACAAGCTGGAATCACCTTTGTCAAAATGAGCCTTATCCTCATTCACCCATTTCAGGATCTGATCGGATACCGGCTGGATCTGCTTCAGATTGTCGCCAAAGATCTGAACGGCAAGCTTGCTGCCGCCCATACCCCCGCTCATGCCGGACATCTCTTTCCAGGTTCCGTCAGGCACTTGAACCTTCAGATCCTCGACCAATTTCTTCTTCACATCTTCAAAATTCTTGATGTCTTCCTTATAGATCACATAGAACAAGGCGGAGTTGGAAGGACCGGGACTAAGCGGATTGGAGCCTCCAACTGAATACTGCATTTTATCGAGACCAGGTTGTTTCAAAATAAATTTCTCAGCGGTCAGCGCACGCTTCTCGACATCTTCACGCGTGTCGCCTGGCGCTGGTGAATAGGTCACCATAACATATTTCTCGGATTGCTCCGGCATGAAGCTGGTACCGATGAATTTGGTCAGGAACAGACTGCCAACCAGAAGCAGAACCGCGAACCCGAAGGTGATCAGCTTATGGGACAGGGACCAGTTCAGGACCTTCTGGTAACCGCGGGCCAGTGCACCCGGCTTCTCTTCATGGTCATGCGTCTTCTTAAGGCCATTCCTGAACAAGGTATGGGCTAGTGCAGGCACCAGGGTAATGGCCACCAGCAGAGAGGCAAGCAGCGAGAATACCATCGTAAGTGCGAATGGGGTGAACAGCTCGCCCACCATACCGCTAACGAAGGCCAGCGGCAGGAAGACCGCAATCGTTACGATCGTTGATGAGGCAATCGGGATGAACATTTCGCGTGTTGCTTCGCGGATGAGTTCGCTGCCCTTCAGCTTCTCGCCGGTGAGGGAGAGACGCCTGTAGATATTCTCGATCACGACGATGGAGTCATCGACAACCCGGCCAATGGCTACGGTCATGGCTCCGAGGGTCATCATGTTCAGCGTAATATTCATCTGACGCAGAGCTAGTACTGCAATGAGCAGCGACAGAGGAATCGAGATGATCGAGATAATGGTAGAGCGGATATTGCGAAGGAAGATCAGAATGATCAGCACCGCGAACAAAGCACCGAACACAGCTTTGCTAAGCATGGTGTTAACGGAGTCTTCAATCGGCTTACCTTGATCCATCAGAATGGTGAGATCGAGATCCTTGAATTCGGACTTCAGGGATTCTGCTCTGTCCTTGACTTTGTTAACCACATCAACGGTATTGGCGTCATTGGACTTCACAACCTGAATCCCGATGGATTCCTTGCCGTTCGTACGGGAAATGGATTCCGCCTTACCCACAACATTAATTGTGGCCACGTCCGTCAGCTTAACCGTAGGAATGGACGCAGGTACAGCTGCGCCTTGAATCTCAGCAGCTCCCGCTGCGCCTGGAGCGGCAGTCTGGCCAGCGCTGGCATTGCCAGTTGCAGGGGCTCCCTTACCCGCCGCGGCTTGCCCAGCCGCGCCTTGTGTTCCAGCTCCGCCAGCAGCTGTGCCTTGCCCAGCCGCGCCTTGTGTTCCAGCCCCGCCAGCAGCTGTGCCTTGGCCAGCGGCTCCGGCAGCTCCTCCGCTGCTTGGGGTTACGGGGATGGTTACATTCTTCAGGTCTTCCACTGTTGTTATGGCACCATCAACGACGACAGCCTTCTGAGATTTATCCATTTCGAACAAGCCGAGCGGTACACGAACGGCCGAGGCTTGAACGACCTTTTTTACCGTATCTTCGGTTAGGCCAAGTTCCTTAAGCTTGTCTTGATTGAACTTCAACTGAACTTCCTTCACATACTGACCGGCCACCTGGACGGAAGCTACCCCCTCCAGCTTTTCCAGTGCAGGCTTAACATCATTCTCAGCTGTCCGGGTCAGGTTCTCCAGACTGTTGCCGTCCTTGGCATTCATGCTAAGTGAGATGACAGGCAATGAATTCAGGCTGAACCGGGTAATTTGCGGTTTCTGGGCATCGTCCGGGAGGGTTACACTGTTCAGCGCTTCCCGTACGGCCGCAGATGCGTTGTCAAGATTTGTTCCGTAGTTAAATTCGAGAACAATAGATGAAGCATTCTCCATAGAGGTAGACGTAATGGTCTTAATGCCCTCGACATTCCGTAGACCCTGCTCCAGTGGCTTCGTAATCTCGTCTACCACATTCTCGGGTGCTGCACCTGGATACACAGCCGAGATGCTTAAATAAGGTACGTTGATATTCGGGATGGTCTCCTGCTTCATGGTCAGACCGCTGTACAGACCTGCGGCAACAACGATGATCGTTAGCAGCCAGACCGCGAATTTGTTTCGCAATGAGAAATTAATAATTCCTTTCATACGTAGGTAACTGCTCCTCTCCGTTTCTCTCTAATCACCCGTGTGTGACGGGGCCTTGTCTTAAATTTGTATGTAGAAGCATAGCGGCTTCCAATTCCTTGAACTCCTCATTCATCTCCGGAATGTTCTCCAAATTCCTGAGCATCCCCCACAGGATAACGCGCCGGGGCTGGAGTTCTACAATCTCCTGTTCCAGAATGTGCAGGGAGTCCAGCACCTCTTCCTTCCGGTCAGCAGGCAGGCTGAGGTCCCGCGCCTTATTCTTCATGGACTTAATGACTTGAAGCGGGTGCCTGTTCGAAGCCAATCCCGCGATTCCCTCATGAGCCCACTGCTCCAGCATCTCTGCCGAGAAAAGAGGAAGTGGACGCTTATGCAAGAATCCAGCGCTTAACTGATCCAGCGCGAACATCAGGTGCTCGGACATCTGCTGAATACTAATGTTGATCCTTGGATCAAAGAGCAGACGTATATAGGAACCGAACGAGCCATGGAGAAACAAGGTAAGATCCGCAGCATAAGGAGCGATCCCGGAGCCGTAGACATACACAAGCTTAGTCTGCGCCCAGTTCAGCAGCATAAGGTTGTTATCCTTGACACACTCCGGCTCCATGTTCTTCCTTCCATGGGTTACCCACTCCCTAAGCTGCATCAGCAGAAATTCCCGAAGCTCCAGTACCAGGCTGAGCAGGACCTCAATTTGCTTCCGAAGGCTTTCTTTCGGGGACAGGCCGGGCTCTTGATCGACTTCAATCAAGTGCTCCTGCAGCATTTGATAGCAGTGGTTGTAGATGCTGTGTTCCAGCTCCACCTTTGATTTGAAGTGCAGGTACAGGCTCCCCTTGGACATCCCGCAGTGCTCGGCGATTTCCTGCATGGAGGTTGCCGAGGATCCCTTGGCCGAGAACAGTTCCATGGCTGTTCGAAGTATATTTTTTCTTTTATCCGCCGATTTCTCAGACAACAGCTTCTACTCCTTTCTGACCAATAGGTTCTACTTATGACCAATCAGTCAATGACATTATATTACACTCCGATTCGAGGATACAAATTTGTTTCAGTGAATCAGCTTAAGACCTACGGACGACCCCAGAATTACAGCGATACAGACCAGTCTTCGCCATTCCTTAGGCTCTTTGTATAAGAACATTCCCACCAAAGCGCTCCCGACAGTGCCTATTCCCGTCCATACCGCATAGGCTGTTCCCATAGGCAGTGTAGTCATCGCAAATGAGAGCAGAGAGAAGCTGCACAGAAATCCGATCCCGAGTAGACAATACGAAAGAAGATTCCCCCGCAGGGTAACCTGCTTGATTCCGATGACACCGAATACTTCACAGCATCCGGCGATAATAAGGGCTATCCAGGCCATTATGAAGTCGCCTCCTCATTCGTGCCGTCCGCCATCAGCTTTAGGCCGATGACACCAGCAAGGAGCAGCGCAATCAGCAGGGTCTTTGACCATCTGAAGGGCTCGCCGAAGACGATCATTTCCGTAATAACGGTTCCCGCAGTCCCTATACCCGTAAAGACTGCATACACGGTCCCTACCGGAAGTCTTCTGGAAGCTTCAATAATCAGCCAGAAGCTGATCGCGATAGCCGCCGCGGTAATTAACCAATGCCACCAGGTATCCGCGTGCTTAAGCCCGCTTACCCATACTACCTCTATAATTCCGCCCATAAGGACGTACAGCCAGTGTCTGTTCATATATATTTCTCCTCCTACTCATGATCCCATTATTCCAGTTCTATCGCTCAGTAATCCCCTTCCAGTAGATGGGCCAAGCGGCCTCCAGACGTTTCTTGGATCTTTCGGGCTGCGAATACAGCAGTTCAACCATAATACCGTCTGCCAAGGTCATATACGCAATGGCGGCCTGGCGGATGTCCATAACCGTGAACGTGCCTCTCTGGGACTCTGCATCCATCAGCTTAATTAATTTACTCTCAAGAGAATCGAGAAACGGATAAATAATGCCGATAACCTCGTCATGTATCGCATGCGGCGGGAAGAAGAGCATCCGCATCAGGAATTTCGTATCCTTATTTCGGTCATATTCTTCCTGAAGCATCAGGAATAGGCCCTGCAGCCTTTCCTCAAGAGGGTTATATTGACGACTCAGGAAAAAATGCACAATCCTATGCTTCTCCTCCTTGAACACCCGGCTGAGCACACTCATGAACAAGTCTTCTTTGCCTTTGAAATGGGCGTAAATGGACGGCTTCTTGATTCCAGCCTCATCTGCGATTTGCTGAAGAGAGGCGCCTTCGTAGCCGTCTCTTGCGAACTGGGCAAGGGCGGCTTCCTGAATCCGCCGTTTTCCTACTGACATTGAACCGAACCCACCTTCCTAACGATCGTTAGGCTGATCTTTTCACACATTTATACCCCTGTCAAGGTATGTGAGGTTTGGGGTTATTGCAGCTTTATACAGATTTTGGAGGATTATGGTTAGGAAGAATAGTCAGGTTCATGTAAAATGGAAATGTGTCAGGAAAGGCGATACATCGTAGAAAAGGAGATCATGCATGAGACGTGGCCTGCAAATTATACTCATTGCGGCAATATTATTTGCCTTTTATTTTTTGGGATTTGGATTTTTCGGTAAATTCGGAGGCACGCTGGTCAGTATTTTTCAGACGCTGACTGTAATTACCGTAGGGCTGGCCATCTTTATGGAGAACCGGAATCCCTCCAGCACCCTGGCCTGGATTCTGCTGCTGGTTCTTCTGCCGGTGGTTGGCCTGATACTCTATTTCTTGCTTGGTCAGAATTATTTCAAGCGGAGGAAGTTCGACAAGAAAGCGATGAACGACCAGAAAGCGTATGAGATGATTGACAATAATAATCTGCATGCGGCTTTTGATCTGTCTGCGTTCTCACCTGGGCAACAGAAGCTGCTGAAGATGTCTCATAAAATCGCACGTACCCCGTTCTCCATGGCCACCCGTACACGTGTACTCACCAACGGGGAGGAGACGTTCTCCTCGCTGCTGAAGGAACTGAAGATGGCGAAGCATCATATTCACATGGAGTATTACATCTATCGTGCCGATGAGATTGGCCGTGAAATTCAGCGCACACTCATTGAGAAGGCGCGGGAGGGTGTCGAAGTTCGCTTTATGTTCGATGCGGTAGGCAGCATTGGCCTGTCCAAGGTCTTCCTGAATGAAATGAGGGAGGCCGGGATCCAGATCGGTATTTATGGCCAGGTCCGGTTTCTGGCCTTGTCGAGCCGGGTGAACTACCGTAATCACCGTAAAATCGTCGTCATTGACGGAAACACCGCCTTCATGGGCGGCCTGAATGTCGGGGATGAGTACTTAAGCCGGAGCAAAACCTATGGCTTCTGGCGGGATACCCATATGCTCGTGAAGGGGGAAGCGGTGAGATCCCTTCAAATTATTTTCCTTCAAGACTGGAAGTACGTTACCGGCGAGAAAATCCTTGGTCTTGAGTATTTATCTCCTGAAATGGAGCGGGGCTGCAGCGGTGCGGTTCAAATCGTCCCCAGCGGTCCCGATAATCCGAACCGGTCTCTCAAGGATATCTTCTTCTCCATCATTACCTCGGCCAAAGAATCGGTATGGCTGGCAACGCCTTATTTCATACCGGACGAAGATCTGCTGACCGCACTGCGCGTAGCGGCAATCTCGGGTCTTGACGTGCGTATCCTGTTCCCGGCGAAGCCCGATAAATGGCTGCCGTATTTGGCTTCCCACTCTTACTTTCCATCCCTGCTTGAAGCAGGTGTGAAAATCTATGAGTATGAGAAAGGCTTCCTGCATGCCAAGCTCCTCATTGCTGACGGGGAAGTGGCCTCGGTCGGCACGGCCAATATGGATATGCGGAGCTTCCATTTGAACTTCGAGGTCAGTGCACTTCTGGTTCAGAGCGACAGTGTACGCAAGATCGTCGAGGACTTCGAGCGCGACCTGCACTCTACAAAGCTGATCGAGAGAAAAGCCTTCATGAAGAAGCGCGTCGTTGTACGCCTCATGGAATCGGCAGCCCGGCTGATGTCGCCGCTGCTCTAGGCAGGGTGCTTCTACTTTCACTTTACCCAGCGCAGGACTCGGAGTCGTCATTGAAGAAGCGAAGCGTTCGCCGTTGTTCCCGGATTCCCAACCTTGGCATCTTATTCATGGAATCCGGGAACAACAGCGATCGGAGAGACGATCCGAGGCCGCAGTGGGCGCTCAAGCACGAGATACTCTCACCAGCACGGAGCGCCTTTTCAAGCCAGGCAGTAACTGAAAAATTCGATCCCAAACGGTGCATGACCCGCGCAAGCCAAATAGCGGCTAACTCAGGAGGAGGAACCCTCGATCGAGTTAGCCGCTATTTATCTTATTAATACGTTGTGAACCCCAGTATCTTCTGAAGGCGGTACAAGACGTCTTTGAACCAGACGGATCTTTCGTGGTAAGCACTGAAATCCAGGCTGTACTCAGCGCCTTCGTTGTACCAGATCCGGTTGAAGTAGTGGTCCAGATCCTGTGTCAGCTTGTTCCCCTTAGGGACGGCTATCCAGAGATCATTCTCGAGATTGAGGTCATCCAGATTGCGGGCTGTGAAGTTAGCTGAGCCGCCCATAACAATGTAAGGGCCCTTCGCTTTGGCAATATAGAGCAGCTTCGTGTGATACTGCTCTTTCGTGGTGTTGTACCAGCGAATCTGCATCTCCTGACCGGAGCGTTCCAGAAGTTCCTCGGCTACCGGGCGGTTGGGAAGCCCAATCTTCTCCTGGCCGAACGCATTCTGGTTCGGATCGAGGATAAGCCGGATTTGTACACCGCGATGTCCGGCCTCCACAAGCTCGTTCATGACCTTTGTATCCGCCAGGTAGAACATCCCCATCCATAAGGTATCTCCCTTGCCTGTCTCCTTAATCGACTTTAGCAGATAATCATAGATCTTGCCCTCGGTTAGGTATCTGATCTGTAGGGGGGCTGATGCAGATCGGGAAGAACCTGCAGGCCCGGAAGCAGGAGTGCCATTCCATTTTGGCAGGGTTCCGCCACCTGAGAAGTCGGCTACGGCTTGTTCGCTTGCGAGAACATCCCCGGTAATATCCCCTTGTACCTCAAAAGCAATGTTCGAGTGGAACGCGCTTGCATTGTGCACATTGCCGGAGGAGATCAGTGTGCTGTTCTCCGTGGTGATAACTTTCCTGTGGTTCGCTTTAACATTAAGTAATTTCAGATAAGAACGGGCAGTAATGTCAGGTCCGTTCGAGGCCATAAGATTCGGAATCCAGCCCGTCCCGGATTGACCGAACCATTGGAAGAATGTCCGCCACACCGCTGAATAGGCCGGAGTCGAATCGCGCAGGGGGTTGACGTCCGTGATAATGACCTGAGCCCCAGCCTGTTTGAGCTGCTCTAATAAAGGATTAGGGGCGGAGTCATAGTTGGTGTTGATCTCATCCGTGACAAATACAATTTGAAGCTGTGGATATTTCTTCTTCTGAGCCAGCAGAGTGTGGGTCATTTCCCCGCTGACATCTGGGTAGATTTGGCCTTTATGTACGTAATCATTGAAGAGAAACAGATCCAGAACCACATATTCATGGGCCTCTCTAATCATCTGGAGCATCCGGTCAACAATATGCCGCTCTTGGTGAAATCCTCCCTTTCCGTCAGGGTAGGTCAGATCATAGAGGAAATCGACATGATCTACAGTATAGAGTGGACTCTCATAAGAAACTCCCGCGGGAAGGGGCTTATGAGTTTGGTAGATCATAACGGCGGCAAGCCATACTATGAGCACACCAAGAGCGATAGAGATGCTCTTCAGTACACGTCTTTTTTTGGAAATCGGGGCTCGTGACTTATGCTGCTTGAATAAAGACGCCATAGTTCTCTTCCTCCTCCTGCTTACTATTTCCTAATTAACGTGTTTTCTATAAGTTTGAAGCACCCCAAGCAGTTGGAAGTCTGTCTTATGCAGGGGTTGCGGACAGGATAGACGTAAGACATATGGATTCACCTGAAATTTATGAACGCTGAAGTTGAAGGATAGGCTAGTCCCTAAATGGTGGATTATAATAGGATTAACAAATGGATATGTTATGCTGCCATAGACAAGAACGAACGGCAGCAGCCGGTAGGAGGCAGGGATGAAAGAACGTTTTGGTGTACGGGGTGGACGGAGAAGAAAGAGCTTGATGGACCATAGAACATGTGAAAAGGCAGCGAACTCTGGCCGGATGCAGCAAGGTGCCAGGATCGGGGAGAGCACATCTGATGCGGTTCTATCTATGACATCAGGACGCAAGACGGAGCATATCCGCATTTGTCTGGATGAAGAAGTGAATGCCGTTGGTTTGACCAGCGGATTCAATCATTATACTTTTCGTCACAATGCACTCCCGGAGATTGACTTTGACGGAATTAGCCTGAGCACCTCTTTTCTGGAGAGGAAGCTGAGAACACCGTTATTGATAAGCTCGATGACAGGCGGGAGCTTGGCGGCCGGACGTATCAATGAGCGGCTGGCAGAAGCCGCAGAGCGACGGGGCTGGGCGATGGGAGTCGGCTCGGTTCGGGCAGCGGTGGAGCATGCCGAGCTTGCAGCTACGTTTGCCGTTCGGCGTAAGGCACCAACAATTCCGATTATTGCGAATCTTGGCGCCGTTCAGCTGAATTACGGGTTTGGCCCTGATGACTGCAGGAAGGCCGTGGAGATCGCCGAAGCGGACATGCTGGTCCTTCACCTGAACGGCTTGCAGGAAGTGTTCCAACCGGAAGGGAATACAGCTTTCGGCGGGCTTTTGCAACGGATTGAGCAGCTGTGCCGAACCCTTACTGTACCCGTAGGGGTAAAAGAAGTAGGTTGGGGCATCGATGACGAAACAGCCGTCCGGCTGCATGAGGCCGGAGTCTCGTTCATTGATGTAGCCGGAGCGGGCGGCACGTCCTGGAGCCAGGTGGAGAAATTCCGCAGCAGCGATCCGGTTCGCCGCCAGGCGGCGGAAGCCTTTGCAGGCTGGGGGATCCCGACAACCGAGTGCATTCAGACTGTACGCGCAGCGCTCCCGGGCTGTGCGCTTATCGGCAGCGGCGGGCTTCACACAGGCGTGGATGCGGCCAAGGCGCTGGCGCTTGGCGCTGACTTGGCGGGCTTTGGCAGAGCCTTATTAGGCCCGGCTGTCCAGTCCGAACAGCGGCTTGACGAGGTGCTCGGCCGGGTGGAGTTCGAGCTGCGAACGGCAATGTTCGGGATTGGCGCCGCCGACATTTCCTCTCTTAAGGCAACCCAGCGGTTAGTCCGAAGAGGAGATTAGATCAAGGCCGAGTTCGCTCACTAGAGACATATCGTGAGAGCCGACGCCAGGGTAAGCTTAGAAGTTCCTATGTGGTTGTAGTGAGAACCCATCCCGGAGCGGAATGGGTTTTTGCTTTGGCGATCTGAGGTTTTTTCACCGGCAATCCTTGAAATATTCCCGGGGTATATGTACTATGGTTGAAGAAGACTGAGCAATTACAATAATGAGGAGTTGTCATAGATATGGCTTTAAAAGCAGGAATCGTGGGTCTGCCGAATGTCGGCAAATCGACACTGTTTAATGCGATCACGCAAGCAGGTGCCGAATCCGCGAACTATCCGTTCTGCACCATCGACCCGAACGTCGGCGTAGTGGAAGTGCCTGACGAGCGGCTCGACAAGCTGACTGAGCTCGTGGTGCCGAACCGCACCGTGCCTACGGCGTTTGAATTCGTAGATATCGCCGGGCTTGTGCGCGGCGCAAGCAAGGGGGAAGGTCTTGGTAACAAGTTCCTTGCTCACATCCGTGAAGTGGATGCGATTGTGCATGTTGTCCGCTGCTTCGAGGACGAGAACATCACCCACGTGGACGGCAAGATCAACCCCATCAGCGATATCCAGACGATTAACCTGGAGCTGATTCTGGCTGACCTGGACAGCGTGGAGAAGAAGATCGAACGCTCCCGTAAGAATATGAAGGGCGGCAACAAGCAGTACGCCCAAGAGGTTGAAGTGCTTGAGCGCGTGAAAGAAGCGCTCTACAACGATATGCCAGCGCGCAGCATTGAGCTGTCTGATGACGAGAAAGCCATCGTTCGCGATTTGCACCTGCTTACACTTAAGCCAGTTCTGTATGCGGCGAATGTCAGTGAAGATGGTGTAACGGAAGCTGACAGCAATCCGTTCGTACAGCAGGTAAGAGAATTTGCTGCTGCCGAGAATGCGGAAGTGGTGCCGATCAGTGCGAAGGTGGAAGCGGAGATTGCCGAACTTGAAGGCGAAGACAAGGCAATGTTCCTGGAGGAGCTTGGACTGGATGCTTCGGGTCTGGATCGCCTTATTCAAGCCGCGTATCGTCTGCTCGGATTGTATACCTACTTCACCGCTGGTGTTCAGGAGGTTCGTGCCTGGACGATCCGCAAAGGAACCAAGGCTCCCGGTGCGGCAGGGGTAATCCACTCCGACTTCGAGCGTGGATTCATTCGCGCCGAGGTGGTCTCCTATAATGACCTCGTTGCTGCCGGTTCCATGAACGTAGCCAAAGAGCGCGGTCAGCTTCGTCTTGAAGGCAAAGAGTATATTGTACAAGACGGCGATGTTATGCATTTCCGTTTCAACGTCTAGGTCTTCATTTACTTAAGAGCATACAGCATACAGCATACAGCCTCGCCCGTTTCAGACGGACGGGGCTTTTCGTGCATGGGTTGCTGGCAGATCTAGGCTCATTGGAGAGATACATACTCGGTTATATCAAAAGAGCACGAGGAATAAATGGAATATAGAGGGGACAAGGAGTATAGAGAGAGTACAGGGGATACAGGGACCACATGGAGTTGAGAGAGTAGAGAGTACAGAGGTATAGAGGTATAGAGAACACAGAGAACACAAGGAACAGACAAAAGATGAGTCGCATAACATGGATATGCTCAGCCCGTACGGACTGAATGGAGAAGCTTACTCTGGGCGCTCAGCTCAGTATGGTTAAAAACATTCCTCCTTGCACATGAATATAGGGTATATTTCCCTGATGCCTCCCTATGATTAGTTCCCTACCTGATCCAGCTGGCTGGGTATTAGCTATCTATTCAAATGGACAAAACCATGCTATAATAAAAAGTCGTTTACCTTAACATTTTAATCAGGAAATTATGTATGCGAAGAGAGGTGCTTTCCTTGTTAGATCGACTTTCATCCCTTGCTGATCGTTATGAGAAATTAAGCGAGCTGCTTTGTGATCCGGACGTGGCTAGTGATCCGAAGAAACTTAGGGATTATTCCAAGGAACAATCAGACTTACAGCCCGCTTATGAGGCTTTTACCGAATATAAGAATGTCATGGAAGAACTGGATGCTGCGAAAGCCATGCAGGCCGAGAAGCTTGACGACGAGATGCGTGAAATGGTCAAGATGGAGATTGAAGAACTCACCTCGCGCCAGCAGGAGCTTGAGGAGAAGATTCATATCCTCCTGCTTCCTAAGGACCCGAACGATGACAAGAACGTCATTGTGGAGATCCGCGGCGCGGCGGGCGGCGATGAAGCGGCTCTGTTCGCGGCAGACTTGTACCGGATGTACACCCGTTATGCCGATTCCCAAGGCTGGCGCGTAGACGTGATGGATGTGAACGCGAGTGATCTGGGTGGCTTTAAAGAAGTTATCTTCATGATCAACGGACGCGGCGCCTATAGCAAAATGAAATTCGAGAGCGGTGCGCACCGGGTACAGCGTATTCCTTCCACGGAATCAGGCGGACGTATCCATACCTCCACTTCCACCGTGGCGGTAATGCCGGAAGTTGAGGATTTCGATATCGAAATCCACGACAAGGATATCCGTGTAGACACGTTCTGCTCCAGCGGTGCTGGCGGACAGTCCGTTAACACGACCAAATCCGCAGTCCGGGTGACCCACATCCCTACCGGGATTGTGGCTACTTGTCAGGATGGCAAATCGCAGAACTCGAACAAAGAGAAGGCCCTGCAGGTACTCCGGGCCCGTATCTTTGATGTGAAGCGTCAAGAGGAAGAAGCGAAGTTCGCTGGTGAACGGAAGAGCAAGGTAGGTACGGGTGACCGCAGTGAACGGATCCGTACGTATAACTTCCCGCAAAGCCGTGTAACCGACCACCGTATCGGTCTTACTGTGCATAAGCTGGATCAAGTGATGAATGGCGAGATTGAAGAATTCGTCTCCGCGCTTACCATTGCGGAGCAGGCAGAAATGATGGACAAAGGAGAATAATCCTTGAATATAGACAAATTCAAGCTGTCTTCAGGATGTACGTTGATAGAAGCCTTTAAGGAGGCTTCTTCTTTTTTAGCATCGGCTGGGGTGCATGAACCAGAGTCCAATGCCGAGCTGCTGCTGCGGCATGTGCTGAATGTGAGCAGGGCCGAGTATCTGATGGCCCTGCGTGATCCGTTCCCGGCGCAGCATGCGGCCGCCTGGGAAGAAGCCGTGCGCCGGAAGGCGGCGGGAGAGCCCGCGCAGTATATCACCGGGGAACAGGAATTCTACGGCCTGACCTTCAAGGTCACTCCGGCCGTATTGATTCCCCGCCCCGAGACGGAGCTGCTCGTGGAAGCCATTGCCGCCGAAGGCGACAAGCTCTGGCCGGGCGGATCGCCGCGCACGGCCGATATTGGGACGGGCAGCAGCGCCATTGCAGCTGCCCTGAAGCATCTGCGTCCCGCGTGGCAGATGGCTGCCGGCGATCTGTCGCCGGATGCGCTTGCGCTTGCGCGGGAGAATGCGGCCCGGCTGGGGGCGGACATCACGTTCAAGCAGGGGAACCTGCTTGAACCGTTCGCCGGCGAGCCGCTCGATATTATCGTCTCCAACCCGCCTTACATCCCGGCGGAGGAGATCGAGGCTCTTGAGCCCGAAGTCAGGGACTTCGAGCCCCGGCTGGCCTTGGATGGAGGCCCGGACGGGCTTGCCCCCTACCGGATCATGATGGATCAGCTTCGTCTCCTGCCCGCTCCGCCGCGGCTTATTGGCTTTGAGCTGGGTATGGGTCAGGCCGCGGATGTGGCTGAGCTTCTGCGATCAGCTGGTCACTGGGATAAGATTGTGACCATCCCGGACCTCGCGGGGATTGACCGGCATGTACTGGGGATTGCCATTGGTGGCAGGCGTTAACCTGAGGGGATATGGCTGGAGATACCCTGTGGGAGTCCCCTGTCCCGTTTGAATGGGCATAGTGTTATTTGCTGATTTTATGATGGATTTGACTCGCTTCGATCCATATAGTCAGGAGAAATTTATGAATTCCTCCGTTAAGCCTTAAGCAGCTGCAGCTTGTTCACAGCTGAACTTGAATAGGCAAACTCTGCAGGTTAACCCAGTTAATTTGCGTTTCATAGACAGCCTGCTCTATATTAGAATTAACGGAACGGGCTGATCTTGTTCAGGGTCTGAGCGATGGTGTGCCATTAGATTTAACGGCCTTTACACAGTTCTCTGCGTGGGCGGAGATTTGGACGAATAACAGCTTTGAATATGAAATATATAAATATAGATAGCTTCTGGAAGAACAGTGGTAATGCTGTACCTGGGGAACGCTGGAGGGAGCCGCTTCATGCTTAACAAGTGGAAGAGAGTGGATTGGTCGATTGTTTTTATTGTGTTCATATTCGGGATATTAAGTGTCACTCTTATCCATAGTGGTGTTGCCGCTTGGCCTAAGTTCAAGGGCTTTGAGACAAAAATGATCTTTTTCTATATTGCCGGCTTTCTCGCCTTTTTTGGCATGATGCTGGTTGATTTCAGACTGCTGACGAAATACTTCCTGTATTTATTCGGCGCAGGCTTTATTCTTATGATTATTGTTATTTTCAAAGGTGAAGAAGTGAACGGGGCGCAGGGCTGGCTGAATTTGGGGTTCATTAACCTGCAGCCGGCCGAGCTGTTTAAGCTTGTGCTGATCATCACCCTTGCTGCTCTTCTGATGCGTAAATACCGGATGCGCCTTTTATTCTGGAGAGATGTAGTTCCGCTTAGTCTTGTTACCCTAATCCCTTTAGCACTGGCCATGAAACAGAATGATATCGGTAACGGTCTCAGCTATCTGGTTATCTTGCTTGGAATGCTCTGGATTGGGAAGCTGAAGTATTCCCATGCTCTGATCATCTTGGTCATTACGGCGGTAGCAGTAGTCGGGGGAATCAAATCTTATATCACATTCCATGATCAGATTGCAATCACACTGAAGCAGACTAATAAGGAGCACTGGCTGAACCGGATGGATCCCTGGCTGCTGCCGGAGAAGGCGGACAAGAACGCGTCTTATCATACGAAGAATGCCAGTGTAGCCATTGCTGCCGGAGGCATGTTCGGCAATGGTTATATGAAGGGACCTTATGTACAGTCAGGCCGGGTACCCTACACGTACTCGGATTCCATCTTTGTGGTGGTGGCCGAGGAATTTGGCTTTTTCGGCTGCTCGGTACTGCTCCTGCTCTATTTCATACTCATTCACAGGCTCATCCTGATCTCTCTGGAGTGCAAAGATAAGAGCGGACCGCTGCTGATTGTGGGCATTGTAGCGATGTGGCTCTATCAGATCTTCGAGAACATCGGGATGTTCATGGGTCTGATGCCGCTGACCGGGATTACTCTGCCATTCATCAGCTATGGGGGAACCTCGCTTTTAATTAATATGGCGAGCCTGGGTCTTGCAATGAGTGTTCGCATTCACGGTCATGAAGTGGACGACGACATTCCGCGGACGACCAGGGCCTCGCTTACCCGCTCCAGCTAACTTGGGGATGAGCGGCCTGGAACAATACAGAAGTACACCGCCTTGCTGCCCTGCTGCCATGCAGGGGCTGAGCAGGGCGGTTTTTTTTTATATGCAAAAATACGAGAATTAATAAATGATAGATTCATAGGTTTATGAATCTCTTAACCGGACATACTGATAGACATCAGCACATCACGGTTAGGGGGATACCGGAAATGACAGAGAATCGTAGTAAGGGAACCAGAGGAACCAGCTTGGTTCGGAGTACATTGTTGCTTATGTTGTGCATGGCGATCCTGCTTATGTCCTGGGAAGGGCAGAAGACTGACGCAGCCGTAGCCAAGACGGAGATTCCCAAGGATTCGATCCGGCTTCGTATTCTCGCCAATTCCGATCGCCCTGAGGATCAGATCGTGAAGCGTAATGTCCGGGATGCTGTTGTCGAGCAGATGAACGGGTGGGTGGAGACGCTGGATCATCCGCAAAGTCTCGAAGAAGCGCGAAAAGTTGTTCGTGCCAAGCTTCCCGAGATTGAAGATCAAGTGGGCCGGACGCTCCGGGCTAATGGCGAATCGTACAGCTATAAGGTGGAGCTGGGGGTCGTTCCTTTCCCTACCAAGCTGTATGGCGGAGAGGTATATCCGGCGGGTAATTATGAAGCTGTCCGTGTAACCCTGGGGACCGGAGAAGGTCAGAATTGGTGGTGTGTGCTGTTCCCGCCGCTTTGCTTCATTGACGCCGGAACGGGGGATGCAGCCCCCAAGGCTGGAGACCAGGTGAAGACCGCTTCTGCAGCAGGAAGTAAGGAAGCTGATGCGAAGGCGGAAGCCAAGACCCCTGAGGTTCGTTTCTTCTTATGGGATATGCTCAACAGCTTCTTCAGCTGGGTTGGCAGTTTGTTTTCCTAATTACAGCTTTACAGGGGCCTAATCGTTTGTTTCAAACCGCAATTATGGTAAAATATTCGTTATTATATAGATTGCGTATCAATAGCATAACGTCGAAACCAAGGAAATTAGCCCCGTTTGCTTCGTAATGTGGCACTTATTCTTAAATTTTATCTCACAGAAGCATCTAAAACAGGTTGCCAGAAGGAAGTAGCAAGACCAGACCGAATGCGACTCAATACAGGCGATGAATGAATACAGGCGGGGATTAACCCGATGACCTGGGTATGCGGGCGGGGATTAGTCAGTAACCTTGACTGATATACATGCGTAGGATTAACCGGATAGCCTGGATCTGATATTCAGGCGAGAATTGAACTCGCTGACCTGGACCCGGTGTACGGCAAGGACAACCGATGTTATAAATTAGCTTCATTCAGCTATATAGAGT
>RCUK01000369.1_pt1 | contig 43601 bp, 42 predicted proteins | sample 2166381 | NCBI WGS metagenome assembly RCUK01 (sample SAMN09932809, study PRJNA488358) | compost metagenome | isolation source: compost soil in an enriched community | place: Germany: Experimental Botanical Garden | reverse complement strand
CCCGCGAAAAGCTGTTCACCTACGTGAAGACCGGCCTGCTGGCTTCCAGCGGCGCATCGCTGCCGCAATTGACGGACGCAGCCAAGAAGAAGTGAGACTTGCACGCGTCAAAAAGCCCTCTTTGGCCTTGGGCCAAAGAGGGCTTTTTTTTTGAAAGCAAGGCCGACCGAAATTGAAACTTCACCGGCATACAATCCCGCGCCCGCTAAGTGCGCAGCCCGCTCACTGAATCGATACTGGCAATTTCTTCAACGGCGTCTCAAGAGAATCGGCTGATCTCTACATACTATAAGGGGTTATCACCAGTGCGAGGGCAAAAGAGCCAATAACTAGTGCAACCGCGCGTTCGAAAAGGCGCTTGTCTCGAAGTTTTCCTCTGCCTTGGATACTGCCGCCTAGCGTAATCCAGAGCAACCCAATCATCAGAACGCATAGTGAAAAAATTCCCACGTGGAACATATAACCCTGCCAGCTCTGAAAGGCGATCGGCGGGAAAATGACCAGCGCGAAGATGAAGGACTTAGGATTGCAGAGCGACGCCGCGAAAACAGATCGCGGCGAGATCACACGGCTCATGGCTTGCGTCTTCGCATGTGCGTTCCACAACGCGAAAGCGAGCCAAACAAGATAGAAAGCACAGAGAAACCTCAGAACCTCGAGCAGAATCTGAAACTCCCCATTCAAGTATCGCGGGGCTTGCCCCCATGTGGTGACAGCCATCAAATAGCCGCCAATTTCCGCACCAACCAACGGCAATGAGCGTCGAACGCCACTACACATTCCGCCGGCAAATAGGAGAGTATTCGTAGGCCCGGGAACGATCAGAACGAGACAAACAGCGAGGGCGAACATCTGAGGACTCCGACATGACGTCGTAGGAGGATTGAAGCCACAATGCTGACCACTGCCTCCTAGCTGGTGGAGGATGCTAAGGCGGGAGGCGTGAGGAAAGCTCAGATCTGCTTCAATACGAGTTGCATAATCTCGAAGGCGTTGAGCGCAGCTCCACGCAGCAGCTGGTCGCCGCTAACAAACATATCGAGACCGTAGTCGGCGTAAATCAGGTTATGGCGAATTCTCCCCACCTCGATCGCGTACTTGCCGGTGGAAGTCATGGGCATCGGATAAATCTGTCTGTCCGGCTCATCCACGAGTTCTACTCCTGGAGCCCGGCTAAGCATTTCCCGAATGGCCTGGATCGAACCAATGGGTTGGCTGAATTTCAGAGTCAGGCTTTCAGCATGGGAACGCAAAGTGGGCACTCTCACCGCCGTCGCGCTGATTGCCAGTGCCGGTGCGTTCAGCACCTTTCTCAACTCCCACACCACCTTCATTTCCTCCCGCGTGTAAAGGTTATCCTCGAAGCGATCCACCTGGGGAATGACATTAAAAGCCAGGTTATGGAAGAAATTCTCGCTGGAATCGTCCTGACCATAATCGACGAATTCCTGTGCTCGCTTGCGAAGCTCGACCATAGCGGGCTGGCCTGCGCCGCTGGCGGCTTGATAGGTGGAAATGATGACGCTTTCGAGGCCAAACGCCTTATGCAAGGGGCCCAAAACCATGAGCGCAATGGCAGAAGAGCAATTTGGATTTGCGATCAGCCTTTCGCCACGGTAAATCTCACCATTGATCGGTGGCACGAGCAAAGGAACATCTTTGTCATACCGGAATGCCGAGGAGTTATCAACGACAACAGAGTTCCTTGCCAGCGCGGTGCCATACTCTAGAGAGAACTCGCCGGACACACACAGAAAGACAATATCGCAATCAGAACACGCTTCAACGGAAAACGATTGAACCTCGTACTCGACCCCTTCGATCTCGAGCATTCGACCCGCTGAGCTCTTCGACGCCATGCACACAACCTCGAATGGCGTGTGCCTCAACAATCCAAGCATCGTCATTCCGACCGCCCCAGTGCAACCCACAACAGCAACTTTCATCATGCGAATATTCCGGAAAATGGGAGACCGATGCGACAAGCACCGGTCTCATCTAAACTCACGCCCCGCTCGTCTTGGCGTTGAGAGTCAGCGCCGCCGCACGCTGTAGGCCAATTGAATTCAACGTAAAAAGCGCCAATGCGATCCAGATAGCTACGAAGGCAACGACCTTCAGCGTGGAGACGGGTTCACCATAAACAAAAACGGCAAGAAGAAAATTACAGATCGGCGGTACAAACTGCAAAAATCCAAGGGTCACCATGGGTAATTTCTTGGCGGCCAAGCTATACCACCAGAGCGGAAGGACCGTAATCAGACCCGTCGCCGCCAACAGGTAGTCAGTTTTCCCAGACACGCCGAACTGGTAGCCGTGGCCTTGCCAATGAACAACGGCAAGGAAAATCACCGCGAATGGCAGCATGGCCATGATTTCAAAGCTCTGGATCACGACCGCGTCGCCAGGTACCTTTTTCTTGAAAATCCCGTAGAACGAGTAGCATCCGCCGATGACCAAGGCAATCCATGGAAACGACTCGAGACTCAACAATTCGAACGCCATGAGCGTCACACCAAGCGCGGCCATCGCAATAGCCGAAGCTTGCAGGCGGCTCAATGGTTCCCGGAAAACGAGACGCGAAACAGCCATACTCATCAACGGACTCAGGAAATAGCCGAACGCCACCTGAAGCACATGACCGGTCATGATTCCGTAGATATACATCAGCCACCATACTCCGAGCACAGCAGCGACCAGAAAAATGTGGATGAGTTTGGTTGTCGCCAACGATGCTCTTATTTTTCCGAACCGCCCCGTGACTAGAATCAGAACCAGGAGAAAGATCTCCGCGAATACGATACGCCATGACAGCAAATGGTAAGCATCGAGTTGGTGCAGGGGCTTGTACCAAAGAGGGTATGAACCCCATAGCAAAGTGGCGCCCAAACCAAATACCAAGCCACTGCGGGCCTCATCATTCGAGGTCATTTCGACTCCCCGCGTTGGATCTTAAGCTCCACTCCGTCCCAGAATACTTCCATCAAATGCAGGTATTGATCGATACCTTCGATGAATAGCAAGCGCTGTGCCTCTGTCTGCAGATGCTTCTCCATGATGTTGAAGACGGCGTTGGAATGGCCGACCTCCACTTCCATGTGCAACGTCCAGAAGAAACGCTGTTTCTCGCCCAGCCCCTCTTTGATCAGGCCGTCGTTGTACTTTGACACCATGGACGCGGACATAGCCTCATCCGCAAAAAGCCCCCCTAGAGCTTTTTGAAGCGGTGGAGTCGTATACAGCGCACGTATACCATCATTCAATGCCTGCGTGCTGGGCAGGCATTTGTACTCATCAATCTGCGCCGGCAAAATTCCCTTTTTCTCGAGAAAATTTCGGTACAAGTCAGAATGCGATCGTGTCTCTCCCAATTCATCACGGGCGTTGAAGGCTATGGATCGCAGCACCGCCTCGTCTCGCGTCAAGGTGGAAATGCCGCAGACATAGAACGGTAAGAATTTGAAGTAGTGCAAGGTCTCCAGGTAAAGCACCTTGCTATCGGCGGGAGCCAATCCCTTTTTCGCGTAAGTATTCAGAAAGGGATGCTCAGTAGCTCTATGATGCAGAATACGGTCGATCTGCTCGTTCATGAATACTTGCAGGTCTACGCTAACATCCTCATCGCGTACTACGTACGCCGTTGCTGATTTGAAAATCTCTTGTGTGATAGACATTCTGAAGGCCCTGGAATTTAGATAATTTTCTTGAACTCGGTCGAAGCTACGCTTCAACCTCATCCTTTCGTGCCTCGGTACCCCAGATGACATCGATGCTTTCATGCGCAACATCGGTGCGACGATCGTGAGCGCTGGCCCAACAGGTATTGAGAATTATTCTGGTTGTTTCCTGCTGAATGGGGACGACATGATGCAGGGTTGTATCCGATTTCAGGAAGTACACGTCACCCTTGAGATGGTGATAGGACTGAATATTGTTATTCAGGATGTACTGCCAGATTTCGGGATTCTCTTTATCCCACGATGTATGAGGGACACACTGGAGAACTCCGCCAATAGATGGATCTTCCGGCGCTTCGATGATCCAGATGAGCGTGTACGGATAATCCCCCCAATGCCAACCATGGGTGTCACCCGGATGGCTGAGCTTGGTGATCAGATACTGTTCTTGCTCCCAGCATGAAGCCAGATCGTCGCTCGCAATATTGCCCAGAAATGAACGAACAGCGGCCGACTCGTAAATGCTCGGAATAAGCGTGCCCCCTGCCTTGATTTCTGGCTGGTTGACGTTGTACATTTTTCGATAGGTATTTCCTGTCGAAGCAACGGTCACGTCGCGACGTATCGAATACTCATCCAACAGAGCGTGAATTTCGGTGTGAACCGCCTCAAGCACTTGGCGTGGCAAAAAGCTGTACTCTTTGAAATTCAAATAACCATCGCGCTCGAATTTGTTACGAATTTGTTTCATCCGGCGTTCATCAGCGACGTATGTTTCAAAGTGTTTTTCAAGCTGCTGCTCCAGCAACTGGGTCGTCCGGGTCGTCATTGCAATTCTCTCTAAATAGAATGAAAACATATGAGGCACTAACCGGGAGACGTAATCAAATAACGCCCCAGCCATCAATGGAAATCAACATCAACGAGCTAACAAACAAGCATTAACTTTCGGAAATAAAATCCATTTGAATTAGTTAACACATATATATATTGTAAGCACCCCACACGCCCTGTATACTGAAAAAACCGACAATAACCAGTAGTTTCCCGACAATGTTGAGCGATCCAGAACTGGTAGCCACGCTGGCATACCATGGGCTTTGCACATTCGAGTTTGGAATATCCGTAGAAATATTCGGATTACCACGTCCCGAATTGAATACACGTTGGTATCGGCATATCGTCGTAGGAGTGGACGACGGCCCGATGCGGGCACAGGGAGGCATTCGCATAACTAGCGATACCGGTATCGAAGCATTAGCAGCGGCGGGGACCATTATCATTCCGGGTTGGCGCAGCCCGGATGACGCGCCGCCGCCTCCTCTCCTAGATGCCCTACGGGCAGCCCATGCAAATGGGGCGCGACTGTTATCCATATGCTCCGGCGCATTTCTTCTAGCTGCGACGGGACTACTAAATGGCAGACGCGCGACTACCCATTGGCAATCAGCGAATGAGCTAGCCCTTCGCCATCCCGAGATTCAAGTGGATTCAGGCGTTCTGTATGTCGACGAAGGGCAACTGATTACTTCGGCGGGCAGTGCGGCAGGTATAGATGCTTGTCTGCATCTAGTCGCGCGAGACCATGGCTTTGATGTTGCAAACACAGTTGCGCGACGTTTGGTGATGGCGCCTCACAGATCGGGGGGGCAGGCTCAGTTCATCAGTGCGCCGATTAGCAGATTGCCCCGTAACGAGCTCGCCAGGGCGCTTCAATGGGCAAGAGAAAACCTTGACCGGCCTATCAGCGTCGCCGAGATGGCGGACAAGGTCGCAATGAGCGAGCGTACCTTTCAGCGACGTTTCAGACAGACGAGCGGACAGTCGCCCAAGGAATGGTTGCAACACGAACGCATCCAGCAAGCTCGCGCTCTGCTGGAGCGCACGAGACACAGCACCGCACTTATTGCGGAGACGTGCGGTTTTGCCTCAGGGGATAGCTTTCGCGCGGCCTTCAGGGGGGTGGTCGGCTTGTCCCCGGGTGCCTATCGCAAGCACTTCGGCAGTGCGGAAATCCTCGATACGAAACCGTCTTGACGCCGGTCGAATAGCCGCGACTCGTGAATGCAAATTCACACGAATCGATGGGTCTTGGCAGCGCCTACAACTCCACCTGCATCCCCATTTCCACCACCCGGTTCGCCGGGATCTTGAAGAACTTCGTGCTGCGCGTCGAATTGCGCGCCATGAACGAAAACACAGCCCGCCGCCACCGCGACAAGGCCGGCTTCTTCGCCGCCACCACCGTCTGGCGCGACAGGAAGAAAGACGTGCGCATCGGTTCCAGATCCAGCTCCGGATACGCCTCGGCCACCAGCCGCAGCGCCTCCGGCACGTCGGGGTCTTCCTTGAAGCCGTAATTCACCGTCGCCGTCCAGCTCGACGCGCTCAGCTTTTCCACCACGAACCGTTCTTCGGGCGACACGTACGGCACATCGGCCACCAGGATCGTCAAGAACAGCACATGATCATGCAGCACCTTGTTGTGCTTCAGGTTGTGCAGCAGCGCCGGCGGCACGTTGCCCGAATTCATGGTCATGAAAATGGCGGTGCCCGGCACGCGTGAAGGCGGATATTCCTCGAGCTGCGCCATGAATTCCTTGAGCGGCTGGCGGTCCCGCTGCTGCATGTCGGACAGCAGCCGGCGGCCGCGGCGCCACGTCATCATCAGCGTGAACACGGCGATCGCCACCACCAGCGGCAGCCAGCCGCCTTCCGGAATCTTCAAGACATTGGCGGAAAACAGCAGCACGTCGAGCAACAGCAGCAAGCCCAATCCCGTGAACCACAGCATGCGCTTGAAGCCGGTGCTGCCACGCGGCAGCACCGCGAAGGCCAGCACCGATGTCGTCAACATCGTGCCCGTGACCGCGAACCCGTAGGCCGCAGCCAGATCGTCCGATTTGCGAAACCACAACACCAGGACCAGCACGGCGCACAACAGCAGCGCGTTGACTTGCGGCAGGTAGATCTGGCCCTTTTCGACCGCCGATGTATGCAGGATCTGCATGCGCGGCCAGAAGCCCAACTGCACCGCCTGGCGCGTCACCGAATAGGCCCCGGAGATCACCGCCTGCGAGGCGACGATGGTCGCGACGGTGGCAAGCGCCACCAGCGGCGCCAGCCCCCACTCGGGGGCCATCATGAAGAATGGATTGCGGATCGCGGTGGGATCGCGCAGCAATAGCGCGCCCTGGCCGAAATAGCACAGCGTCAGCGACGGCAGCACCATGCTGAACCAGGCACTGCGGATCGCGGGACGGCCGAAGTGCCCCATGTCGGCGTACAGCGCTTCGGCGCCGGTCAGCGCCAGCACCACCGCGCCCAGCAACACGAAACTGATCCGCGGAGACTCGACGATGAACCGCAAGCCATACATCGGGTTCAGCGCCGCCAGCACGTCCGGGTTCTGCCAGATCTGCCAGGCGCCCAGGACAGCCAGCGTGCCGAACCACAAGAGCATCACCGGCCCGAACAGCTTGCCCATCACGCCGGTGCCGCGAGACTGGATCGCAAACAGCGCAACCAGCACCACCAGCGCGATCGGCACCACCCAGGCGTCCAGTTGGTGCGAAACGATGCTGATGCCCTCCAGCGCCGACAGCACCGAAATGGCAGGCGTGATCATGCTGTCGCCATAGAACAGCGCCGCACCGAATATGCCCAGCACGATCAGCACCCAGCGCAGCTTGCCCTCGCGCGCCCGCACGGCCAGCTCCAGCAGCGCCAGCGTGCCGCCTTCTCCGCGGTTGTCCGCGCGCAGCACCAGGGTCACGTATTTCACCGACACCACCACCATCAGCATCCAGAACAGGATGGACAGCACACCCAGCAGATGGGCCGGCTCCAGGTCAGTGTGCACGCTCAGGCCTGTCAGGCAGGCGCGCAGCGTGTACAAGGGGCTGGTGCCTATATCCCCGTACACCACGCCCAGCGCCCCAAGGACAAGGGCCGCACGCGACGAAGGCGCATGCGCGCCGCCTGGGTGACCGGCGGACGAAGAAGGAGCACTAACCGTACCCTGGCTCATGATGCGGGTTCTTGACGAGTGAGTTGGGCCCCTTTGCGGGGGCCGGGAAACACGACGGACAACCGCGTTCCGGAAAAGTCCGGGCGGCTGGTGAGCTTCCACCAGGCCCCGTGCGCGTGCGCGATCTCGCGCACGATGGCCAGCCCCAGGCCAGAGCCGCCCGCCGTGGCGGTGGGCGACCGGTAAAACGCTTCAAAAACGCGATCACGTTCTTCGGGTGGAATGCCGGGTCCGTCGTCTTCCACCGTCAGCGACGGCGGATTGGCGCCGACGATCAGCGTGATGCGCCCCGTCGGATTGCCGTAGCGCAACGCGTTGTCGATCAGGTTGCCCAGCAGTTCGGCCAACAGCAAGGGATCCGCATCGATCCAGATGGGGGATTCCGGCGCCGCCAGATCCAGTTCGTAATGCGCGTCCCGCACGCGCGGGAACCATTCGGCGCCGTGAACCCTTACCCATTCGCACAGATCGATGCGCACAAAGCTGTCCTGTGGCCGGGCGTTGGGGTCGGCGCGCGCCAGCACCAGCAGTTGCTGGCCCAGCCGGATCATGCGGTCGCTGACCGCCTTGATGCGCTCCGCGCGGGCCCGCACGTCGTCCGGCAAGGGGCGGGCCAGCATCAGCTCGGATTCCAGCCGCAGGCCGGCTAGCGGCGTGCGTAGCTGGTGCGCCGCATGGCCGATGAAACGGCGCTGAGCCGCCAGCGACGCGTCCAGGCGCAACAGCAGGTCATTGGTGTGGGTGACCAGCGGCTCGATTTCCACCGGAACGCCGGCCACTTCGAGCGGCTGCATATCATCGATGGAACGTTGCCGGATTTCCTCGGACAGATGGTTGACCGACCGCAGACCGGACCGCACGCCCTGCACCACCACCCATGTGAACAGTGCGATCAGCGCGACCTGCCCCACGACCATCAGCCAGAAAAAATCTTCCAGCATCCACAGCGACATGTCGATCTTGTGCGTGATGACCCAGGTGGCGGCCAGATCCAGCAACACGAGCAGCAGGATGGGCGGCATCAGCCTGATGACCAGATGCCGGGCAAGCGAACGTGAAGGGAGCAAGGGGTGCGAAACCCGGCGCGAAATCCCGGGTGCGGAAGAAGGTATGCGTTCCTGCGTCATGACGCGTAGCCCTTGCTTAGGCGGATCGATGCGCGCGGCCGGCATGAGCCGGGCGCGGCTGGCCCGTCAGGCCGCTTCCACATCCAGCATGTAGCCGAAGCCACGCACAGTCTGAATGCTGGCGCCCGTGCCCTCCAGGCGCTTGCGCAAACGGTACACGTAGACTTCCACCGCGTTCTCGCTGAAATCTGCATCCCAGGCGGAGAGCGAATTGACGATCTGCCGCTTGGTCACGACGCGGCCTACGCGGGCCATCAGCATTTCCAGGACGGAAAGTTCGCGCACGGACAAGGACAGGCGCTGGCCATTGGCCCGGACTTCACGGCCAACCGTGTCGAATACGAGCGGGCCGACTTCGATCAAGGGTTGTGCCTGGCCGGCGCGGCGGCGGCCAAAGGCGCGCACGCGAGCGGCCAGCTCGGGCAGTTCGAAAGGCTTGGTGACGTAGTCGTCCGCCCCGGCATCCAGGCCGGCGACGCGGTCTTCGATGCCATCGCGGGCCGTGAGAATCAGCACGGGGACCTGGTTGCCATCCTGGCGCAATTGCCTCAGGACATCCAGCCCGCTCATCCCCGGGAGGTTGAGGTCGAGCAGCATCAGGTCGTACGGCTGGCCTGCCAAGGCGCCCAACACGCGGTCGCCCTCGGTCAGCCAGTCGACCGCATAACCCTGGTCGGCCAGAAATTCCTGGAGCGCATGGCCCAGGGTGGTGTCGTCTTCGATTACCAGAACTCGCATGCCGCGATTCTAGCGCGATCCCGAAAAAAAGGGCGCTAAAAGCGCCCCCTTTTCCAGGATTCGTTCACCCGCCGGACGGGGCGGCGGCAGGCGCCGGAGCGCCCCCCCCGCCGGCGGCCGCACCGGCCGGAGCCGTGCCACCCGAGGGCGGCGTCGTAACAAACCCGATGCGCGTCATGCCCGAGCGGCGCGCCGATGCCATCACCTTGGCCAGCGTTTCGTAGCGGGTATTCTGGTCCGCGCGGATGCGGATTTCAGGTTGCGGTTTGGTGCCGGCGATCGACTTGAAGCGATTGGGCAGGTCATCGATATTGACCGGCTTCTCGTCCCAGAACAGCGCGCCGCTGGCATCGATGGCCAGGTCCACGGTCTTGGGCTCTTCCTCGATCTGCTCGGCGGCCACCTGCGGCATGTTGATCTTGATCGAGTGCGCCAGCAGCGGCGCCGTGATGATGAAGATCACCAGCAACACCAGCATGACGTCGATCAGGGGCACCATGTTGATCTCGGAAACCGCATGGCTCCCGGATCCTTTGCCCTCGAAGCTGCCAAAAGCCATTATTCGCTCCCGCGTTGTACCGCGGCGCCATTCTGGCGGCGCAGCGCGCGCACCTTGCCGTCGGACAGCGCCACTTGCTGGCCGGTGGTCAGGAACGCAAACAGGTCATGCGCAAAGGCATCCAGGCGTGACAGGTACACGCGGTTGTTGCGCACAAAGGTGTTATACGCCAGCACGGCAGGGATGGCCACCGCCAGGCCGAGGCCCGTCATGATCAGGGCTTCGCCCACCGGACCGGCGATGCGGTTGATGGTCACGCCGTCGGACAGGCCGATGCCGACCAGCGCGTGGTACACGCCCCAGACCGTGCCGAACAGGCCCACGAACGGCGCCGTCGAACCCACCGAAGCCAGCACCGTCAGGCCGTTCTCGAGCTTGGCGGTTTCTTCGTCGATCACCTTGCGCATGGTGCGCGTGACGAAATCCGAGTTACTGCCCGACTCTTCCAGCTTGGTCGCGCCGAACTTGTTGTGGTGGGCCTGGGCGTGCATGGCATGGCTGGCCAGGTGCGAGAACGGGTCGCGCGCGCCGTGCGTGCTGATCTCGTGCTCGACCTGCTCCAGCGAACTGGCGTTCCAGAACTTGTTCAGGAAGTCGGCCGAACGCTTGCGCATGCTGACATTGCTGGCGGCCTTGACCAGGATCAGGTACCAGGTCACCAGCGACATAAGGATCAGGATGACGAACAGGCTCTTGCCCACGAAGTCGCTCTGGGCGACAAAGTGCATGAAACCCATGTCGGGAACGGCGAGCGGAGCGGGTGCGGCGGGCAGCGCGGCAGCGGCGCTATGCAGCGCGTCGGCCGATTGCTGGACAGCGCCGGCGGCTTGCTGGGCGACCTCGCCCGCGGCGGTGGCGGCTTGTTGGGCCGCGGGCGCGGCCGCTGCCGCGGCGGGCGCGGCCGGGCTGGTGGTCGCCTGCGCCACCAGGGTGGCGCCATGCAGTGCGTTGGACATCTCAGTTCCTCATTACGAAATCGAACGGAATTTTGGCTTTGGCGGGATAGGCCACGCCGTTACGGGTATAGGGCTTGAAACGGCCCTTGCGGGCGGCGGTCAACGCGGATTCGTCCAGGCGCGGAAAACCCGACGACGCATCGATGGTTGCCCGCTCGACCAGCCCCTGGGTGTTGATTTCCACCAGCACCACGACCCTGCCCTCTTCCCGCATGCGGCGCGACGCCATCGGGTAGTTCGGCATCGGACGCGCGCCCTGGAACTCGATACTGGAGACCATCACAGGCTGATCGGGCGGTGGTCCTTGTTGCGGTCCCTGCGGCGCCTGCGTGCCTTCCGGCGCGCCGCTGGGCGGCGTCTGCCGAGGCGGCGTTTCCGGCTTCGGCTCGGGCTTGACGTCCTGCTTGGGCTGGGGCTTCGGTTTGGGCTTCGGTTTGGGCGGCGGGGGTTTGGGCGCCGGCATCGGCGGTTTTTCAACCACCGGCTCGGGTTCCGGTTCGGGTTCCGGCTCGGGCTTCAATTCGGGTTCGGGCTCGGGTTCAGGCTCGATCTCGGGTTGCGGCTCGGGCGGTGTTTCCGTCACCGGCTGCGGCACTTCGGGCGTGGGTTCGGCTTTTGCGATCTGGGGGATGGGCGCATCCACCACGCTCACCATGATCGCCTCGGGTTCCTCCAGTTCAGGACGGCTTTCCGGCGCCATGAAGATGGCGCCGATTACCGCCGCGTGAAGCGCGACTACCGCCAGGCCAGCGCCTGCGCGTATACCAAAAGAAGACCGCGAAGAAGAATTCCAACCGCGTTGAAAACTAGGCATGAATCAGCCAGGGTGCATTGACTTATCCGGCCAGCCAGGGAAAAGACGCGCACAGAAAGGCGACGCCGGCTGACCGGTACAAGCCCGTTATAGTATCTTAAATGCGAATGATTCGCACGTTGTATTTCGTCTGGGCCAGCACATGTCCTGACCGGGATCAAACCCGGCGACAGGGCGGTGCCCCCCGCACCCGGCCACGCCATCGCGTTCCGATACGAAAAATCCGCCACCGGCCTGGAATAGCCGGAATGCGGCTCGCCCGCTAGAAGCGGATCGTCAAGCCGGCCATCGGCCCCTTCTGCACCACGTCGAACACAAAACTCCCTTGGCGGTAATCCACGCCGAGCGCCCGGTAACCGAACGTCGCGGAGAATCGGTCGTTGAAGTGGTAACCGAACCCGAGGCCGACATCCCAGTCCAGGTCCGCGCCCCCCGCGCCGATCAAGCCCCAGCCCGTCGCATAGAACTTCGAATTGAAGGCGTAAATGCCGCGGAGCCCCACCAGGGCATCCACCCACGTCGCGCTATCGCTCCGTTTCCTGCCATGCAGGACGCCTCCACTGAATGAAACCTCCGTGTCGACAGACCAGACCCGAGCGCCCGCCACGAGGTCCAAGTGGTGCGGCGAGGTTTTCAGCACCGAATAGCCGACGCCTATCATTCCCGCGAACGTCGTCGCCTTCACATCGGCGCTCGTCGCAAGCACGCCCCGTGGGCTTGCGCCATCCGAAGAAATGTCGGTATAGATGACGTCCCCGAACACGCTGTACCGCCCCTTGCGCGCATCGCCGATCACCATGGCGGCAAAATTGAGGTCATCGAAAATCTTGTCGAAGCTCGCGTCGATATCGACGGTGGGAAGATGGAACTGCGAAGTCTTGCCGGAAAGGCCGGTGGCCCACAGGTACGGCGTGACCGAAAACTCCCATTCCGTCGGCGCATCCTGGGCGCTTGCCGGGGAAGCCGGGGCCGGATCCGCGCCAAATGCCCGGCCCATCCAGAAGAGGCAAAAAAACAGATAACACACGGTACTGTTTTTCATCGCGAACCTCACGGTGGAACTCATTGAACGGCAGGCAGCGCCAACTGCGCGGCGCCCCTGCCCCCTCCATTGGCTGTCAACTGACCCTTCTGGCCGGCGGAATCACCCAGGAGCCGTCGATGATGGATGGATTGCTTTCGTTGGGCCAATAGAGCCGCATCATCAAGATGAACTTGCCCTTGGGCGCCGGCAACCAGTTGGACTCCAGTTCGGCGCCCGGTGATACATGCTGAATGAGCAGATCGATCGAACCGTCGGCTTTCGCCTTCAAGGGCTGGCGCGCGCTGATCGAGTAGCGATCAAGCGGATTGTCGACAAAGAAATAATCCTCGTCGTACATGGTCAACGACCAGAATCCGGAAACGGGCGGCGTCATCCCTTTTTTGAAGGTCAGCACATACTTCTCGGACCCGTCGTAGGCGCGCATTACCTTGCCGCTGGCGGATTTGAGCGAAGTCGGATAAATCGCATCCTGCGGCCTGTTGGCGCCCAGGCCGATCGCCGTGATCAATGCCCGTTGGACATAATTCGTGCCATAGATCCCGGTCTTGGTCGTAAAGCCCCATCCGTCGATTTCCTGGATATCGCCATCGCTGGATTTGAAGTGCGCCATGATGCGTCCAAAGCCGATTTCGGGCACACGCTTCACGAAAGCAGGATCAAGCTTCGTCTTGTCAAAATCCTGTCCTGGCACGATTCCTATGGAGGCCAACCTGGCAACCATGGGTGCATCCGCAGCGTACGGCGGGTTCCTTTTCAAGAGTTCCGAAAACAGCGTGAAATACTCGATCGCGTCCATCTTGTTGACTTGATCGCGCACGCTCGCCTTCATGTCTATCGCCGGATCGACCTTGCCTTGGGGCGGCTTCCATTCTTTCCCCATTGCGCTCAAGGGAAAGATCTTTACTTCGTCCTGCAGCCTGTGCACCTCCGCATAGTCCTCGGGAGTGCCCGTGCAGTAGATGCGGCCAAGCAGCCACACAATGCTTGTCGGCGACTTGTATTGCGTCATGCCCTGCGGGACCTGCCCCTCCCACCCTGGCCCCGTAACCACGAAAGTCTGCGCTTGGGTTCCCGTCGTCCGCTTGCCGGGAACGTCGAAAACCGTCGTCCAGCCGTCCAGCATGGGAAACAGCGCATAGCGTTTGTTCATATCTGGCAGGCTCACCACCCATGGCTCGGCTCCCACATCGAAAAAGGCTGTCGTATACAGCGTGTCCGCATTTGGCGCGGTCACATCGCGGAAATGCGCGTCCGGGTATTTCCGCAACTTGATGAGATGCCCCATCGGAGCCCGCGTCCCCACCGGTTCCGCGACGTTCGTGATGACCCTCCTGGTCAGCTCCATCGTCACAAGGGGATAGGCATAGATGTATGCGTCGACCGCCGTCGAGAACCCCTCGCTTGCCTCCGGCAGATCGGCAACCAGCCCCTCCGCGGCGCGCACTGACGCGCCCAAGCCGCCGGTCGCAAGCAAAGCCAAGCACCCCGCGTTCAAATTTCGACGAGTAATGTTCATTTTCTTTCCCACGAAAAGTTGTTGAACGGCTTTATGCAGCTTTCATACGGAAACGCACGTAATGGCGGCGAAACGCTGGGCAACCGCGTGGGGCGCTTCAAACTGTCGAAGTGGACGCGCCCCTGGCGTGCTGCCGGCACAACCGCCGGACAGGCTTACCTCGGTCTGACATATTTCCGGATTTCATAGGCCGCCGCGGTGGTCCATTCGTCGATAAGCGGTTGCAGCTTCGACAACTGGACACCGCCCTGGCCCTGCATCGCGCTGGCGACCCTTTCGCCGGTGCCGCCACGCACCGATGCGTAAAGCAGTTCGCCCGATCTGCTATCCGTGATCTGCGATTCGATGGCTACCGTGGCGTTGGCCGGCATGCCGCCCTCCATCGCGGCCCTCGCTCCCGTCATGACCAACGCAATGGGGATGTATTGGTATTCCTTGAGCGGCTGCGTGGCGGTCCCGACCGCGGTGATGGCGATACGCACCTGCGCCACGCCGGGGCCCGGGCGGTCGGCCAGTTGAACCTCTTGACCGATCTTTTGCCGCAACGACCGATCGACCGCCTCGCGAATCTGCGTAAGGGTTTCCAGCGACACATTCTCGGAAGGCTGAGGTTCCGGGTAGTACACGACGGGAGCAAGCCACACCGCGTGGTAGCGTTCGGGCGTGAAATCAGGGTTCAGATACACCAGCCGGGTGCCGCCGCCCGGGGCGGGCCGCTCGGTCAGCATCGAATAATTCTGGAGAAAGCCTGATTCCACCGGTGCGGATGGAGTAGCGCAGCCCGCGACCAGGACGGCCGAAAAAATGCCGAGCAGAAGATTTCGCGGCGAATTACCAGCATTCATTTCGTCTACCTTTTGGAAAGGCGGGTGACGGTGCGAAGCTACTAGTACCTGTGCCAGACGGATTCGGACGAAAAGCGGGACAGCCCCTTCCGTGTATGAACCCTGTGAATACTGAAGTTCAGCCGCTAAAAAAAAAAGTGCGATATGAACCAGTACAAAAATCCTACCCGCCGATCCCGGCGTGCCGTCGGGGCCGGCGACTGCCCGTCAGGCCACCCGGAGGCCCCACAAGCCTCACAAGCCTCGCAGCTTCAAGCTTCAAGAGCCCAAAACAAAAAACCCGCCACGGCGCCGTGTGCGGGTTTATGTGGAATTCATGCCATGCAAGCATGATTCAGGGTCGCTTTTGGTGGGTGCTACAGGGGTCGAACCTGTGACCTACGCCGTGTAAAGGCGCCGCTCTACCAACTGAGCTAAGCACCCATTCTGGTGCGGATGCAAGACGAAAATTCGTACAGGCAACTGCCAACTGGGTTACTCAAAAGCAATACGCGGGCCGGAGTATACCGGACCGCGTACTTGTCGGCAAATCGCAGAGGGCCATGCCGTGCGATCAGCCTGCCGTCCATTAGTTGACGGCGTCCTTCAGGGCCTTGCCCGGACGGAACTTCGGCACCTTGGCCTTTTTGATCTTGATGGTTTCGCCGGTGCGCGGGTTACGGCCGGTGCGCGCGGCGCGAGCCGACACTGCAAACGTGCCGAAGCCAACCAGCGTGACCGTACCGCCCTTCTTCAGCGTGGTCTTCACGGCACCGATCAGGGCGTCGAGCGAACGGCCGGCTGCAGCCTTGGAAATATCGGCCTTGCTGGCGATGTGATCGATGAGTTCGGTTTTGTTCATTCAGGTGTACCCCTCACAAGGTGTGGAGTCTGCCGGGAGAGCAGTTCATGGCCGTCAGGATTGGATGCCACGATTGGACGCAAGACCCGGCAAACGACGAACAGACAGTGGATAAACTTTTATCTTGCGCTGCAAAGCACAACTTTTAAACTGCTGCGCCGCTTAGGATTCGATGGCATGTTGCCTTCAAACCGTCAGCGACGCAGACGTGTATTAGGCCTTGGCGTGGCGCGGCTGTCAAGCGAAAACCTCACCGCAACCCGCGTCAATACTAGCTTTTAGGCGTTTTCGCAATAAACAAAAACGCGAATTTAGGGGTTTGCGCGACACCCGGAAAAAACGCTTTAGGCTTCATCAAACGTCGGCCCAGCGGCGCAGAAGATTGTGATAGATGCCGGTGAGCTGCACGATCGACGCATGCCCCGCCACGTCCTGGTTCAAGCGCTGTATGGCCACGTCCATGTCCAGAAGCAGCGCGCGCTGGCTGTCTTCACGCACCAGGCTCTGCATCCAGAAGAACGAACTGACGCGCGCCCCGCGCGTGACGGGGTTGACCTTGTGCAGGCTGGTGCCTGGGTACAGCACCATATGCCCCGCAGGCAGCTTCACGGCGCGCGGGCCATAGGTGTCGTCGATGACGAGCTCGCCGCCCTCGTAGGAATCGGGATCGGAAAAGAACAACGTGGCCGACAGGTCGGTGCGCACGCGCTCGGCCGAGCCCGTTATGCCGCGCACGGCATTGTCCACGTGATAGCCGAAGGCCTCGCCGCCTTCATAGCGGTTGAACAGCGGCGGGAATATCTTGCGCGGCAAGGCGGCCGACATGAACAGATTGTTGCCCGCCAGCCGCTGCAGGATCAGGTTGCCCAGTTCCTGCGCCAGGGGATGCTGTTCGGGCAGTTGGCGGTTGCGCTTGACCTCGGCCGACTGGAAGCCCGCGGTGACCTTGCCGTCCACCCAATCGGCGGCATCCAGGCGGCGCCGGACCTCTTCAGCCTCTTGCGCCGTGAACACTTCTGCAATCTGTATAAGCATGGGACCCACCCCGTTTGCGTTGCCCGCGCGTCCGTCAGCAGGCCGCGCGCGTGCCGCATTATCCCTTCAGGCAACCATTGAGCGCCTGATCGAAATCAAACAGCAAATCCGCTTCGTCCTCGATGCCGACGGACACGCGGATCAGGCTGTCCGCGATGCCCATCTGCCGGCGGCGCTCGGCGCCCATCTCGTAATAGATGGTGTGGGCGGCGGGCAGCGCCAGGCTGCGGGTGTCGCCAAGATGGGTCGCCATCAGCACGATGCGCAGGCGGTTCAGGAAATCGAAGCAATCGACGCCGTCGGCCAGTTCCACACCCAGCAGCCCGCCAAAACGCGAACCGAACAGCGCCGCCGCGCGGGCGTGCTGCGGATGGCTGGCCAGCCCGGGGTAATGCACCTTGGCCACGCCGGGATGTTCTTCAAGGAAGCGCGCCAGCGCCAGCGCATTGGAGCAGTGCTTCGCCATGCGCAGAGCCAGCGTCTCGGCGCCCACCGCGATGCGGTGCGCCGGTTCGGCGGCCAGCGTGCCGCCCATGTCGCGCAGTCCCTTCTTCTTGATCTGCGTCAGGCCCCAGCCCGTCGACGGACCCTTGCGGTAGGTCTCATGGATGTTGGCGTCGCCGGACCAGTCATGCAGGCCGGTGTCCGTCACGGTGCCGCCCAAGGCGTTGCCGTGCCCGCCTATGTACTTGGACAGCGAATTCATCACGAGCGACGCGCCGACCGACGAGGGGCGGAACATCCAGGGCGAAGTCAACGTGTTGTCCACGACATAGACCAGGCCCTTCTCGCGGCAGATCTCGCCGATCACGGCCAGGTCGGCCACCTGCGTGCCCGGGTTCGCGATGGTCTCGGTGAAGACCATGCGCGTATTGGGCTGGATCGCCGCCCTCACCTGCGAAGAATCGGTCGCATCCACGAACGTGATCTCCACGCCCAGTTCCTGCAGCGTGCCGAACAGGCTGTTCGTGTTGCCGAACACGAACTGGCTGGAGACCAGATGATCGCCCTGGCGCAGCAGCGTCGTGAAGATGGCCGCCAGCGCCGCCATGCCGGTCGAGAAGCTGACCGTGCCCTTGCCGCCTTCCATCTGATTGATCTTGGCTTCCAGCGCGGTGGTCGTGGGCGTGCCCTGGCGCGCGTAGGTGAAGCCCGCCTTGCCCTGGAACACCGCGGCCAGCTCGCGCGCATCGTCGTACGCGAACTCGGACGATGGATGCATCGGCTTGTGCACCGCTCCGTGCTCGACGGATTGATTGCGGTCGGAATGGAGGATCGTGGTGGTGAAGCCGTTCTGGTGCATGATGGGCTGACGCGAAAGAAAAAGGGAATCTACAAAACGAGGCCGGATTACGATTGGCGCTGGCGCACGGTCTCGTAGAGACAGACGGCGCTGGCCACGCTGACGTTCAGGCTTTCAACGGAACCCAGCATGGGAATGTTCACGAGCTGGTCGCAGGTTTCACGGGTCAGGCGGCGCATACCCTCGCCTTCGGCGCCCATGACCCACGCCATCGGCTGGCGCGCGTCAATCTGATGCATGCTGCCGGTGGCCTGATCGTCGGTGCCCACCAGCCACACCCCGCGGTCCTTCAGGCTGCGCATGGTGCGAGCCAGATTGGTCACCATCAGGTAGGGCACGGTGTCCGCCGCCCCGCAGGCCACGCGCTGCACGGTGGCGTTCAGGCCGACGGCCCGGTCGCGCGGCGCGATCACCGCATGCACGCCCGCGGCATCCGCGGTGCGCAGGCAGGCGCCCAGATTGTGGGGATCGGTCACGCCATCGAGTATCAGCAGCAGCGGCGGGCCCTCGATCACGTCGAGCACTTCATCCACATCGACCGCAAGCTGGCGCTCATCGGCCAGCGCCACGACGCCTTGGTGGCGCGTGCCGCGCGACAGGCCGTCCAGCCGCTCCATCGGGACCGGGTGCAGGCGGCAGCCCGCCTTTTCAGCCTGCTCGATGAGTGTCTGCATGCGCTTGTCGCGGCGGGAGGCCTCGACATAGATTTCCTTGATCGACTCGGGCGCGTGGCGCAGCCGCGCGACAACCGCGTGAAACCCGGCAAGAACTTGGGTCGACGCCATAAAGCAATACCTTTAGATAAACGAATACCCGCCCCAGAGCGGGGCGGGCCACCGGATCAGGCCGGCAATAACCGCAATGTTACCCCTTAAGGCCACGCCGCCAAACGACGGCATGGCCATAAGGAACGCGGCGCGCGCATCAGTGCCGCTTGTGGACGGCCTTTTTGGCCGGCGCGGCCCGCTTGGTTGCCTTGGGCGGCTTGCTGGCCTTCTTGGCCTCGGCACGCCTTTCCTTGGCGGTCTGCCCCTTCAGGGCAGCGGGCTTGGGCGACGCCGCCTTCTTCACGCGGCGCACGGGCTCGTCGGGCCCGCGGGCCGCCGCCTTGCGCAGCGCGTCAAAGCTCGTGCCCTGAACCAGGCGGAATTCGATGCGGCGCGCTTCCAGGTCCACGCGCGACACCTGCACCTGCACCTTGTCGGTCAGGCGGTAGCGCATGCCCGTGCGCTCGCCGCGCAGCTCATGCAGGGCGTCGTTGAACTGGAAGTATTCGCCGCCCAGTTCCGAGACGTGCACCAGGCCCTCGACGTGCAGGGTGTCGAGCGTGACGAAGATGCCGAAGCTGGCCACGCCGGTGACCGTGCCGCTGAAGTCCTCGCCCACGCGCTCCTTGACGAACCAGCACTTGAGCCAGGCCTCGACATCGCGCGAAGCCTCGTCCGCGCGGCGTTCGCTGGCGGACAGGACCAGGCCCATCTTTTCCCAGATGGCCTGCTCGTGTTCGCGTTGCGTGCGGCCAATGACGACCGCGTGGTCATCCAGGCTGGGCACGTAACGCTGCCCCGCCAACAGGGCCTTGATCACGCGGTGCGTCAGCAGATCGGGGTAGCGGCGGATCGGCGACGTGAAGTGGGCGTAGCCCGGATAGGACAGGCCGAAGTGGCCCATGTTGTCGGGGCTGTAGACGGCCTGCTGCATGGAGCGCAGGCACATCGTCTGCAAGAGCTGGTAGTCGGGGCGGCCGCGCACGGAATCGAGGAAGTCGCCGTAATCCTTGGCGGTGGGCATCTCGCCTCCGCCCAGCGACAAGCCCATCGTGCGCAGGAATTCACGCAGCGATTGCAGGCGTTCCGGCGTCGGGCCTTCGTGTATGCGATACAGACCGGGATGCTTGCTGCGCGTCATGAAGTCGGCCGCGCACGTGTTGGCTGCCAGCATGCACTCTTCGATCAGTTTGTGCGCATCGTTGCGCACGGATGGCACGATCTGTTCGATGCGTCCCAATTCATTGCAGACGATCTTGGTCTCGACCGTATCGAAGTCGATGGCGCCGCGCTTCTTGCGCCCCTGCGACAGCACCTGAAAGAGCTCGTACAGGTGCTGGACGTGGGGCATGACGCTGCGCATCGCGTGCGCGGCCGGGCCGCCGGGCTGCTGCAGGGCGGCCCAGATATTCGTGTAGGTCGTGCGCGCATGCGAATGCATGACCGCGTTGTAGAACTGGTAGGCCGTGACGGTGCCGGCCTTGGCCCCCGTGGCGGGGATGACCATGTCGCACACCAGCACCAGGCGGTCCACATCCGGATTCAGCGAACACAGGCCATTGGACAGGGACTCCGGCAGCATCGGAATGACCCGGCGCGGGAAGTACACGCTGGTGCCGCGCTCGATGGCGTCGTCATCCAGCGCATCGCCCGGACGCACATAGTGGCTTACGTCGGCGATGGCAACCAGCAGACGCCAGCCGGGACGCTTGCGCTGGCCAGTGCCCAATTCCACGGGTTCGCAATACACCGCGTCGTCGAAGTCGCGCGCGTCTTCGCCGTCAATGGTGATGAGCGGCACGTCGCGCAAGTCCACCCGGCCTTTCAGATCGGCTTTCGTGACCACGTCGGGCAGGCGCGCGGCCTGCTTGCGGGCGGCTTCCGAGAATTCGACGGGCACATCGAACTTGCGCACCGCGATCTCGATTTCCATGCCGGGGTCGTCGATCTCGCCCAGCACCTCGGCAACACGGCCCAGCGGCTGCGTGTGGCGCGTGGGCTGCTCCATGATTTCGACCGCGACGACCTGCCCGTGCTGGGCGCCATTGGTGTCGCTGGGAGGAATCAGGATGTCGTGCTTGATGCGCTGGTCTTCGGGCGCGACGATGGACAGGCCGTGCTCATGCAGAAAGCGCCCCACCAGCTTGTTGGTGCGGCGTTCGATGACTTCGACGATGGTGCCTTCCGGCTTGCCCCGGTATTCGCCCGTTGGCTTCACCAGCACGCGGTCGCCGTGCAGCACCTTCAGCATCTCGCGCGGAGACAGGAACAGATCGGGTCCGCCATCATCGCGCAGCAGGAAGCCGAAGCCGTCGCGGTGACCCAGCACCTTGCCGGCGATGAAGTCCAGCTTCGTAGCCAACAGCAGCACGCCCTTGCGGTTGGGCATCAATTGCCCGTCGCGCTCCATGGCACCCAGGCGGCGCTCGAAGCCCACCATCGTCGCCGCGCGTTCCACGCCCATGCGCTCGGCCAGTTCAACCGGAGACAACGGTGCTCCCGCGGCGCGCAGCGCTGTCAGGATGGCTTCACGGGACGGAACATCAGGGTCGAAGTCCGGCGGCGCTTCGGGCAAGGGTGTTGATCTGTTGTTATTCGATTCGTTATTCGATCGTTTTGCCAAAGCTAAAATTTCCGTATATAATGCGCAGCTTCTGTGGTTCGCCCAAGGCTGAACACTGAAGCAGAAAATGGTCAGAAGGGGTTTGAACAAAAGGGGTTTGAACAAAACCCAAGGGTTTGAAAAAACCCATTGTAAAACCAACTGCACTCTGGCGCATGTTTTAGTTCAACAGTTTAATCAAATATGTTGAGCCAAACGATGCAACTAGGGCGGCAGCGTAGCACATAGTTCTGACAGTATCTCTCAGTGCCCAGGTGGCGGAATTGGTAGACGCGCACGGTTCAGGTCCGTGTGCCGCAAGGTGTGGAGGTTCGAGTCCTCTCCTGGGCACCACGGAATTCAAATCGGGGCAATCAAGATTGCCCCGATAGTCAGGGTGATAAATCCTGGCAAGGTAAAAGCTGAAAAGCCCCGGAAATCGAAAGATCTCCGGGGCTTTTGCTTTGCGCGATTAAATTTCCGAGACAGCCAGCTTTCCGAGACATCCAGCTTCTGCCCTGCCCCGCTTATGCCGGCGACGGCGCCGCTCAACGCCAGGGAACCTTGCGATTCAAATGGTGGCGCGCATAAAGATCCGCCCCCATTCCATCGATCTGCCCGTCGATCAGCGCCTCGAAGGGATCGAGCAGCGAGTCGAAATTGCGCGGCGATTCGATGGCGTTCAGGGCGTGCGTTACGGCCTCGATGGTGGACAGCGCACCCGGCACGTCGGCATGACGCACGCGATAGCGCGTGGACAGCCCGGCAGGCAGCATGACCCGCGGCAAGGCGGCGAGCGCGGGATTGATATGCAGAAGTTTGCGCGCATGCCCCCACGTTCCGTCCGGCACGATGAGCGAAACGGGCACGCCCAGGTCGCCCCCATAGCCCGGCCCCAGCACCTCGGCCCCGTCACCCGGAAACAGCAGGCGCGGCGCATGGCCCGGCACCGACCAATCGCTTTCGGAAAAATACTCGCCCACCACCCTGCGCGCGCCCTCCAGGCCCAGCACGGCGAGCCTGGCCGTATTCAACGCGTGGCGCGCTTCGCTCGGGTGCTGCAGCACCACCACGCGCGTACGGCAGGACAGCGAGGGAATCCGGGCGCACAGACAGTGCGATTGAGGGCGCAGGCAACGCGTGCAGAGGGTACGGGACATGGGCGACACTATATCGAAAGCCGCCCGAACAAAAAAAAGTGAAAAAAAGCGGATCGACTTGCACACTTCAAAGAAAGTATGCATAATCTCGTTCCTCTGCTGCTGAACACGAAACAACGCGAAAGCGAAGCAACGTTAAAGCAACAGCGCCCAGGTGGCGGAATTGGTAGACGCGCACGGTTCAGGTCCGTGTGCCGCAAGGTGTGGAGGTTCGAGTCCTCTCCTGGGCACCAATTATTACATCACGAGGTACCTGTCGTGATGCGCCAAGTAAAACCCCGTACGCGTAAGCGTTCGGGGTTTTTGCTTTTCGGGTCCTGATCAAAGCGGCGCGCAGGGCCTGCGGCCCCGCGGCACCACGTCACGACCCGGGCCTCGTCACCGTAGCGCCGCCCCGGGCCTCGCTATCCAAGACCTGTTATTTCAGCACGCGCGTCATGACCACGTGCGGAATGCCGGCCTCGACGAACTCCTCGCCTTCCACCGTGAAGCCGTGCGCTTCATAAAAGCCCGCGGCATGCGTCTGCGCGTGCAGCACCAGCATGCGGTGGCCGTCTCCGTGGCCCTGCCCGATCAGCGCATCCAGCAATTGGCTGCCCACGCCCATTCCGCGCGCCCGCTTGTGCACGGCCATGCGGCCGATATGGCCATCGGGCAGCAGGCGCCCGGTGCCCATCGGCGTGCCGTCGGGCCCGTACGCCACGGCATGCACGGACACCGCGTCGTCGTCATCGAGCTCGACCTCGGGCGGCACGTTCTGTTCAACGACGAACACTTCGTGGCGCACTGAATAGGCATCCTCGCGCAGGCGATCCCACGTTCCCAAGGCGATACGCACCGTTGCTTGTTTGTTGGCCGACATGTCCTTTCCCTCGCGTGCAGCAAATGAATAAAAGAATCCTACGCCGCATTTTCGCAGGGATGAAGGAGGGACGAAAAGGGGTACGATCGCGGCTTGCCCACGACGCCCATGTTCCGCCATGCCGCCCGCCGCTCCCCCCGCCTGGTTGAAAGCCGCTCCCGCGCTCTTCCTGCTGCTGTGGTCCAGCGGTTTCGTCGTGCTCAAGGTGGGGTTGGCCTATGCTGATCCGCTGACATTCCTGGCCCTGCGCTACGCCTGCGTGGTGCTCATCCTGGCGCCCTTCCTGCTGGTGCTGCGCCCGCCCCCGCCAGCCCGGGCCCGCGCCTGGATCCATCTGGCCGTGGTCGGCCTGCTGTTGCAGGCAGGCTACTTCTGCTTCACCTATCTGTCGCTCAAACAAGGGATGTCGGCCGGCGGCCTGGCGCTCATCACGTCCCTGCAACCGATCCTGATCGGTTTGCTGGCGCCGGCGATCGCGCGCGAACAGGTCGACGCCAGGCGCTGGGCGGGCCTGGCATTGGGCGTGGCGGGGGCCGCGCTCGTCATCGTCGCCAAGGCCTCGATCGACGTGCTGGCGCCATTGGGCCTGCTGTTCGGGGTCAGCGCCCTGCTTTGCATCACCGGCGGCACCCTGTATGAAAAGCGCTTCGGCGCACAGACCCATCCCGTCACCTCCAATCTGGTGCAGTACACCGTCGGCCTTGCCGTCACCGCGCCGCTGGCCTACTGGCTGGAGCCGATGCATATCGAATGGACGGGGGCCCTGCTGGGTTCGCTGGCCTATCTGGTGGTGGGCAATTCCCTGGTGGCGATCACGCTGCTGTTGACCATGATCCGGCACGGTGAAGCCTCGCGGGTGTCCGCGCTGTTCTTTCTGGTGCCGCCGTGCACGGCAGTCATCGCCCTGGTGATTCTGCGCGAGCCCATCCCCGCGCTCGCCTGGCCGGGCATGGCGCTGGCGGCGTTGGGCATTCTGCTGGTCACCCGCAAGACTAGCGGTGCGCCCAAGTAGAATAAGCGCCTTCCCGCCCCCCACCCCGCGCCCATGAATGCCGTCGTCACCGCCGCCCTGCCAGTCTTTGCGCTGATCCTGACCGGCTGGCTGGCTGCCCGGTGGCGCGTGCTGGGCCCCGGCGCCACCGACGCGCTGAACCGCTACGTGGTCTACCTGTCCTTACCCGCGCTGCTGTTTCGCGCCATGACGCAGGTCGATTTGAAGCACATGGCGCATTGGGGTTTTGTCGCCGCATTCGCCGGCGGCATCGCGGTCACCTTCCTGGCATCCTTTCTGCCCGCCAGGCGCGCGCCTCATGCACTGACCGACCGCAGCATCGAAGGCCTCGCCGCGTCGTACGCCAACGCCGGCTATATGGGCATTCCGCTTTGCCTGGCGCTGTTCGGAGCGGAAAGCCTGGCGCCCGCGACCTTCACCACGCTGCTCACCGCCAGCGTGCTGTTCGGCTTCGCCATCGCACTCATCGAATTCGACCGCCAGCAGACGCCCAACCTGACCGCGACGCTGCTCAAGGTCGGACGCGCCCTGATGCGCAATCCGCTGCTGGTCGCCCCGGTACTCGGCCTGGCCTGGGCCGCCACCGGCCTGACCCTGCCGGAAGGCGTGGACCGCTACGTGTCCTTGCTGGGCGCATCCGCCAGCCCCTGCGCGCTGGTGACCATCGGCCTGTTTCTGGCGCAGACGGAAACCGCCAGCGCGGGCCCCGGTGTCTTGCGCCTGGTGGCAGGCAAGCTCTTGCTGCAGCCCGCCGTCACGGCGGTGCTCGCTTTCTACGTGTTTCCGATGCCGCCGCTGTGGGCGTGGACCGCCGTGCTGATGAGCGCGCTTCCCATCGGCACCGGCCCCTTCATGCTGGCCAAAATGTATGGCCGCGATGCCCGCGTGACCTCGCGCGCCATTCTGGTCAGCACCGTGGCCTCGGTGCTGACCGTCAGCCTGCTGGTGGCCTGGATCAGCGCACACCCTCTTTCCTGATTCATATCCATGCTGCTTGCCGTCGCCATCTTCATCTTCACCATCACCCTGGTCATCTGGCAACCCAAAGGCCTGTCCATCGGATGGAGTGCCGTGATCGGAGCGGGCCTTGCGCTGGCGACCGGCGTGGTTCACCTGGCCGACATCGCCGATGTCTGGCGCATCGTCTGGAACGCCACCGCCACCTTCATCGCCATCATCATCACCAGCCTGATCCTCGACGAAGCCGGCTTCTTCGAATGGTCCGCGCTGCATGTGGCGCGCTGGGGCGGAGGACGCGGACGGCTGCTGTTCGTGCTGATCGTCCTGCTGGGCGCCGCCGTCTCCGCGCTGTTCGCCAACGACGGCGCGGCGCTGATCCTGACGCCCATCGTCATGGAGATGCTGCTGGCGCTGGGATTTGGCCCCGGCGCCTCGCTGGCCTTCGTGATGGCCGCGGGCTTCATCGCGGACACCGGCAGCATCGCGCTGATCGTGTCCAACCTGGTAAACATCGTGTCGGCGGACTTCTTCGGCATCGGCTTCGGCGAATACGCATCGATAATGCTGCCGGTGAACCTCGTGGCCGTCGGCTCCACGCTGGCCGTCCTGCTGCTGTTCTTTCATAAGAGCATTCCCCCGCGCTACGACGTGAGCCAACTGCCGGCTCCCGCCTCGGCGATACGCGACAAGATCACATTCCGCGCCGGCTGGGTGGTGCTTGGCCTGCTGCTGGCGGGATTTTTCATTCTGGAGCCCATGGGCATCCCGGTCAGCGCCATCGCCGCCGCGGGCGCGCTCGGCCTGCTGCTGATCGCGGGGCGCCAGCACGTCGTCGGCACCCGCCGGATCATGCGCGAGGCGCCCTGGCATATCGTGATCTTCTCGCTTGGCATGTACCTGGTGGTGTATGGCCTGCGCAATGCCGGCCTGACGGCCCATCTGGCGCAGGTACTGGACCGTTTCGCGGAACATGGCTTGTGGGGCGCGGCGATGGGCACCGGCCTGATCACCGCCTTTCTGTCGTCCGTCATGAACAACCTGCCGACGGTGCTGATAGGCGCGCTATCCATCGCGGAAACCACCGCCACCGGCCCCGTGAGGGACGCGATGATCTATGCCAACATCATCGGCAGCGATCTGGGCCCGAAGATCACGCCGATCGGCAGCCTGGCGACCCTGCTCTGGCTGCATGTGCTGGCGCGCAAGGGCCTGCGCATCACCTGGGGCTACTACTTCAAGGTGGGCATCGTGCTGACGCTGCCCGTGCTGCTGTTGACACTGGCGGCGCTGGTGTGGCGCTTGCAGTGAGCCCGCAGGCCACGGCGTCGGCCATATATAACTTTTAGTTATTAACGAAGCATGATTTGATGTTTTGAGAAATTTACAAGCCGTTTTAGACTCGCGGCTACTCTCCCGATTCACCCGAGACTTCCATGAGCGCCAACGCTTCCTCCCTGCCCCTGCCTTCGGCCTTGCCGCCCATCCGGATCAACCGCAAGCCGCTCTGGCTTGCGCTGCTGCTGGTGCTGGCGGGTGCCCTGTACCTGAACCAGACCGTCAGCTGGCGGCAGGGCGCGCTGTGGGTGATCGGCGCTTTGCTTGGCGTCACCCTTTATCACGCCTCGTTCGGTTTCACCCAGGCTTGGCGCGTGTTCGTATCGGATCGCCGTGGCGCGGGCCTGCGTGCGCAGATGTTCATGCTGGGCGTGGGCGTGCTGCTGTTTTTCCCCTTCCTGGCGGCAGGCACGTTGTTCGGCCAACCCGTAAGCGGCTTCGTATCGCCACCCGGCGTGTCCGTCGTGCTCGGCGCTTTCCTGTTCGGCATCGGCATGCAACTGGGCGGCGGATGCGCGTCGGGCACGTTGTTCGCCGTCGGCGGCGGCAATACCCGCATGGTCGTGACGCTGCTGTTCTTCATCGTGGGCTCGGTGATCGCCACCGCCAATTTCGGCTGGTGGTCCAGCCTGCCCGCGCTGGCGCCCACCTCGCTCATCAAGACCTGGGGGCTGGCTCCTGCGCTCATCGCCAACCTGGCGGTGTTCGTGCTGATTGCCTGGGCCGCCACGGCGCTGGAAAAGCGTCGCCACGGCCACGTGATCTCGTTCGCCTCGCGCACCGCCCGGCCCGCCTCGCTGTTGCAAGGCCCGTGGCCGCTGATCTGGGGCGGCGTGGCGCTGGTGGTATTGAACTTCGCCACGCTGGCGCTGGCCGGGCGCCCGTGGGGCATCACCTCCGCTTTTGCACTGTGGGGCGCCAAGGCGCTGAATGCCGTGACGGGCGACGTGGCCACCTGGGCCTACTGGAGCAAGCAGCCCTCGCTGGCCGCGCCGCTGCGCCAGGATGTCACGACTGTCATGGACATCGGCTTGATGCTGGGCGCACTGGCCGCCGCCAGCGCCGCCGGCAAGTTCGCCCCCATCTGGAAGGTCCCCGCCCGGTCGCTGGCGGGCGCCGTCATCGGCGGCCTGCTGCTGGGCTATGGCGCCCGCCTGGCCTTCGGCTGCAATATCGGCGCGTATTTCAGCGGCATCCTGTCGGGCAGCCTGCATGCCTGGCTGTGGCTGCCGGCCGCCTTCGCTGGCAGCGCGCTGGGCGTCCACCTGCGCCCGCTGTTCGGCCTGGCCGTCGAAAAGACGCCGCCCGCCTCGAGCTGCTGAGTATCAGCGCCTCAAGAATGGTCCCCTGAAATTCAGGGGATTTTTTTTTGGGCGCACCCCGGCTCCGGCACGCGGCTCCCGGCGTGCGCCGCCTTGCCGGCGCGCGCACCCCGCCATCCATTCATTCATCGGCCAGACGGCTGGGCTGGTGTATGGTGGCTCCATTCCGAAATACGGAGAGGGACATGAACTGGATTGCTGGCCGGTACTCGGCCTTTTTCTTGACCTTGGCGGGCGCCGCGATCACAAGCGCGCTGGCCGCGACACGCTCGCTATGGTGGCTGACCGCCGCCGTCCCGCTGCTGATGCTGGGCGCCCTGGGCGTCTATGACCTGATCCAGACGCGGCATGCGATCCGGCGCAACTACCCGGTCCTGGGCAACCTGCGCTTTCTCTTCGAGTTCATCCGCCCCGAGATCCGCCAGTACTTCCTGGAAGACGACACACAAGCCTCGCCGTTCTCGCGCGCGCAGCGTTCCATCGTCTACCAGCGCGCCAAGCGCGAGATCGACAAGCGCCCCTTCGGCACCCAGGAAGACGTCTATGGCGACCGCTACGAATGGATCAACCATTCGATGTCGCCATCGCACATCAACGACACGGATTTCCGGGTCACCGTGGGCGGCCCGGAATGCACGCAGCCCTATTCCATGTCGGCGTTCAACGTGTCCGCCATGAGCTTTGGCGCGCTGTCCGCCAACGCCGTCCTGGCATTGAATGAAGGCGCCCGCCAGGGCAACTTCGCGCACGACACCGGCGAAGGCGGCATCAGCCGCTACCATCGGCAGCCGGGCGGCAGCCTGGTGTGGAACATCGGCTCGGGCTATTTCGGATGCCGCGACGAACAGGGCGCGTTCTCCGAAGAGGCTTTCGTCAAGAACGCCTGTACGCCGCAGGTCAAGATGATCGAAATCAAGCTGTCGCAAGGCGCCAAGCCCGGTCATGGCGGCATCCTGCCCGCGGGCAAGGTGACCCCCGAGATCGCCGAAGCGCGCGGCGTCGCCGCCTGGCAGGACTGCAACTCGCCGGCCAGCCATTCCGCCTTCGACACGCCTATCGGCCTGATGAAGTTCGTGGCGCGCCTGCGCGAGCTCTCGGGCGGCAAGCCGGTCGGCTTCAAGTTCTGCGTCGGCCACCCGTGGGAGTGGTTCGCCATCGTCAAGGCCATGCTGGAGACCGGCATTACCCCGGACTTCATCGTCGTGGACGGCGCCGAAGGCGGCACGGGTGCCGCGCCCGTGGAGTTCGTCGACCACGTCGGCACGCCGTTGCGCGAAGCGCTGCGGCTGGTCCACAACACGCTGATCGGCGTCAACCTGCGGGATCGCATCAAGCTAGGCGCGTCGGGCAAGATCATCACCGCCTTCGACATGGCCCGTGTCATGGCCATGGGCGCCGACTGGTGCAATGCTGCGCGCGGCTTCATGTTCGCCATCGGCTGCATCCAGGCCCAGGCCTGCCACACCGGGAAATGCCCCACGGGCGTCACCACGCAAGATCCCTTGCGCCAGCGCGCGCTGGTCGTCCCCGACAAGGCGCAGCGCGTGGCCAACTTCCATAAGAACACCCTGCATGCGCTGGCGGAACTGCTGGCGGCGGCCGGTCTGACCCACCCCGGCCAATTGCGCCCGCACCATATCGCGCGTCGCATCTCGTCCAGTGAAATCCGTCTGCTGTCCGCGCTGTTCCCCGAACTTTCCCCCGGCGAGCTGCTGCGCGGGGAATTCCGCCACCAGGTGTTCCGTGCGGGCTGGGCGATGGCGCAAGCCCAGTCGTTCCAACCGACCCACGACATCACCACCGCCCTGGCGCAGGAACACGCTGCCCCGCGCGTAGCGGGCTACGCCTGAAGCGGCTGGCCGGGCGCTACAGCCAGCGCTCGAACATCCGCGAGAAAATCTCCATGAAGCGGTCATCCACGCCCCGGTCCTTCCAGGCCTCGGGCGTGATACGCACGGAGTCTTCCACATCGCGCTGGAACAGCGCTTCCATCTCGGCCGCGAACTCGGGGCCCAGCACCACGGCATTGACCTCGTAATTCAAGGCAAAGCTGCGCCAGTCCATGTTGCTGGAGCCCACCGTAGACCAGACGCCGTCCACCACCGCCGTCTTGGCGTGCAGCAGCGCATCGCGCCGCTCATAGACCTTGACGCCGGCGCGCAGCAGATCGGTGTAGTGCGACCGCCCGGCATTGAACACCAGCGATGAATCGCTGAAACCGGGCAACACCAGAACCACATCCACGCCACGCCGGGCGGCGGCCGTCAGCGCGTCGATGAACGCCGGATCGGGCACGAAGTACGCCATGGTGATATGTATGGATTTCTGCGCGCTTTCAAAGGCGGACATCAACGTGAGATAGACGGTATAGCCGTCGCTGCGATCGGGCTGATTGGCCAGAATCCGCACGCGTGTCGTTCCCGCAGGCGGCGCGACATACGTGCCGCCGCCCTTGATGGGTTCCTTGGCCTGCGATTCCCAGCCCGACTGGATGACCTGTTCGAGTTGCGCCACCGCCGGGCCCTCGATGCGCAGATGCGTGTCGCGCCATGGTGCGGACTTAGCGTCGCCGGCGGGCTGCGCATCGGCCTTCCCCGCGCCGGACCCCGCCCCGGAGCCAGAGCCCGACCGCCCCCCGCTACCCGATAGGGACGACGACTCGTAGACGCTGCTGACGTTGATCCCGCCCAGGTAGCCGACCTTGCCGTCCACCACCAGCACCTTGCGGTGATTGCGCTGATTGGGCGACCAGCCGGCCCGCGCGCGCGCCGGGTTGACCGGGTTGAATACCGCGACCTGAACCCCGTTATCGCGCAGGCGCTCGAACAAGGCGTCGGGCGTATTGAGGGTGCCCACCGCATCGACCATCAGGGACACCTCGGCGCCGCGCTTGCGCGCCGCGATCAGGGCGTCCGCGAACCGCGCCCCTTCCGCGTCGTCCTCGAAAATATAGGTTTCCATGTGGACATACCGGCGCGCCTGCCCGATGGACTGCAGCATGGCCTTATAGGTGCTGGGGCCGTCCGCGAGCAGCCACACCCGGTTGCCGGGCACGAGCGGCGCGCCGCTGACCGCCTGCTCCACCGCCAGATGGCGTGCCAGAAAATCGTCTTTCGGTGTTTGCGGATCCGCCGCGATGCCCTGGCCGCGGCGGTAGCTGTCGCGCGCCGCGTCGGCGGACAGGCCCGCCTGCGCGGCGCGCGCCTGGCGCTCTTGTGCGTCGGGAACGCTGGCGCAGGCAGCCAGCACGGACGCGGCGCAGGCCAGCAGCAGCGCGCGCGTCCATCGCATCGCGCCAGCCACGCCATGCCGCGGGCCCACGCCTGGCCCGAACCGGCCCAAGGCCGGTGGCGGTCTCATGATGCGCCTTTAGCGCCGGCTTCCCGCTACCAGGCAGCAGCCGAGCAAGGCGCCTACCACCGCGGCCACCCCTACCGACTTCCAGGCGTTTTCGTGAACGTATTCGTCCGCGTAGGCGGTTGCGCGGCGCGCGCGCTCCCGGGCAACGCCTTCCCATTCCCCCGCGGATTCGCGCGCATCGGCCAATTGGCGCTTGAGGCGGGCGCGAGCCGCCTCGATTTCGGAGCCCGTGTACGAAGCCGTCGAACGCAAAAGGTCTTCGGTCCCGGCAAGCAGCTCGTGCAAGCTGTCGTTCACCCGTTCACGATGCAAAGCCATCTCAGCGCGCTGGTGCTTTCGATTCATGGTCGCTCCTTATGCTTATTGGGTCTCCCGGCATATGCCTGCCTGACGCAATGCAACATCGCGTCAGCCGCGGGGCGCCGCCCCGCTCGACCGAAGCCCCATTGTGACCGTCATCGGCGGGCCCTGCCCGAGCTTTCGCAACCAGCCGTAAACCGATATTTCAGCGGACCGAAACTTGCTGGGGATAAGCACCGGCCCTGTTGGCGGTCCGCCAAAGCAGATCGGCGGACGGCCCGCCGATCTTCCCCCATTTCGTAAAAGTCCATTGCATTCAGAGGCTACGCGCTTGACACGCAAACCCCCTCACCCGCCACAATAGGCCTTTGCAATGCGCTTCAACCGCCTCAAAAAGGAACTGAACGCATGGTTTCCCCATCCGCACTGCTTGCCCCCGTCGCGCCGGAGTTCCTTGCGCGGCAACTCCAGCGCCCCAGCGACGAGCAGATCGAACTGCGCGACGGGCTGACGGACACCCCAGCTCATATCGATCCAAAGTTCCTCTACGACGCACTGGGCTCATCGCTGTTCACCGCCATAACCCAGTTGCCCGAGTATTACCCCACGCGCTGCGAAGCCGAGATCTTCCAACGCCATGGCGGCGACATCGCGCGCCACATCGGGCCGGTCCAGGCGCTGGTCGACCTTGGCGCCGGCGATTGCGTGAAGGCCGAGCGGCTTTTTTCGAGCCTGCGGCCCAGCCACTACGTGCCCGTCGATATCTCGGTCGACTACCTGCAAGCCGCCGTGCGCAGGCTCAAGCTTTCGTATCCCGACTTGAGCATCCACGCCGTTGGCCAGGACTTTTCCCGCACCCTGGACTTGCCCGCCGACATCCCCGCTGAGCAGCGGCTGTTCTTCTATCCCGGCTCCAGTATTGGCAATCTTGGCCCCGACGACGCCTACGCCATGCTGCGGCGGATACGCGCCGCCTGCCCGGGCGGCGGGCTGCTGGTGGGCGTGGACCGCGTCAAGCCCAGGCAAGTGCTGGAACCCGCCTATGACGACGCCCTGCACCTGACGGCGGCGTTCAACCTGAATCTGCTTCGCCACGTCAATGCCGTGCTGGACAGCGACTTCGATGTGGGCGACTGGCGGCACGTTGCCATTTTCAACAGCGCCCTGTCCCGCATGGAAATGCACCTGGAAGCGCAGCGCGCGCTGCGCGTGACCTGGCCCGGCGGCAAACGCGAGTTCCGCCCCGGCGAACGCATACACACGGAAAACTCATACAAATTCACCCCGCAGGCTTTCGGCGACCTGCTCCATGGCGCGGGCTATCGCGATGTCGCGCACTGGTCAGATTCGAACGGCTGGTTTTCCGTTTTCAGCGCCCGCGCCTGACGCGCAACGCACCCACCCCGCCACAGAAGGATCGCCATGGAACCCGCTTGCCTGTTGACTCATCCCGCGATCGGGCCGTACGCCGCGGGACAAGCGGGACAGCACGACCGGTACGACGCCGTCCGCGCCACCAGCACGGCCCTGGCCGCGCCCCTGAGTCCCGAGGACTGCCAAGTGCAATCCATGCCGGACTGCAGCCCCGTCAAATGGCATCTGGCGCACACCACCTGGTTTTTCGAGACCTTCCTGCTCACGCGCTTCGAGCCTTCCAGCCCGCCATTCCATCCGCAATACCGGATGCTGTTCAACTCCTACTACAACGCCATCGGCGCCAAGCATCCGCGCCCCCAACGCGGGCTGCTGTCGCGCCCGCCGCTCGCCGAAGTGCTGCGCTACCGCCAGCACGTCGACGACGCCATGCATGCGTTGATCTCGCGCCTCGGCGGCAACGACCCGGCCTTCGATACCTTGCTCGAACTCGGCCTGAATCACGAGCAGCAGCATCAGGAACTGATCCTGACCGACATCAAGCACATGCTGTCGGCCAACCCGCTCAAGCCGGCCTACGTGGCGGCGGGCTCGCCGGCCCTGCCGCCCGCCACCCCCACGGGTTGGACCCGCTACGCGGGCGGCATCACACGAGTCGGCCACGACGGGCACGGGTTCGGTTTCGACAATGAAGGCCCCGCCCACGACGTGCTGCTGGCGCCGTTCCACTTGGCCGACCGCCTGGTGACGCAGGACGAATATCTGGCCTTCATCCGCGACGGCGGGTACAAGCGCCCCGAACTGTGGCTGTCACTGGGTTGGGATCTGATTTGCGCCCAAGCGTGGCGGGCGCCGCTTTACTGGGAAGAAGAGCAAGACCAGTGGCGCGCCTTCACCTTGCACGGCATGCAGGACCTGGAGTTGCAGGCGCCGGTCACGCACGTCAGCTATTTCGAGGCCGATGCGTATGCCCGCTGGGCCGGCGTGCGCCTGCCGCGCGAAGCCGAATGGGAGCACGCGGCCCGCCAACTGGCGGAAGACACATTCTCCGAACGCGCCAACATGTTGGAAAACGGGCACCTGGATCCTCGCCCCGCCCCGTCGGCCAATGGGTCGGGTGGTCCGGTGCAACTGTTCGGCGATGCCTGGGAATGGACATCCAGCGCCTACGACGCCTATCCCGGCTTCCAGCCGGACGCGGGCGCGGTCGGCGAATACAACGGCAAATTCATGTGCAATCAGTTCGTGCTGCGAGGTGGCTCCTGCGTCACGCCGCGCGACCATATCCGTCCCAGCTACCGCAATTTCTTCCCGCCCGAGGCGCGGTGGCAGTTCTCCGGCATCCGGCTCGCCCGCGACGCCTGAACGGGGCGTAAATCCACGTTTCGGCTCGCTTGCGCATCCGAAAAATTTCATGCTAGAATTTCGTTCTTCGTTGATCAGCGCTTTGCCAGAAAGACGAAAAGATGGCGCATTAGCTCAGCCGGTTAGAGCGACGGAATCATAATCCGCAGGTCCCCTGTTCGAATCAGGGATGCGCCACCAAGAATTTAAAAGGCCCTCACTTCGGTGAGGGCCTTTTGCATGGGCCGCGGTCCCCTGCCACAGCCCCCCCTGCCGCAGATACTCGCGGCGGCAGGGGACCTACCCCAAAATCAACTATATCCCGCGCAACGTGTCGCGGCGCTTGCCGCCCCAGGTTGCGGCCAGGCTTGCCACGAACGCACCAATGAGCATCGAGGCGAAGCCCCACAAGGCGAACGCAGCCGCGGCCTTTCTTGCCGTGTCGGCCGCTTCCTTGGCCTTTTGCTTGGCGTCCTCGGCAGCCTTCTTGGCATTCTGGATCGCCTGCTCGACGCGGCGTTGCGCCACGGCGGGCTCCAGACCCGTTTGAGCGGCGACCACCTTCACGACGTAATCACGGTCCTCCGGCGTCATGTCGCCGCGCGTCAGACTCATGGCCACGATCCGGCCCACCTCGCCTCGCGCCGCGTCGCGGTCACCTCCCGCTTCGGGGCGCTCCGCGCGCAGCAGGGTATCGGTGAAATAGTCGGTCGCCCGCTCCATGCCGCCCCCGCTTGCGCCCGCCGCCGCGGTGGCCGTCACGGCCGTGCCGGCCCCCGCCGCGACGGATGCGCCTGCCTTAGCCGCGCCCGAGGCCAGAGACGCAAGCGCCGAACCCAGCAGGGCCGCGCTGACCACGGCGCTCAAGGCCCACACCAGAAAACCGTGCGCCGTGTCGCGGAAGTAGATTTCATCGGAATGCACATCCACCCATTTCGTCCGCAGCCGGCCGGCCACGTAGCCGCCAATGCCATAGGCGACGATCTGGGTGAACAGCATCCAGACGATGATGCCGATACCAACCGCCGGGGCGGACATGCCTTCGTCGCCCCAAGGCGAGACAGACAGAAAGCCCAGGCCGGTGCCGCCGGCGAACAGCGCCAGAGACAGCGCGGCGGCAATCACCGCACCGGCGAAGACCGCCGCCCATGAGACGGCGGAAATCGCGGACTCACGGGGAGGAACCGCGTAGGGCTGGCTCAATGAAGATGCGTTTTCCATGGTCAATCCTTGTTCATTGTGTTTCGTGGCCGCAAGAGCGGCTCCGAAGTGGGAAACGGCGTGCGTCAGTGCCAGAACAACGCCAGCAGAATGATGATCGGGATGGGCACGCCCAGCAGCCACAGCAGAATGGAACGCATAAAAACCTCCTTGGATGTCTTTGTTGCCTGACGGGCAATGAAACCGCTTACGCCAGGTCTATCGTGCCCGGGGATCGAGGATCCGGCGCGGGCGGGGTGGGATCGAGCGCGTCGGGGTTGTCGGCCGGGCGATTTGGATCGGGCCGAGGATCATCCGGCGGTAGATTGCCGGGAAGCGCGGGATCGTCGGACGGCAGGCTGTCCGGCGTGCCGGGCTCTCGATGCGGGGGCTGGGACATGATGTCTTCTCCTCAAGCGGCGCCTAACGCGCCTTGCCCCTGTCAGCAAATCGCGTTCCCGCCTGACGCCGCACGCAAAAAAGCCCTCTTGCGAGGGCTATTCGTGAGTGGGCGCGACGATCAGTTTTTGGGCTTGCCCTCCAGGGGAGCCTCCCGGCCTTGCGCATCGCCAGCCCCCAGAAAGGCCACGACGGCGGCCTTGCCCGCGGTCGAGGCTTCAACCAGGCTGCCGTAGCGCTTATCCGAGTAATTGGTGCTGCGCACATTGCCCGATTCCGGATCAAGCAGCGTGATGATCCACGCGAACTCGCCCGGCGTCAGTTGCCGCACCTGCAAGGTGGCGCGCGTGCCGGGACGCAATCGTTGCGACATGGGGCGGCCTCTTCAGTGTTTTGATACTGCCATCGTAGCGCATACCGGACGACCGCAAGCACGGCGCCGCCTCGAAATATGCTGCGCCCGCACATGGCATTCATGCTGCATACCCCGCGGCAAATACACCACAAAGCACGGGTCCCGCCAGGAAAACCCTAGGGCGCAGGCCTGCAATACAGGCGCACAATCAACACAAACATACAGACCGCTCAGCGGCGCCGCATCCCTTTAATCAGGCGAGGACGGAGACAACATGACTTACGTAGCAGTGGTTATAAGCTGTTTGATGGTTGTGGGTATCGTCGCGTTGGTGATTCAAACGATTCAAAGCGCGGGGCCCGAGCCCTGGCTGAAGATATCAGCGGCGATTGTCAGTTCCACCTTTGCATCGCTCTTGTTGATTCCCCTGGGATACGCTGTCGCCCAGAGCATGCTCATCGAGTAATTCCCGTCGCTTCAACGCCGCGCCTTCGCGCTATGCGTGTTTGGCCGGTCTGCCGCGCGTCGCCGCCCAACACAACAATGAACCGGCGGTGACCATGGCTACTCCCTGCCAGAACGACGTCGTCAGCGGGGTGGACAGCCATACCGCGGCGAAGACGGCGGAAAACACGGGCGTGAAATAGGAGGCGGTCGCCAGCAGAGTCAGGTTGCCCCGCAGGATTCCCACGTTCCAGAATGCATAGCCGGCCGCCATGGCGCCGCCGGTCACGCACAACTCGATCGTGGCGCTTGCGGTAAAGGCAAGCGGGGGCTCCGCGCTCAAGAGGTACTTGGCCCATAAAACGGCGGCGGTGAGCATGAAAAACAGCGCCACACCATTCTTGCCGTCGGCAAAGCGCTTCGTCACGTTGCAATAAACGGCCCAGATGATGGCGCCGCTGAATGCCAGCCCATAACTGAGAGGATTGCTCAAGATGTTGGACGCCGTGCGTTCCAGGGAAAGGCCGCCCGACCCGCCCACCACCCACACGATGCCGCAAACCGACAACAAGATGCCCGGCACCACCAACACGCCCGCGCGCTGGCCGTTGATGAGCATGGCGAGAATCACCGTGAAACAAGGCCACAGGTAATTGATGATCCCTAACTCGATGGCCTGCCCCCGATTGGCGGCGAAGCCCAGCGACAGCGACAGGCATATCTCATAGGCGACAAACAAAATGCTGCCCACGAGCAGGTATGAACGGGGAAAACTGCGCAGCTTGGGAAATCCCAGCAACAGCACCAGGAGTATCGACCCCACCGTATAGATCAGCGCCGCGCCGCCAATGGGACCGAAATCCTCGCTGACGCCGCGGATCAAGCCGACAACGGTGCCCCACAACAATATCGCCAGCAAACCTGACAGGGTGGCCGCTCTGCGGCCGGGAGTGAAGTGCATTGCCGATTCCGATTGCCCGCTGACCGCGCCGAATGACCTGGGCAGGCCCGGCGCCAAGGCGGGAAGTTTAGCGAAAACCGAACAAGCTGTACTGACTCGCCGGCAGATGGGGATCTATGCCGGCAACAGACCCACCACGACGAAAGAGGGAGAAAAAGCCGAATGGCCATTTCAATACGCAGATTGAGCGACGTGCTGGCCAGCACGGAGTCGGGCCGGCTCTATCGGATAGAGGTGTTCTTGCAAGCGGATGATCCGCGCCGCGCCGCCCCCCCGCCCATCGACACCCGCTACATACTCAGGACCACGGATGGAGAACACGTGATGGCACTGGGCGACAAGCGCTACCGGCTGAAATCGGGCGAGATCCTGACGGCCTTGACCCCGCCCTCCCAGGAAACCTGAAGGCGGGTTCCACAGCAAGCGGCGGGTTCACTGATCCAGCGCCACTCTCCGCTTGCCCTGCCCCTTGGCCTTGTACAGCGCCACATCGGCGCGCTCGAGCAATTGCAGCATGGTGGTGCCGGATTGCGGAAAGACCGCGATGCCCACGCTTGCCGACACGGCGACGCGGACATTGGGATATGGCAGCGACAGGCTTTCGACCAGGGCTTCGGCGACCTGCTTCGCATTTTCTCGATTGGCGCCCATCAAGAGCACCGCGAATTCGTCGCCGCCCAGCCTCGCGGCCACGTCGGACAGCCGGATAGCTCTCGCCATCCGCTCGGCGGCCTCTTTCAGCACCGTATCGCCCGCGGCATGGCCGTGCATGTCATTGACCGCCTTGAAGCCATCCAGGTCGATCGCCAGGATCGAGAATTCATCGCCGCTACGCTGCGCCACGGCCAGTTCCCGCAGCACGAGTTCGCCGAACAGCACCCGGTTGCACAGCCCCGTCAGCGGATCGTAGTGCGCCAGGTGTTGCGCGCGCGCCAGCATGCGCGAAGCCTGCAGCATGGCGGCCCCCACCTCCTGGGCTTCCTTGATCCGCGTGGCCGGCAGCTCAACCGTGCGCCCCTCGCCCAGCGCCAGCGCTGGCGCCACCAGCCCCTGCACGGCCGAGGTCAGCCGGCTCGCCAGCTTCAGGGCCAGCCACAGGCCCAACCCGAAAGCGATCAGCGTGCCCAGGCCGATCCAGGCAATGGAGCGGTAAAGATCCGAGGTCAACAGTGTCATCGGGGCGCCGGCGGCGACCGTCCAGCCGGACAGCGCCGAGCGGCTGAACGCCGTGTAGACGGGCGTTCCTTCCTTGGTAACGGTTTCCAGCGATCCCTCGCCTTCCTGCTGTACGGCGCGCGCCAACGCGGGCACCGCCTTTTGCCCCACGAATCGCGAGGTGTCCCGCGTGCGGGCAACGATGGTGCCGGAGCCGTCCAGCACGGCCGCCACCCAGCCCTCTGGCAGCGCGCGCCGGCCCAGCACGCTGCCGATCCGCTCGGGCGACAGCCCCACATTCAGGCTGTAGACCACCTCGTCGCCCCGCAGCACGGGCACTCCGAGGGCGATCGAGGGATCGCGCCCGGCGCCGTCCGAGAACAGGCCGGTGAGCACGGGCATGCGCGATTGAAAAACGCGAATCAATTCCTCCGGCGCGCTACTGGCCGGCAACGCGGTGCCATACGGCACCTGCGTATTGATGAGCTGGCGTCCATCCTTGCTGAGCAAGACATAGCTGTCCACGATCTGGAATCTCACCGATTCGCGCGCCCGCTGATGAAAACCGGCCAGGTCTCCGCCGATCAGGTCGGGGGACGTGGCCAGCATCTGCAAACCGGCTTCGACGCCGGTCAGTTCACGGTCGAGAATGGCGGTGAGATTGCGCGCCAGGAAAATCGTGTCGCGAAAAATCCGTTCTTTCTGGATGACGAAGCTTTGGTGCACAGCCGCGGACGCCACGATCAACGCGGGCGTTATGCAGGCGAAGACCAAGGCCAGCAGGCCGGTTCGCATGGAATACCGCTGCTGGCGCCGCGGACGCGCGCCAGCGAGGCCGTCGCCGTCAGCCATGGCGCGGCGCCTCCAACGCAGTCCGCGCAGCGCGGACATCCCACCGAAACAGCAGCCCTGGCCTCATGTACCTCCCGATACGTCCTTCATGGTCTGCGGCCTGGCCCAATTTACTCCCAAACGGTTCGATGCGACCTGCTTATCGGCCACCGCAGACCGCGCCTGCAATGACGCAGGAAAGGCGGCTGAATGAATCCAGCCCGCCCTTTGTCGCTACCGGTCTTCGAGGTCTGGCGTGCCCGTGAACTGGCTCCTGAGCAAGGTTAACGCCCCTTTCTCCGCCAAGGCCTCGTTCGGAAACACATGCTTGGTGTCTTCAAGAACCGGAAATCCGAAGACCCTTACACGGGAGTGATATCCCTCGGGGGTCTCGGCGAACTCGATGTCGAAATTGCGCTCTTCGATCCAGCCCGATCGATGCAGTTTCCATTCCATATGCAACACGCTCCTGAGTGGCGAAGTTGACACGAAAGGCCGCCCCCCGAAAGGGCCGACGCTGCTACACCATACACCCGTCCAGCAGCGGACGGACGGACACTCGTTGGCGTGCGCCCATCCGCATCTATATCGCTACTTGCCTTCGGACGGGGTGTCTTCGACCTGGGGGGCTGGCATCCCGGACGAAGGCGAGAACAGATCCCAGCTTGCCATGAACAAGGCGGCGACAAGCGGGCCGATCACGAACCCGTTCAAACCGAACAAGGCCATGCCGCCCAACGTGGAGATCAGCACCACGTAGTCCGGCATCTTGGTGTCCTTGCCCACCAGGATGGGGCGCAGCACGTTGTCGACCATGCCGATGACCAGCACCCCGAAAGCGATCAGCGCAACCCCCTTGATCGTCGCCCCCGTCAGCAGGAAATAGATCGCCACCGGCGCCCAGATCAGACCGGCGCCGATTGCGGGCAGCAGCGACAGAAAACCCATGACCACGCCCCAAAGCAGCGCGCCCTGGATCGACAGGATCGAAAAGATGATGCCACCCAGCAAGCCCTGCGCCGCCGCCACCGCGACGTTGCCCTTGACGGTGGCGCGCACCACGGTGGTGAACTTGCGGAACAGATGCTGCTTGTGCATGTCGCTCAGGGGCACCGCGCGCTTCAGGCGAGCCGAGAGCTGCGGCCCGTCCCGCAACAGGAAAAACAGCAGGTAGAGCATGATGCCAAAGCCGATCACGAACTGGAACGTGTCCTGTCCGATGCTCAGGGCCTGCGTGGCCAGGAACTGGCTGGCCTGCATCGCGCCCGCGGTGAGCTTTTCCTGCAAGCTGGGAATGTCCGCCAGATCAAAGCGCGCCAGCATGTCGTGCACGGATGACGGCAGCGCCGCCATGGCCTGTTGGAAATAGGCGCCGAAATTGATCTGCCCTGACTTGATGCTCTGATAGAGGTTCGCCCCTTCCCGCACCAGCGACCCGCTGATGACGACCAAGGGCAGGATCACCAGCAGCAACACCAGCAGCAAGGTGATCAGCGCGGCGAGATTGCGCCGCCCCCCAATCCGCGCGACCAGACGGCGCTGCAAGGGAGCAAAAAGGATGGCAAGGATGGTGCCCCAGAAAACGGCGCCATAGAAAGGCCACAATAACCAGCCGAACGCGATGGTGACCACCACGAGCAGGAGCAGAAAGGTTCTGTAGTGCACGCTGGAAGATTGGCTCATATTCCGTCCAAGGCGCGGCGCACGCCGCGAGAGCCGCATTGTACAAAGCGCGGCCGGACGGCGCTCGGCGACCCGCGCGCGTCCCGGAACACTAGGGCGCGGGCGAGCCGCGGCCCGCCGCCTCCAGCAGGATGGCGCGGGCCTGCTCAAGCCCCTCGGATTGCGCGTTCAAGCCCTGCAGCCGCAGATTCAATTCCTGCTGGAGGGTGGGCGTCGCCACGCGAGCCTGACCTTCCACCAGCAGAACCTCTTCGGCATGGTCCGCGACAAAGTCCGCCACCCCCAGGGCATCGCGGGCGGCCGAGTCCATTTTTGACGCCGCATCCATCATTTCCGCCGCGGGCGCGCTCACCGCCTCGTCATAGACGCCGTCATAGACAGGCGCCAGATCGGCGGGCAGCGCCAGCGCGGCCCGGGCCTTGTCCGCTTTGGCGCGGGCACTCTGAAGTTTCGACGCGCTCTGGGCCAGGGTCTTGCGCGCGGCTTCGAAGCTGTCCCTGCGCTCCACGATGTCGGCGACGGAGCGGATGGTTTCCACGGCCAGCACCTCCCGTAGCGGCTGGGCGGCCTCGGTCAGGGCATCCTGAAAATCGGTGATTACCTCATAGGCGTCGGCGTAGCCGCCCACGGCCTCTTTCTCGGCCTTGCTGAGCGCGCCAATGGGCACCAGCGTGGCGCCGTTTATCCGGGCTTGGAGCAACTGTATGAACGCGACGCGCTCCTGAGGCTCTTTATTGACGCAGGCCGACAGAAGCAGCATGGAGGCCATCGCCAAGCCCGCCACGCACGCGCGAAACAAGATCATGCACATCCTCCTCGCATGCAGATTCATGAAAATCAGAACCCGCCCCGGAGGGCGGGCGCCTTCCGGCAAATTATCCGGTAGCACCGTCCCGCATCCGCCGGCGGGCGGATTTTGTTGCCATCGAAGCGAGTTGACACAGGGCGGCGGGCCATGGCGCGAAGTATGCCAGCACCCGGACACCACGGGCCGTCCGCGCATCCTCTAAAATACGCTTTTCGGCCGCTGGCGGCCGTTCGCAACATTGGCTTGGCCTCACGACATGACTCAGAACGCTTCGTCCCATTCCTGGGGCTTCAACCATCCCGAGTGCCGCGGGGCCGCGGCATTGCTGTTTTTCATGGATGACCTGGCCCGGGTCGTGAATCAGTATCTGGGCAACGGCCAATTGTCGGATGAAGCCCTGGCCGACGCGCAAAAGGCGGTCGACGCGCTGCTGAGCCGCTACGTGGATATCCAGGCAGCGCCGGACGCCTTCAACGACGAAGCCATCGAACTCGCGCTGGAAACCGTCGCCCAGGCGGACGGCACGAGCGGCGCCCAGGTGGCGCTGCGGATGTCGCCTCGGCTCGAGGGCTTGATCATCGAAGCCCAGCGCCAGGCCCGGCCCGCCGCGCACTGACCAGGCCGGCAGGGCCTCGCCTGGCCCCCCTGGCCAAAAAAGACTTGCCAACCTTGTCAACTAGCGATAATATCGTTGGTTGACATCCGCGAGCGCCTCGCGCCAGGATAGCAAGTAGTACAGTACCCCAGCAGTACCCCCGCAGTATCCCAGCGCCTGACCGTAACGCGACCCGCCACTGCAATTCGCACCCGCGACCCGCATTTACACCACCAGGCCACCCGAAAGCCCCTTCGGAATTGCGAAGTACAACGCGAAAAACGCA